>Ga0137796_10000868_pt1 | contig 18090 bp, 22 predicted proteins | sample OV2TP3_FD_97704 | JGI IMG/M metagenome (GOLD analysis project Ga0137796, IMG submission 97704) | reverse complement strand
GGAGAATCCGGACGAGATCGCACCCTACAAGCTCCTGCGGCCTGCAGCACAGGCGCTCGAGCGCGTCGTCGCCGAAAAATTGCGGCTCTTTTGGGCATAGCGGCGGTTGCAAAGCTCGATTCACTGTGCTACATATGACTTGAACCTATCGGTTCTCTGTCACACGACATATCATATTCAGCCCACACAGATAGGGAGACGCCGAATGAAAGTCACGTTAATTTGCCCTGAATGGAAAAATCGTGGTCTCACCACCGTACCGTTTTTTCGGTTTCCGCCACAAGCACTGTTTCAACTTGCAGCGCTCACTCCTCTTGAATGGGACGTAGTCTTAGTTGACGCCAACGATACCCCGATCGACTTCGACGCGCCAACTGACTGTGTCGGCATCACCGCAATGACGGCCCTTGCACCTGGCGCGTACAAAATTGCTGCCGAGTACCGCCGCCGTGGCGTTCCAACGATCATGGGCGGTATTCATGCGTCGTTTCTACCGGATGAAGCGGCGCAGCATGTTGACTGCGTGGTCACCGGAGAAGCAGATCTACTCTGGCCGCATATACTCCACGACGTCTGCCGCAGACAGTTGCGTTCTCGGTACGACGCCGAGTTTCCACGAACGCTGGATTTTCCGATTCAGCGCCATATTTCCACTGCGAGGAAATTGCGGTTCGGCCCACTCCTCTCAAGAAAGTTTGGCTACTTGCAGGCTACGAGAGGATGTCCGGTGGGATGCGGATTCTGCTCCGTGACAAAATTTAACGGAGCGGCAATACGAAAGACAAACATTGACACGTTGTTGGAATATATAGAATGGGAAAAAAGCAACGGGGTGCAGTATTTCGTCTTTGTGGACGACAATATCATTGCCCATCGTGGATATGCAGAGATGTTATTTAAGGCGCTTGAAAGTGTCCACATACAATGGGTTAGCCAAACTGATATACGAATTGCGGGCGAGGAGATACTCCCCCAAGCGCTTCGCAGCGGATTGGCCGCCTGTTTTTTGGGTCTTGAATCAATTACACCCGACGTACTGAGTAAAGACGTCGGACGGGCAAAAGAAAAGTGGGCGGTGCACTATGCGTCAGGTATTAGGAGACTGCGTGAGAACGGTGTCATCGTTGAAGGAAGTTTTATCTTCGGTCTTGAGGGTGAAGACCGAGATGTAGTAACGCGCACGATTGATTGGGCAAAGGAACAAGGTATCGATCTCGCTCAGTTTTCCGTGCTCACACCTCTCCCGGGCACCGAACTTTTTCAGCAGTTGCTGAATGAGGGAAGGATATTGACGACTGACTGGTCTAGGTACAACACCTTCCAGTGCTGCTTTCAGCCGCGGGATGGTAGAACGCCGAAACAACTGGAACGGCATGTCCAGGAAGCGTATGCTTCATTTTACGAGATCGGTTCGATTGTCCGGCGTCTGAATCCTCGGCAATGGCCAACGGTCTTTGCTGCGTCGCTAGTCACAAATCTTGCGTTCAGGCGTTTCCGCGCATAGCCGCTGGGCAGGATTATGCCAAAAGCGCCCCGACCATGGTCGGGGCGCGTACTGTAACCGATATTTTTGATAAAGTAGGTGGATAAAATGATCTCAACCAGAGGTGAATTCAACGCTGGTTGCTCATCTGTTGCACATAGGGTATGATAGGATGCATGCACACACTCACCGTTGAAAAGCGTTCGGAGCTTGGGAAGAAGGCCGCGCGGCTGCGCTCTGCGGGCATGCTTCCCGCCGTGCTCTATGGCAAGCATGAAGCAGCGACGCCGATTGCTCTGCCCCTGCGTGATTTTGAGCAGGTCTGGAGCGAGGCGGGCGAGTCGGGCATCGTGCGGCTCAGCGGGCTCGGAGCGGAGAAAGACGCCCTGATCTACGCTGTTGACCTCGACCCGGTGCGCGAGACCCCGCGGCACGCTGACTTCTACGCTATTGAGAAAGGGCAGAAAGTGCGCGTTGCGGTGCCGATTGAGTTTGTCGGCATTGCTCCTGCCGTGCGCGACCTCGGCGGTGTACTCACGAAGGTGATTCACGAGCTTGAAGTCGAGGCCGAGCCGGCATTCCTGCCGCACCACCTCGTTCTCGACATCTCGCCGATCACCGCGCTCGACCAGCCGATCTCAGTGCGCGACATCGCGCTGCCGGTCGGCGTCAGCGCGACAGCAGAAGCGGACGAGGTGGTCGCCATTGTTTCTCGAGCGGCAGAGGAGGTGGTGGAAGCGGCGGCACCGATTGATTTCGCCGCGATTGAGGTGGAAAAGAAAGGGAAAGAAGAGGAAGCGACGGAAGAAACAGCAAAGTAAACTACCATTCAATATTGTTCAACACCGAGTGTTCAACACTTTTGTTCAACACTCGGTGTTGAACACGAAATCACTTTTTGTTAGTGCGGCGTTTATCGGACTTTTGTGTGCTCTGGTGCCGCTCTCTCGATCGAGCGCGCAGAGCGCGCTGGATGCCGTCGCGTCGCGGCGCGAGCTGCTTCAGGGCGAGCTCGTCGAGCTCGAGCGCCAGATCGAGGCACAGCGGCAGGTACTCGATCTCAAGCAGCGCGAGCGCGTCTCGCTTGAGCGAGACCTGGCGATTCTCGACGCGCAGATCGCGAGGGCGCGGCTCTCAATCCGCGCGCGCGAGCTTGCGATTTCGAAACTCGAGAGCGGCATCGGCGAGAAGACGGCGACGCTCGGGACACTCGCCGTGAAAATCGCGCGCGAGAAGCAATCGCTTGCGCAGCTCGTGCGCAAGACGAACGCGATTGACTCCTTCTCACTAGTCGAGGTCGTGCTGTCAAACAAGAACGTCTCCGAATTTTTCCTTGACATTGATTCGTTTCAGTCTATAAAAAGTGCCCTCTCCGATTCGTTTCGTCTGATCGAGGGCGCGCAAACGGAAACCGAGCGCGAGAAGGACTCGCTCGAGGAAAAACAAGCCGAGGAGCTCGAGTTGAAGCGCCTGCAGGAGCTTGAAAAACGCCGCATCGAGGAGCGGCAACGGGAGCAGAAGCGCCTTTTTGCCGCGACCCAGGGCGAGGAGGCGCGCTACCAGACGATTCTCAAGGAGTCACAGAAGACCGCAGCGCAAATCCGGGCTGAGCTTTTTTCGCTCCGCGGTACCGCGGCGATTCCCTTCGGGCGGGCGCTCGAGCTCGCAGAACGCGCTGGAGCGAAAACCGGTGTTCGGGTTGCGTTTATCCTCGGGATCATTGCCGAGGAGTCAAACCTCGGCGAGAATGTCGGCACGGGCAATTGGAAGACCGACATGCACCCGACGCGTGACCGTCCTATCTTTGAGGAAATCACGCGGGAGCTTGGACTTAACCCCGACATGATGCCGGTTTCGCGCAAGCCCTGGTACGGCTGGGGCGGGGCGATGGGGCCGGCGCAATTCATCCCCTCGACATGGGTGCTCTACAAAGACAAGATTGCGAACCTCACCGGTCACTCTCCGCCGAATCCCTGGGATCCGGAGGATGCGTTCATGGCTGCGGGGCTTCTCCTCGACGAGAACGGCGCGTCGCGCGGCGGCTATCAGAACGAGCGCTTGGCGGCGCTCCGGTACTTTGCCGGGTGGAAGAACGCCGGGAAGGCGTCGTATGCGTTCTACGGCGACGACGTGATGGAGCTCACGGCGCAGTACCAGAGGCAGATTGACGTCCTGAAAGGAGGGTAGGCAGTAAGGCGAGCGCAAAGTGTAAAGCGCAAAGCGAAAAACAACAACTCGAAACAAAAAACAAACTTTTTGCATTTTGGGCTGTTGTTTTGCACTTTTCGTTTTGCGCTTTACGTTATGCGGCTTCGATTTTATGACGTATCTTGAGGTCACAGTGCATGTTTAACATGACTCGGCAGGAGGTTTGGTGGCTTCTTCGTGAGAAGCACGGCGGCGTCCAGAGCGCCGATTTTTTTTCTGACTGCAAGCGGCTCGCGGAGGGCGAGCCGATTGACTACGTCATCGGCTGGTGCGAATTTCTCGGCTGCCGGATTGATCTCTCGGAGCGGCCGCTCGTCCCGCGGCCGGAGACCGAGTGGTGGGTCGAAAAGATAGTGCAAAGCGCAAAGTGCAAAGCGCAAAGTAACGAACGTCGGCATCTCCGCGTTCTCGATTTATTCTCAGGAAGCGGGTGTATCGGTATTGTGGTGCTCAAGCACCTGCCGCATGCGCGTGTTGACTTTGCAGACATCGAGTCCTCGTGTCTCGCGCAGATACGCAAGAATGCCGAGCTCAATTGCGTGGCGCCGGAGCGGTATCGCGTGTTGCGCTCGGACGTGTTTTCAGCGATCATCGGTCGCTACGACATGATTTTCGCAAATCCGCCGTATGTCGCCGAGCACACGGCCTCAGAGCGGCTTGCTCCGTCCGTCAGAGAATTTGAGCCGCATCGCGCGCTCTTTGCGGGCGTGGATGGACTCGACTACATACGTGTCGTGCTTCGCAACGCGTCGCGTTTTCTTGCTCCGCGCGGCTTCCTTGCGATGGAGTTTGATGATACACAGGCGGACGAGGTCGTGGGACTCTTGAAACGTTCCGGTCTGTATGGTTCGATCCATTGTGACCAGTATGGCCGGGCACGGTACCTTTTGGCTTCGCGTGAGGCGTGATTGTATGGAGACGCATGAGGCGTGTTCGCCTTGCAAAGCAAAATCACGCACAGCGGCTGAAGAAGCACAAAACGTAAAGCGAAACAGCAGTACAAAGAATTTCCAATTTCCAATAACCAATTTCCAATAAAAATGCGAAATGTCCAATGACTCCGCGTACTAATTTCGCCTGGGACATTTTATTGGGTATTGGAAATTAGATATTGGAAATTAGGAACCATCAGAGCGTCCCTTGTACTATCGTTTCTTGCGTCGCGCTTTGCATTTTGCGCTCTATGATTTTTTCTGCTACAATACGGCCATGCTTAAGATTCGACTGAAGCGCGTGGGGAGGCGACACGACCCCTCCTATCGTGTTGTGGTTGTGGAGTCATCGCGCGCTGCAAAAAGCGGCCGCTCTTGGGAAGTGCTCGGCTCATACGATCCGCGGAAGAAACAGGAGGAGGCGGCCTTGCTCAAAGCAGAGCGCGTGCGCTACTGGCTCTCGTGCGGCGCCAAACCCTCGATTACCGTGCACAATATCTTGGCGCGCGCCGGGGTCGTTACAGGCGCTAGCGGAAATGCCCTTTCGCACAGGCGTCCGGCCGTGAGTACGGCAGCAGTTGAGTTGGAGGCGCTGGTGCCGTCTAAGGGGAACTCGTTGACCGTTTGACACGCCGCTCTCCAGTCTGCTATACTGGGGGTGTTTAGAGACTTCGTGGGCCGACGGGCCAAGTGGCACGTGCTACTTTACATGCGTGCAGCGTACACGCCGTTTTGCCTCGTATAGCTCTAGTGTCGTTTTATAAGAACAATCCATAAGCAAAATGGCGTACGATGACAATCGTGGCGGCGGTGGATTTCAGCGGAAGATGTACCAGGGGAACTGGAAATGCTCGCGTTGCGGCAATCCAATCACCGAGCTTCCGTTTGAGCCCGATCCGGCACGCATGGACCGGCTTCAGTGCCGGGACTGTTTCCGCCCCAAGCAGCGGCCTCCGCGAGACCGCTACTAAAAGGCGACCCACAACCACCCCTCGAAAGAGGGGTGGTTGTGTTTTGGCACTCGCGTTTGCTACACTGGTGCAATGGAGACTCACACTGCTGAATTTCATAGTTGGGCCGGGGGACGCCTCGCGCTCCCGGACGTTATCGAGGGCATTGCGGCGTGGATTTCCCGCACGCCCGGGATGCATTATAAAGTGATCGTGGGGACCGATTCCTCCGCGCACGCGCGTACTTCGCTCGTGAGCGCCATCACGGTCTGGCGCGTGGGGAACGGCGCGATTCACTTCTGGACAGAGAGCGAGGAGCGGGAGTACCACGCACTCCGTGAGCGCATCTGGGACGAGGCGCTGCGATCAATCACGCTTGCGCAAGAGGTGCGAGGGCGGCTCACTGACGCGCTCGGCGATGATTTTTTCTGGGAGGGCAATGAGATACACGTGGACATCGGCCGCAATGGCGCGACGCGAGAGCTCATCGAGGGCATCACCGGCATGATCCGTGGTTACCACTTTGAGCCGGTGATCAAGCCGGACGCGTTCGGAGCGTCAACCGTGGCGGATCGGCACACATAAGTTGAAATCCGAAATTCGAATATCGGAATCCGAAACAATATCGAAATCCAAATGTCCCAATGTTCAAAACACGGTCGTGTTTCGAGCATTTAAATTTTGATCATTCGGATTTATTTCGAATTTCGTGCTTCGATATTCGAATTTAGGCGGTCATGCCTTTGGACTTTCTCAAACAAATCTCGGCTAAGGAAATATGCGCGGGGCTCGGCATCGCGCTTTTGTTCCTGACGGCGTCATTCCTCTCAGAGCGGTTTGCCGCAGTGTTGCGCGCGTATATCGGGGCGGGTGGTCTTCTCAGCATGGCGGCATACATCGGCACGGTTGTCGTGGTTGTGCTTGTGCCGTTTGCGACCTCGCTCCCACTGATCCCCGTCGCGGTCTCTGTCTGGGGAGGCCCTATAGCGGCGCTGCTCACACTCTTCGCGTGGGTCATCGGCTCGTCAACTGCCTTTATGGTCGCCCGTCGATTTGGCAGCAAATTTGTTTCAAGGTTCATTTCGCTTCAGACGCTCCGGCAGGTGAGCGCGATGGTGCCGAAACGCAATCTTGCCGTGGGGACAATTTTTTTCTCGATGTTCGGCGCCCCCGCTGACCTTTTAAGCTATGCGCTCGGACTTTTCACGCACATCCGAGCCAAGACCGCAATCGTGTCTTTTAGTCTCGGCTTTTCCGTTTTTGCGTTTTTCATTACATACACGGCGACCTTGCCGATTGTCTATCAGACCTATATGGTAGGGTTTATGCTGCTCGCGTGGTTCTTTATATACGCGCGGTTAAAATATAACGCGGCGCAGGAACGAGAGCCACGTTGATCACACTAGAATTTTCGGGATGTAGTACAGTGGCAGTATACACGCTTCGGGTGCGTGAGACGGGAGTTCGATTCTCCCCATCCCGACAGGAAAGGGTTGGGTGTGAGACCCGGGTTCGATATTATGGCGGTTTTGGATGATGTGAAAGAATAATATGCTGTGGCAGTGCGCCATAAAAAGAAAGCCCGAGCTTGCGCTCGGACTTTCAGGGTCTCGGTCGGCGAGCGGGTGGTTGGTATATGATCAATTCAAACGCGTTTTGCATTAGACTTCTTCGGAAATTCCTTTCGTGGCGAAATTTTTGATTTTTGAGCGAGACGAGGAACGTGAGCAAAATGATTCGACGGCGTGACTCGGTTGTACGACGAGAATCATTTTGCGATACGTGACGAAGTCGCAGCCAAAAATCAAAAATTGCAGCAGAAGGGAGTTTCCGAAGAAGTCTATTGTTCGTTTTCCACTGTGCGCTCGCGCTTGTGGATAAGTCTACAGCGACCGATGGTGTATGCTTGAGGTATGAGCAGCAAGATACTACTACAAGAACTGAGCGCTCCCGGCTGCATGCACTGCAAAGAGTTCGCGGCGTTTTGGGAGACCATACAGGGTGAGTGGCCGAACGTCGAGTTTGAGGAGGTGAGCGTCGTTACCACGAAAGGTCAGGAGCTTGCACAGAAGCACATGATTTTCGCGTCTCCTGGAATTATTATTAACGGGGAACTGTTTAGCACGGGAGGGGTGGATAAAAAGAAATTTTTAGAGAAGCTGAAGGAGCTGACACAATAGACTTCTTTCGAAACCCCCTTCTGCTCTAATTTCCGGTTTTCGGCTGCGACTGCGTCATACATCGCAAAATGATTCTCGTCGTATAGCCGAGTCACGCCGTCGAACCATTTTGCTCGTATTCCTTGTCTCGCTCGAACACAGAAAATTGAGCGACGAAGGGTGGTTTCGAAAGAAGTCTAATAAATCAAAACTCAAAGCTCAAAAATCAAAACCACAGCGCAAAAGTCAAAAGTTTTACGGCTTTGACACGTGGTTTTGAATTTTGACTTTTGAATTTTGACTTCAGTTCTCTCATGAACCTCTTTGACAAACTAACCTCACAATTCTTCCTCCGCCTCGGGCTTGGCGCGATGTTTGCGTACTCGGGTATTGATATTTTGCTCCACCCGACCGCCTGGACATGGGCACTGCGCGGACTGCCGGCGTTTATTCAAACTCAGATCGATCGGATCGGTCCCGAGATGTACCTTCGCGGCCAGGGTATCGCCGAGCTTGCGATGGCGGCGGCGTTCCTTGCGTGGTTCCTGCCGCGCCCGCTCGTGCGCATCGCGGCGTTTTTTGCGGCCGTTGAAATGGCGGCGGTACTCGTTTTTGTCGGCGTAGACGCCGTGACGTTTCGCGACATCGGGATTCTCGGCGCGGCGCTGGGGGTATTGTTCAGCAGGACGTTTTTTTAGACGCCAAAAATCCCGCCTCTCGGCGGGATTTTTGGACGGATTTCACTTGGTGCGAAACCAGCCTTGGTAAGCAAATATATAGTAGCTGAAGTGCAATAATAAGTCAAGCCTGGTATGGATACGGGGTGTGGATAAGTAAAGATAGCCGGTGAAGGGAATCGAACCCCTGAAATCCGGCTTACCAAGGCCAGATCCGCGCCAAGCCACCGGCTTGTAGTTCAACCTATCACAATGCCCGAATCAAGCAAACTCAAAACCACTCTCGCCGTCATCGCGATCGGCATTTTTGCTGTGATTGTGGTTGGGGTGTTGTGGTTCTTTATCGCCGGGCCCTCTGCGCCCGTGGGGTTTGGCTGGTACCTCTTTAGTTTTGCCGCCGGTCTCACGATGATCGTGTTGCCGTGCACACTGCCGCTCGCATTCGTCGTGGTACCGCTCTCGATGGGCAAGGGAATTGCGAAGGGTTTTGGTATCGCGCTCTCGTTTAGTATCGGGGTCATACTCATGCTCTCGGTCTACGGGGTGCTTGCGGCGATTGTCGGTGAAGTGGCGATTGGCACCCTCGGTGCGCCGCTCGAGACGGTCAAAAACTGGCTCTATTTTGTCGCCGGCATCTTTGCATATCTCTTTGCTCTTGGCGAGCTTGGTTTTGTGAAATTCCGCATGCCTTCATACAGCGGCGCAGCACCAGCGTTCATCCAGAAGCAGAGCGACTTCCTCAAACCGTTCTTTCTCGGACTCTTTCTCGGCAACATCGGCGTCGGCTGTCCGCATCCGGCAACGCCGGTCATTTTGACGCGCATCGCGGCTTCAGGCGACGTTTTCTATGGATGGCTGCTCTTTTTCGTACATGCAGTCGGTCGCATCCTGCCACTCCTTCTCCTCGCTATTCTCGGAGTCCTCGGCGTGAATGCGCTGGCGTGGCTCGTCGCTCGAAAAGACAAAGTCGAACGCGCCACGGGCTGGGGCATGGTGTTTGTCGCGGGCTTTATCCTCGTCCTCGGCCTCTTTACGCATGCGTGGTGGGTCGCCTCCGGCCAGCACACCATTTTTGAGGAGCTGACGCAGGAGCACACGATCACCGGCTTCTTCGCGGCAAAGATCGGCAAAGGCGTCGCGCACACGCACGGCGTTGCGGAGCTTACCGGCGAAACCGGACTTTTCGGCATGCCGCTTGCGTGGGGAAACTGGGTGCTTGTGGCGCTATGGCTATTTCCTCTATGGTGGTATTATATGAGGAAGCAGAAGGAACATAGACAAAAATTTCAAGTTTAGGGAGGTATGGCGAGTCAAAATTCAAAGCTCAAAAGTCAAAACCACAACGCAAAACCGTAAAACTTTTAATTTTGAGGCTGTGGTTTTGAGCTCTGACTTTTGAACTTTGAGTTTATGGAGCAGCCCAACACAACAAACAATAGACCGGCTGACGTTTTGCAAGAAGAGCGGACGGAGCATCTTTTGTCTCGCTACCGCTTCTGGCTCTTTGCTGTGCTCACCGTGCTCTTCATGGTGACGTTCATTTACTATTTGCCGCTCCGGTTTCGAGAGCAAGCAGGGGGGCACGAAGAAATGATGGGAGGTGGGGGCATGCGCGGCGATGGTGCGATGGGCGAACATGCGCATGAGGATGGAGACATGATGAACATGCGCGACATGTCGACTGTGGCATCGCTTGCTTTACTTCCGCTGCGCGGGCCCTCGAACCGGCTTGAACGCTTGCCCTTTACCATAAGCGCGGACGGGTACAAGGAGTTCCGCCTCGGGGCGAGTGAATTCCGCTGGGAGTATGCATCGGGAAAATGGGTGCACGCGTGGGGGTACAACGGCCAGATTCCCGGACCGGAGATACGCGTGGCCGAAGGAGATAAGGTGCGCGTAATTATAAAAAATAGTTTGCCGGATGCGACCACGGTGCATTGGCACGGTCTGGACGTGCCGTGGCAGATGGACGGCGTTGCGGGTATCAGCCAGAAAGCGATTGAGCCGGGCACTACCTTCACATACGAATTCGCGGCGGTACCGGCCGGTACTCGTTTCTATCATTCGCACGGAAAAGATCACATGACCGCCGCGCAGCAGCTCGACATGGGCCTCTCGGGGGCGTTTATCGTGGAGCCGAAACAGGAGAATATAGTATATGATCGCGAATATACGCTTGTGCTCGACGAATGGGACATTCTTGCGGGAGGTGTAAACTCTGCAATCTCGCATATTCAGCACGGGGCGGGCATGATGGATGCCGTGCCTGACTTCAACACATTTACGATCAACGGCCGCATTTTCCCGTACACTTCGAAGCTCGACGTCAAGAAAGGGGAGTCTGTGCTCGTGCGATTCGTCAATGTTGGCACTGCCGCATTTCATCCGATGCACCTGCACGGGCACAGTTTCAAGGTAGTGGCACGCGACGGGTTCTTGCTTGAACATCCCGAGGAGCGCAATACGATTACCGTGAACCCCGGTGAGACGGTTGATATATTGGTTGTAGGAAACAATCCTGGCCCCTGGCTCCTTCATTGCCATCACGTCCACCACGCCGCAGCGGGGATGAGTACGCTTTTGCAGTATGAAGGATACGAGCCGGTCCAAAAATTGAAGTAAACTCAAAAGCCGCCTACGACGGCGGCTTTTGAGTTGTGGACCGAGGGGGGAGTCGAACCCCAAGAGCTGAGTGACAAGCCAGCTCCCGGAAACCCTTCCGGACCCGGCCCTCAAATCCACCTATGTATTGTAGCAGGATTCCAAAAAATAAAAAACAAGAGCTCCCTTTCGGGAGCTCTTGGGGAGCCAAAAAGGTTCCGGCTGGCTTGTCACCCTTATATAAAAGTATAATCGATATATTTTTGGTGTCAAGTGGTACTGTGTGGAAAACTTTTTTTCTGCTCGCGGCGTTCTTTCCACTTTTCACGTTCGCCAACGGCGGCCACGCCCACGATATGACGCTCCCGGGCGTCGATGCCTCAACGGCCGTCGAGGAGACATCCGTGCGCGAGGGGCTTGTGGTGAACATGAATGTCACGCCAGCCCAGGTCTTCGTGCACGACGCCGTACGGCTCGACTTTTTCGTAAACGAGAAACCTGGCGGTGTGCCGGTGCCGTTCTACGACCTTGACGTTGAGCACGCGAAACTGATGCATGTCGTCGGCGTGCGGAACGACCTTAATGAATTTCGCCACATCCATCCCGAGCCGTCTCCGGACAATCCGGCGGTCTTTACGATCCCGCATGTATTCGATCAGTATGACTCCTACACATTTTGGTCTGAGATTTCCCGTGGCGGCACACACTTCATCTTTAAACATTCAGAGATTGATGTTGGCCTCACAACAGAAACAGACCCCGACCAAAAAACGCCAGATCAAACCATCTCTCTTGCGCGAAACGTAATCGTCGGCGACTACCAAATAGCGCTCACCGTGCCGCCGCGCATTGCGAAGGGCCGCACGGCAGATTTTACGTTTGACGTCCATACGCTCGTCGGCGATGGCGTAGCGCTCGAGGAGTACCTCGGCGAGCCGATGCACCTCGTCGCGATCAAAGACGACCTCAGGCAGTTTCTCCACGCGCACCCCGCGGAAGCACATACCCACGCAATCAATACACTCACACCGGTTGCCCACGCCCATGGTCCGACCGGCGACGCGCCCGGCTACGAGCCGGTGAATTTCCACCTCGCGTTTCCCGAAGCTGGATTCTACAAATTGTTCGGGCAATTCCGTCCGCAGGGGGTTGGCCTTCTCGCAGATGAAGCGCTGACGTCCGCTTTTTGGATCGAGGTGAAAGACAGTACGCTCACGCCTGTCGCGGAGCGGGTGATATTGGCGTCTGTGTCGCTTCTCCTTATGGCGTTTTTGAGCTACGGGGTGTATCGGTACATTGTTCGCGCGGCATGAACTCAAAAATCAAAATCTACGATGTAGCGCTGGAGCATTTTGTTGCTTCCCTCGAGAAATCGACTGTCGCCAAAGTGTTGCGGACGATTGATCTTCTTGAAGAATTTGGTCACCGTCTTGGGATGCCGCACAGCAAGAAAGTCGCACCGCAATTATTTGAGCTCCGTACTCGAGGCGCACAGGAAGTCAGAATTTTTTATACGTTCCATCAAGGCGATGTCATTTTATTATTGCATGGCTACGTTAAGAAGTCTCGTACGATCCCGCACCGCGAGCTTACGTTAGCACTGCAGAGATTGAAATGTGTATAACAGATATGTTATATTGGAACGACCCATGAGGCCCTACACAACATTCAAAAAGCAGGTGCTTAGAGATCAGGAGATCAAACGCGCGTACGACGCGCTCGGCCCGGAGTTTGCTCTCGTGCGAACCATTATACGCAGGCGAATAGCGAAAGGACTGACGCAAGAGGAACTCGCGCGAAAGATAGGCACGAAACAGTCAGCGATTTCGCGTCTTGAATCCGGCACATACAATCCCACCGTGTCGTTTCTTTCCGATGTCGCGCGTGCACTCGATAGCGAACTGAAAATATCGCTATAAAGTTTGATGAACAAATATATTATTATCGGCATTATTGCAGTGGTGGTTATCGGCGGCGGGGTTTTTTACCGCACGACATTGCTCTCGGAAGAAAAGGTGCCGGTGCGAACCGGCGTGGTACATGAGTTGACTGTCGTTGCGAAAAAAAACGAATGGCGATTTGTGCCGGAGGAGATCGAGATTAACCGCGGCGACCATGTCGTGATGACGGTGATTAACGAAGACGATTATGATCACGGCATCGCCATAGATTCCTATGGCGTCTCGCAGCGCATGCCCGCCAAGAGCACAATAGTCGTAGAGTTCGACGCTACCCAGCCGGGCGATTTTCCGTTCTACTGCTCGGTGCCCTGCGGCGAAGGAGAGGTTGATGGAGAGCTTCGGACGCACTTCGATATGATTGGAAAACTGCACGTTAAGAGTTTAATTTCGGAGACGAAATAAAACACAAAAGCCGCCCGTGAGGGCAGCGCTTGTGATGTGGTCATTATACCAAAAAGTTCGGACTTACTTCCAGCAGAACCCCGAATGAGGCACGCGCGGAGCGCGTGGTGGCTTGAAACTGAATTGTACGCTCCGATTGCGTAGTGAAGCGAACAATGCGCGCCTCGTACGCTCCCTCCGGTCGCGTGCACCAAAACCCAAAATTTTTCCTTACAATTCCTTTTTCGGCGGGGGGTGTGGGGGGAGCCGGCAAAAAATGGAAAGGAAAATTTTTGGTTTTGGTTCCGCCGCTTCATAATCTCATTATTCACACTTGTATTATAACTTATTATTGAGCCATAACACAATAAAGTGATACAATACTTGTGTTGATATGTTTCCATAAAATATGAGTAAATCCACAGCCCAAAAGTTTGGCGAAAACATGAAAAAAATTCGCCTTGAAAAAGGCATGTCGCAAGGCGACATTTGTCGAGCGTTAGGTTTGGATAGGGCGTATATTACTGTGAATAACGGAAAGCAAAATCTTACTATCAGCACAATGGAAAAGGTCGCCAAAGTGTTGGGAGTTAGCGTTGATCAACTTTTAAAATAATTTTATGACAAATAAACCACTCGACAAAAAAGAAGCAATTAGATCATTAGTTCATACTGCTGTTGAATCGTATGCGGCGGGGTTTCAAGCTCGGCACGAGGGCGAGATTGATAATCCAGACGGGACTTTGAATATGAAAATTCATAATGTCTTTATCGCCGCTCTCGGACCAGAAATACAATACTATACCGCCCTTGTTCGTTCCCTCGACAGTTCGCTCGGAAATATGCTTGAAAAATTGGCGATTAACATTGCAGGATTTTCATACGAAGTAAAAAAGAGAGTCGAGGGACCACTAAGCATTGAACAAACAAGAGGCATTGCTGAGCTTTTAGAAAAATACAAAAGACGCCAGATTGCCCCTCCAACAATCGAGGATTATCAATTTTTGAGAGTTAATCCTGAAGATAATACTTTAGTGACCAAAAGGCACGAAAGCGATTACTACTTGGTTGATAAAGAAACTGGCGACAATTATCTTATTGAATTAAAAATCGGGGGCGATCTTGATAACAAGAAAGCGCGTTCTGAAAAAGAGGCATTGTTGGAACAGTTTACTATTTTATCCAACACAGTCGCTACCGATAAGAAAATCCAACTATTTTTCGCTACTGCGTACAATCGCTACGGAGAGGGTAAGCCGTGGAAACAAGAACGAGTGAGGCAATTTTTTGCCGACGATGAATTGTTGATCGGAAAAGATTTTTGGGATTTTGTCTGCAAATTAGATGACGGATATATTACCGTTCTCGACGCTTTTCGCGATGCTTTTGCACGAGTGAAATTCAAAAGAAGTATACCAGAAGTAAGTTTGTGGTATGGATTGCATAATTATCAATACGCGCTATGACAAAAGTTGAAGCAATAAAAAAGTTCTTGAAGATAATGGCGGGATTGCCACATGGGAAATTATCTACAACGAGATTGAGCGATATTACCCCGAAGCAAAAGTATCAAAAGAATGGTCTGCGGGCATTCGTGGGGTTTTATATCGTGAAATTAAAAACAATAGAAATTTCAAGAAAATTGACGAGGGCACTTTTGCGGTTGCCGACTATGACGAAAATAAACTTCTTTTATCACCGAAAGATTTTATAACGACAAAAGATGTTCTCACAGCTATTCGTATAGGGCAGAGTGAATTTAGGAAAAAACTTATTACCTCGCTTAAAAAATGCCCAACTACAGGAATAGATGATGCTCGCATACTTACGGCAAGTCATATTAAGCCGTGGACTCAATCAACAAATCCTGAGCGTTTAGATGTAAAAAATGGATTTTTATTTAGTCCGACATTCGACAGACTTTTTGATAGAGGATTGATTAGTTTTTCAAATGACAAAGTCCTGTTGGTTTCAAGCAGTTTTTCTCCAAGAAATTTAGCGCGCCTCAATTTAAAATCCGAACAAGTTATTTCAGACTTACCGATTGTTGGCAGAGAGGAATACTTGGAATATCATCGTCGTAAAATATTTATTCATGATTAGTTTTGACGCTATGACTAAAGAAATCACAACAACCAAAATAGCAATTTTTCAAAGAAAAGAGATACGAAAAATCATTCACAAAAATGAGTGGTGGTTTTCCGTTATTGATGTCATTGAGGCACTGACGGGCACAGATCGACCAAGAAAGTATTGGAACGATTTAAAGAAAAAGCTCATAAAAGAGGGTTATTCTGAAGTGTCCGAAAATATCGGACAGTTGAAAATAGTGGCTCCGGATGGCAAAAGGAGAGAAACTGACTGCGCAAATACCGAAACAATCTTTCGTATTATTCAAACCGTGCCCTCTCCAAAAGCAGAACCGTTCAAGCGCTGGCTGGCAAAGGTTGGCTACGAGCGCGTGCAGGAAATTGAAGACCCGGAACTTGCCACCAAGCGTACACGAGCAATCTATAAAGCCAAAGGATATTCCGACGCATGGATTGAAAAACGGATGCGCGGAATTGAGGTGCGAGCAACATTAACCGACGAATGGAAAAATCGTGGCGTAAAAGAAAGCCCGGAGTACGCAATTCTTACCGCTGAAATTTCAAAAGCTACTTTTGGCATGACGCCCGGTGAATACCAAAAATTCAAAGGCCTCAAGCGAGAAAATTTGCGCGATCACATGAATGATTTGGAGCTGATTTTTACAATGCTCGGCGAAGCGTCAACGACAGAAATTGCAAAAAATAAAAACGCTCAAGGGTTTATCGAAAACAAAACCGCCGCCCGGGAAGGCGGGGCTGTCGCTGGCAAGGCGCGAAAAGACCTTGAATTGAAAAGTGGCAAAAAAGTTCCAACAAGTAAAAATTACTTGCCAAAGAAAAAAGACGATAAGCGGTTGCAATGATAAGAAAATGAATGGCGGTATTCAAATGAAAGATACCGATTGGGTATTTGGACTTTGCAAAGGGAACGAAAGGTTAAAAGATGAAAACGGCATAAAAGCTCACCCGACACAAAAGCCGCTAAAACTTATCCAACAAATTTTGCTAACAGCAAGCAATAAGGACGACTTGGTTTTTGATCCGTTTATGGGAAGTGGAACAACGGCCGTTGTTGCAGAAGCTTTGGGACGGAAATGGATTGGAATTGAGAGAGATGAGAAGTATGTAAAACTTGCTGAAAATAGAATAAAGGATTTTATAACTGCGCGAGCATGAAAAACGATAAACTATCGTTCCAAAAGTTTGGCTGGGTTCCGTCAATAAATACGCCGGTGTTCAAAACTACAGCGTCAGACATTACTGTTCAAGATTACACCTATCCCGATTATCGGCTAGGAAAGATACCAAACACCGAATTGCCATCCGTCATCAATCTCGGCGAAGCAGTCAGTCATCACTTAGCCCTCTTGGGCGTGACTGGCTCTGGTAAGTCGTTTCTTGGGAGAGAGATTATTGGGCAGATTAAAGCAGATACGAAGGTCATTTGCGTTGATTTCAACAAAGAGTTCGTCAGTACACTAACTCCTGCTCCTGCTAACATAATCAGCGATGAAAAAGCAAAGGAAATAGCGGGAAAGATAGATTGGATAAATACTGAGTTAGAAAAATTTGCTAATCGGCAGAATAAAACCGACATTGCGACCAAGCAGGGAGAGATAAAAGAAGCGTTGAAAACAGAAATCGTCGCATTCTTGAACGACACGACCGACAATATCAGGGTTTTTGAGTTGCCGGATGTCAGCAATACAACTGGGATTTTGGATTACACCAAGTATTTTTTCAAAGTATTGTTTGAGGTTGCTAAGGAAAGGCAGATTGCCAATAATCCCGCAAAAATCTGTGTCGTTCTTGAAGAGGCGCACACCATCGTTCCCGAATGGAACTTTTCGGGAAGTAGCGATAAAGCATCTCAAAGTTTGGTAAACAGCATTGGGCAAATTACACTACAGGGCCGAAAATACGGAGTTGGTTTTCTCGTTATCGCGCAACGCACCGCCAATGTCTCAAAAACGGTTCTCACGCAATGCAATACTGTTGTATGTTTTCAAGCATTTGACGAGACCAGTTTTACATTCCTCGGCAACTATGTTGGCAAGGAAATGGTGCAGACGCTTCCTAATCTCAAGCAATATCATGCCGTTGTTGTTGGGAAGGCGATAAAAGCGAATACGCCGATGATTGTTGATCTGAAGCGATAAGGGAGTCGCCCGCGTCAGCGGGCGGGCTTGTGCGCGCACTGGGCGGGTGGGGCAGGCACATATAGATTTTTGTTTGCGCCTTAGCGCAATCCGCATTGTAGAATTACCACTAAACTTGACCGAAGCCACAGAGCGAACACGAAGCAAGTACCGAGCAGGCGGCGCGAGCGAATGCGAGCGTGCCTATGCGAGGTGATTGCGAAGTGTGAGCGGAGGTTAGAATTACCACCAAACGCGGTGACGGGAGCGCGCCTCGCCGCCGCAAGGGACGGAGAAAAGGGCGACAAAATGATAAAATATAAATGACGCTCTTTTTGGAGTCCTGAAGCGGCGGAACCAAAACCAAAAATTCTCCTTTCCATTTTTTGCCGGCTCCCCCCACACCCCCCGCCGAAAAAGGAATTGTAAGAAAAAATTTTGGGTTTTGGTGCACGCGACCGGAGGGAGCGTACGAGGCGCGCATTGTTCGCTTCACTACGCAATCGGAGC
>Ga0137796_10000867_pt1 | contig 18095 bp, 16 predicted proteins | sample OV2TP3_FD_97704 | JGI IMG/M metagenome (GOLD analysis project Ga0137796, IMG submission 97704) | reverse complement strand
GTTGTCGGCGAACGGGTTGTGCGAAGCGCTGATCACGACGCCCGCGGCGAGCCGCAGCGCGCGCGTGAGGTAGGCGACCCCGGGCGTCGGCAGCGGCCCGCAGAGCAGCACATCCGCGCCGGCAGCGGAAAACCCTGCTTCCAGCGCCGCTTCGATCATGTACCCGGAAATGCGCGTGTCCTTGCCGATCAGCACCGCGGGATTGTCGGCACGGCTGGCGAGGACCTTGCCCGCCGCATAACCGAGCCGCAGCACGAAATCCGGCGTCATCGGCTTTTGTCCGACCGTGCCGCGGATGCCGTCGGTGCCGAAATAGTTTCTGCTCATGGTTTTCGAAGCGCCTCCCAGACGGAAAGCGCGTCCCGGGTCTCCCTGACGTCGTGCACGCGCAGTATTTTCGCTCCATGCTGCGCCGCGAGCAAAGCGGCGGCGATGCTCGGGGCCAGCCGGTCGCGCGCCGGCTCGCCCGTGATCGCGCCCAGCATCGACTTGCGCGAGAGCCCCACGAGCAGCGGGATGCCCTGCGGAGCCAGTTCCGTCAGGCGCCGCAACAGCTCCAGGTTGTGCGCGAGCGTCTTGCCGAATCCGAAGCCCGGATCAATGGCGATCCGGTCGCGTCGGATTCCGGCGCGCTCGCAGTCAGCCACTCTTCGCGCGAGGAAGTCCCTCACCTCGGCCACCACGTCGGCGTATTGCGGATCGCGCTGCATCGTCGCCGGATCGCCCCGCATGTGCATCAGGCACACGGCGCAATCGCTCGCGGCGACCGTCTCCAGCGCGCCGGGCGACTGCAGCGCCTGTACGTCGTTGATCATCGAGGCGCCCGCGGCAAGCACCGCGCGCATGACGCGCACCCGCCGCGTGTCCACCGACACCGGAACCGGAAGGTCCACGACCGCTTCGATCACGGGGATCAGCCGCCGCAGTTCCTCTTCTTCGGAGATGGCCCCGGCGCCGGGCCGGGTCGATTCGGCACCCACGTCCACGATGTCGGCGCCCTCGGCTGCCATCCGGCGGGCATGCACCGCCGCCGCGTCGCGATCGGCGAATTTGCCGCCGTCGTAGAACGAGTCGGGCGTGACGTTGAGCACGCCCATGACCAGCGGACGTGCAAGCGGCAGGGAAAAGCGGCCGCAGCGCAGGAACATTCGGCGCTTTCCGAGACCCGGCGTTGCGTCGCGGCGCATCCCGCGCCGCTGCCGTCGCTCGCTAGGGCGTCGCCGGTGCGGTGGCGCCGTGCGCGCCGTCGCCTGCGGGCGGCGCCGCGCCCTGGGTGGCGGCCGGCTTGGGCGGGCGCGGCGGCTTTCCGGCCATGATGTCGTCGAGCTGGTCGGAATCCAGCGTCTCCATTTCGAGCAGCGCGTGCGCCATCGCCTCGACCTTGTCGCGGTGGTCCTCGATCAGCTTGCGGGCGATCCGGTACTGGGTGTCGATGACGCGGCGGATCTCCTGGTCCACCTTCTGCAGCGTGGCCTCGGAAACGTTCTTGTGCGTCGTGATCGAGCGGCCGAGGAAGATCTCTCCCTCGTTCTCCCCGTACACCATCGGCCCGAGTTCTTCCGACATGCCCCACTGCGTGACCATGCGCCGCGCGATCTCGGTCGCGCGCTCGAAGTCGTTGGCCGCACCGGTGGTCAGCTGGTGCATGAAGATTTCCTCGGCGATGCGGCCGCCGAAGAGCACCGCGATGGTGTTCTGCAGGCGCTCGCGGTCCTGGCTGTAGCGGTCGTGCTCCGGCAGCTGCATCGTGACGCCGAGCGCGCGGCCGCGCGGGATGATCGTGACCTTGTGCACCGGGTCGGTCTTGGGCAGCAGCTTCGCCACCACCGCATGGCCGGACTCGTGATACGCGGTGTTGCGACGCTCTTCCTCGGGCATCACCATCGAGCGCCGCTCGGCGCCCATGATGACCTTGTCCTTGGCCATCTCGAAGTCGTCCATGTCCACCAGCCGCTTGTTCTTGCGCGCCGCGAACAACGCCGCCTCGTTGACCAGGTTGGCAAGATCGGCACCGGAGAATCCCGGCGTGCCGCGCGCAATGATGTCCGGTTTTACGTCCGGCGCCAGCGGGACCTTCCGCATATGCACCTTGAGGATCTCTTCGCGCCCGCGGATGTCCGGCAGCGGAACCACGACCTGGCGGTCGAAGCGCCCGGGCCGCAGCAGCGCCGGGTCGAGCACGTCCGGGCGGTTCGTCGCGGCGATCACGATCACCCCCACCTGCGATTCGAAGCCGTCCATCTCCACCAGCAACTGGTTGAGCGTCTGCTCGCGCTCGTCGTTGCCGCCGCCCAGGCCCGCGCCGCGCTGACGCCCGACCGCGTCAATCTCGTCGATGAACACGATGCAGGGTGCGTGCTTTTTCGCCTGCTCGAACATGTCGCGCACGCGCGCCGCGCCCACGCCGACGAACATCTCGACGAAGTCCGAGCCCGAGATCGAGAAAAACGGCACCTTCGCTTCGCCCGCGATGGCGCGCGCGAGCAGCGTCTTTCCGGTGCCGGGATTGCCGACCATCAGCACCCCGCGCGGGATGCGGCCGCCGAGCTTCTGGAACTTGGACGGGTCGCGCAGGAAATCCACCAGCTCCGAAACTTCGTCCTTCGCCTCCTCGCACCCGGCGACATCCGCGAACGTGACGGTGTTGGTCGACTCGTCGAGCATGCGCGCGCGCGACTTGCCGAAGCTGAACGCGCCGCCGCGCCCGCCGCCCTGCATCTGGCGCATGAAGAAGATCCACACGCCGATCAGCAGCAGCATCGGGAACCAGGAAACGAAGATGTTCATCAGGAGCGAAGGCTCCTCCTCGGGCTTGGCCTCGATCTTGACCCCGTACTTGAGCAGGTCGGAGACCAGCCAGATGTCGCCGGGCGAATAGCTCGTCACGCGCTTGCCTTCGGTGGTCGTCGCCTTGAGCTGGCGGCCCTCGATCACGACCTTGGCGATGCGCCCTGCTTTGACTTCCTCGATGAACTGCGAATACTCCATCGGCGCCTGCGTCGCCTGGCGCGTATTGAACTGGTTGAACACGGTCATCAGCACCAGCCCGATCACGAGCCAGATGACCATGTTTTTCAGCATGTTGTTCAAGCACTTACTCCTTCATCGGCGAGCCGCTCCGGGTTTCCATCTTACGCGCTTTTCGCAGGGCACAAAAGCGATTTTCCGCGCCCTGCGATTGAAATTGCACATGGGGTCGCCCGCGCCGGAATCAATGACGTTGCTACCATGGCGCCAATGCCTTCCGCAGACGTTGCGGCCCCCACCCCCGTCGAGCGCGCCGCGCTTGTTTCCGAGTGGAATCGCCTGCAGGACGAACCGGCGCCTCCGGATCGCCGCACGATCGGCTGCATGACTGTGATTGTCGCGCGAGCAGGTAGGTTTCCCGGGACTCTCCGCGCGAAGCGGGCGGTTTGCGGATCTGGACGTCGACGAAAGCTCGCCGGATCTCCGCCAGCACTTCGCCGAACGATGCGCCGTGAAACGCCTTGGCGAGCAGCGTCCCGTCGGGCTTCAGGTGCTGGCCGCAAAACTCGATCGCCATCCGGATGAGCTCAGCGGCGCGCGCCTGGTCGGTCGAGGCGATGCCCGAGATATTCGGCGACAGATCGGAGAGCACGACATCGGCTTTCCGGCCGCGCATCGCTTCCGCGATTGCGTGCTGCACCTGCGGCTGGCGACAGTCGCCCCGCAGAATCGTCACTCCGGGGATTGGAACGATCTCGAGCAGATCGACCGCAACCACGGCGCCGCCCGGCTGCACCTTCCCCGCCGCCACCTGCGACCAGCCGCCGGGCGCGGCACCCAGATCCACCACCGTCATGCCGGGTTTGAACAGGCGGTCCTTGCGGACGATCTCCAGCAGCTTGAACGCGGCGCGCGAGCGGTAGCCGTGCGCCTGCGCGCGCTTCACGTACGGATCGGCGACGTGGCGGCGCAGCCATCGCTCGCTGGAGCCCGAGCGCGCCATCTACGTCACTGCGGTGAGCGCAACCCCCCCGAGGGCAAGCAACAAGCTCTTACCGAGGGGCCGGCGAAACACTGCGCTTTGCAGAGGGTGCCTTAACGCGAGTCTGCGTCTCCAGCCTTCTGCGCGCGCTCCTGCATCTGCTGCGTCGCCTGCTCGATCCTCTGCTGCGCGCGCTGCTGGGTCTTCTTCGCTTCCTCCAGCTCCTGCTTCTTGAGCTGGGCGCCGGTGGCGGCGGTGCCGACGGTCTCCACGCCGCACCCGGTGACCAGGACCGCCGCCATTGCCGCCGTTACGAGTCTCATGATCGTACTCCCCTCGTGCATGGGTGCCGATTCTACTCGTAGCGCACGTCGAGCACTTCGTAGCGGCGCACCCCGCCCGGGGTGCGCACTTCCACCGCATCGCCCGCATAGCGGCCGATCAGCGCGCGCGCGATCGGCGAGCCGATCGAGATCTTCCCCGCCTTGATGTCGGCCTCGTCCTCACCCACGATCTGCCACGTGACCGCCGCGCCTTCGGTCTGGTCCTCCAGGTCCACGGTAGCGCCGAACACGCAGCGGCCGTCGGCGTCGAGCAGCTTGGGATCGATGATCTGCGCATTGGCGAGCCTCGCCTCGAGCTCGGCGATGCGCGCTTCGATGAACCCCTGGCGCTCGCGCGCCGCGTCGTACTCCGCATTCTCCGAAAGGTCGCCGTGCGAGCGCGCGTCCGCGATCGCCTGGATGATCGCGGGACGCTCGACGCTCTTGAGCCGTTGCAGCTCGTCGCGCATCAGGCCGGCGCCCCGGATCGTGATCGGAAACTTCGCCATAGGGGGAATAGTAGTCGAGATCGCGCCGGAGGTTCAGCAACGCGGCAGGCGGCCGCTGTCGCGCCGCAGCGACGCCCTCGCTTCAGTGCAGCCTGGCGTGCAGTTCCTGCAGGCGGTACGGCTTGAGCTGCGCCAGCGCCCGCATCCCGGTGCAGGCGGCGCGGGCGCCGGCGATCGTCGTGTAATAGGTCACGCGCTGCGCGAGCGCGGTGACGCGGATCGAGCGCGAGTCCGAAACAGCGGTGCGCGAATCCTCCACCGTGTTGACGATGAAGCTGACTTCGCCGTTCTTGATCATGTCGACGATGTGCGGCCGGCCCTCGGCGACCTTGTTCACCGGCGCGGCGTCGATGCCGTGCGCGGCCAGCACGCGCGCGGTGCCGCGCGTCGCAAGCACCTGGAAACCGAGCTCGTGCAGATCCCGCGCCACCGACACGGCGGCGTGCTTGTCGCTGTCGCGCACGCTGACGAAGGCGCGCCCGCCGGTCGGCAGCTTCACCCCCGCCGCGATCTGCGACTTGACGAACGCCTCGCCAAACGATTCGCCCACCCCCATCACCTCGCCGGTGGATTTCATCTCCGGGCCGAGAATCGTATCGACGCCCGGGAACTTGATGAACGGGAACACGGCCTCCTTCACCGAGAAGTAGGGCGGCACGGTCTCGCGGGCCACCTCCTGCTTGCGGAGCGGAATTCCGGCCATGCAGCGCGCGGCGATCTTCGCCCACGGAATGCCCGTCGCCTTGGAGACGAAGGGCACGGTGCGCGAGGCGCGCGGATTGACTTCGAGCACGTACACCGTGTCGCGCTGGATCGCGTACTGCACGTTCATCAGGCCGACCACGTCGAGCGCCTTGGCGAGGAGCACCGTCTGGCGGTGCAGTTCCCGCTCCAGGTGGCTCGCAAGCGAATGCGGCGGCAGGCAGCAGGCCGAGTCGCCCGAATGCACGCCGGCCTGCTCGATGTGCTCCATGATGCCCCCGATCAGCACCTCGCGCCCGTCCGACACGGCGTCCACGTCCACTTCGGTCGCGTCCGACAGGTAGCGGTCGAGCAGCACCGGCGATTCGTTCGAGACCTTGACCGCGTTCTCGATGTAGCGCTCGAGCTCCGCGCGCTGGTGGACGATTTCCATCGCGCGGCCGCCGAGCACGTAGCTCGGGCGCACCACCACCGGGTAGCCGATCTCCTCGGCGAGCGCCACCGCCTGCGGCGCGGAGCGCGCGGTGCGGTTGGGCGGCTGGCGCAGGCCGAGCTTCTCGAGCAGTTTCTGGAAGCGTTCGCGGTCCTCCGCGACGTCGATCATGTCGGCGCTGGTGCCGATGATCGGGACCCCCGCCGCCGCCAGGTCGCGCGCGAGCTTGAGCGGCGTCTGCCCGCCGTACTGCACGATCACGCCGAACGGCTTCTCCCGCTCCACGATCTCGAGCACGTCCTCGAGCGTGAGCGGCTCGAAGTACAGGCGGTCGCTGGTGTCGTAATCGGTCGAAACGGTCTCCGGGTTGCAGTTCACCATGATGGTCTCGAAGCCGTTCTCGCGCAGGGCGAGCGCCGCGTGCACGCAACAGTAGTCGAATTCGATCCCCTGGCCGATGCGGTTCGGCCCGCCGCCCAGCACCATGACCTTGGTCGCCTGGCTGGGCGCCGCCTCGCATTCGTCCTCGTACGTGGAATACAGGTACGCGGTCGTGGTTCCGAATTCCGCAGCGCAGGTGTCGACGCGCTTGAAGACCGGCCGGATGCCGAGCGCGTGGCGCCTGGCGCGCACCTGCGCCTCGCCCGCGTTGAACAGGTAGGCGAGCCGACGGTCGGAGAAGCCCTTGCGCTTGAGCCCGCGCAGCGTGTCCGCGTCGATGTCTTCGAGCCTGCGGTCGTCGAGCTCCATCTCGAGGTGGACGATCTCCCGGATCTGCGCGAGAAACCACGGGTCGATGCCCGTGAGCCGGTACACCTCGTCGAGCTCGAAGCCGTTTTCGAACGCGTCGCCGACGTACCAGATGCGCTCCGGTCCCGGCTCGCCGAGCTCCTTTTCGATCGTCTCGCGGTCGGTGGTGCGCTGATTGAGCCCGTCGACGCCGACCTCGAGACCGCGCAGCGCCTTCTGGAACGATTCCTGGAAGGTGCGGCCGATCGCCATCACTTCGCCGACCGACTTCATCTGCGTCGTCAGGCGGTCGTTCGCCTGCGGGAACTTCTCGAACGCGAAGCGCGGCACCTTGGTCACCACGTAATCGATCGCCGGCTCGAACGAGGCCGGCGTGGCCCCGCCCGTCACCTCGTTCGCGATCTCGTCGAGCGTGTAGCCGACCGCGAGCCTGGCGGCGACCTTGGCGATCGGAAATCCGGTCGCCTTGGAGGCGAGCGCCGAGGAGCGCGAAACGCGCGGGTTCATCTCGATCACCAGCATCCGGCCGTCCTTCGGATGAATGGCGAACTGCACGTTCGAGCCGCCGGTGTCGACCCCGATCTCGCGCAACACCGCGATCGCGGCATCGCGCATGATCTGGTATTCCTTGTCGGTCAGGGTTTGCGCCGGCGCGACGGTAATCGAATCGCCGGTGTGCACGCCCATGGGATCCAGGTTCTCGATCGAGCAGACGATGATGCAGTTGTCCTTGCGGTCGCGCACCACCTCCATCTCGAACTCTTTCCAGCCGATCACCGATTCCTCGATCAGCAGCTCGCGCGTCGGCGAGGCGTCGAGCCCGCGCTCGCAGATGGCGACGAACTCCTCGCGGTTGTATGCAATCCCTCCCCCGGTTCCTCCCAGCGTGAACGAGGGCCGCAGGACCACCGGGAAGCCGATCCCCGCCTGCACCTGGAGCGCCTCCTCGAGCGAGTGCGCCAGCGCCGAGCGCGGGCAGGCGAGGCCGATGCGGCGCATCGCCAGCTTGAACTTCTCGCGGTCTTCCGCCTTGTCGATCGCTTCGCGCGAGGCGCCGATCATCTCCACGCCCCACTTTTCGAGCACGCCCTCGCGCGCCAGGTCGAGCGCGCAGTTGAGCGCGGTCTGGCCGCCCATCGTCGGCAGCAGCGCGTCCGGCCTTTCTTTTTCGATTATTCGCGCCACCACCTGCCAGGTGACCGGCTCGACATAAGTGGCCTCCGCCATCTCCGGGTCGGTCATGATGGTCGCCGGGTTCGAGTTGACCAGCACCACGCGGTAGCCCTCGGCGCGCAGCGCCTTGCAGGCCTGCGCGCCGGAGTAGTCGAACTCGCACGCCTGGCCGATGACGATCGGGCCGGCGCCGATGATCAGGATGCTCTTGATGTCGTTACGCTTTGGCATCTTCCATCAGCTTTGCGAACCGATCGAAGAGATAACCGATGTCGTGCGGGCCTGGACTTGCTTCGGGGTGTCCTTGAAAGCAAAACGCCGGTCGATCCGTCCGGGCAAGGCCCTGGAGGGAACCGTCGAAGAGAGAGACATGCGTAGGCCGCAGATTCGCGGACAGCGTCTGCGGATCGACGGCGAAGCCGTGGTTCTGGCTGGTGATCACGACCTGCCCGGTGTCGAGGTCCTTGACCGGATGGTTGGCGCCATGGTGGCCGAACTTCATCTTGACGGTCTTCGCCCCCGAGGCGAGGCCCATCAGCTGGTGGCCGAGGCAGATGCCGAACACCGGGATGCGCGTCGCGTCGAGGATCTCGCCGATCGCCTCGATGGCGTAGTCGCAGGGCTCGGGGTCGCCCGGGCCGTTGGACAGGAACACGCCGTCGGGCTTCATCCTCAGGACTTCTTTTGCGGAAAAAGCGGCGGGAACCACCGTCACCCGCGCTCCGCGCTCGGCGAGCATGCGCAGGATGTTGCGCTTGATGCCGTAGTCGCAGGCGACGACGTGAAAGCGGCTTTGCGGCTTTTGCTCATAACCTTTTCCCGGCTGCCAGCGGCTCTCGGTCCACTCGTAAGGCTTGCCGGTCGTGACGACCTTGGCGAGATCCATGCCGGCGAGGCCGGGAAACTTCCTCGCTTCTTCAAGAGCTTTCTTTTCATCCAGCTCGCCGGCCACGAGGCAGCCGTTCTGCGCCCCCTTCTCCCGCAAAATGCGCGTGAGCTTGCGGGTGTCGATATCGGCGATTCCGATCACCCCATTTGAAAGCAAATATTCTGCTAAACCTGTTTGCGCCCGCCAGCTTGAGTGCAGCCGCGGCAGGTCGCGCACCACCAGCCCCTCGGCGTAGACGCGGCCCGATTCCTGGTCTTCGTCGTTGACGCCGGTGTTGCCGATGTGCGGGTAAGTGAGGGTGACGATCTGGCGGCAGTACGAGGGATCGGTGAGGATCTCCTGGTAGCCGGTCATCGCGGTGTTGAACACCACCTCGCCCACCGCCATGCCGCGCGCGCCGATCGAGCGGCCGCGAAACACCGTTCCGTCGGCGAGGACCAGCACGGCGGGTTCGAAGTTGGCCATTTTGGAAGCGCCTGCGAAAAGCGGGAGAGGCACGCGCCGCTCCCGCTTCGTTTGAAGCGGAGATTATAGACCCAAAACGTCGTTCATGCCGTACAGGCCTGGCGCCTTTCCGCGCAGGAACTTCGCGGCGCGCAGCGCGCCGAGGGCGTAGGTGATGCGGCTTTGCGAGCGCACGGTCACCTCCACGCGCTCGCCGACGCCGGCGAAAAGCACGGTGTGCTCGCCGACGATGTCGCCGCCGCGGATGGCGTGGAAGCCGATCTGCCGCCCGGGCCGCTCGCCAGTGTCGCCTTCCCTTCCAAAAACAGAATTCTTCTTCAAGTCCCGGCTCAAGGCCTTGGCGACGATCTCGCCGAGCTTCAGCGCAGTGCCGGACGGGGCATCGACCTTGTGGCGGTGGTGCGCTTCGATGATCTCGACGTCGTAGGCGTCGCCGAGGATTCTCGCCGCGGTCTCGGCGAGCTTGAATGCCGCGTTGACGCCGACCGCGAAGTTGGGCGACAGGACGATCGGGATGACCTCGCCCGCCTCGGCGATAACCCCCCGTTGCGTTTCCGAGAAGCCGGTGGTGCCGATCACCATCGCCTTGCGCGCCTTGACGCAGGCCTGCAGGTGCGCAAGCGTGCCCTGCGGGCGCGTGAAATCGATCACCACCTCGCTCACCGACACGGCCGCCGCGACATCGGCGGTCGCTTCCACGCCCGCGAGATCCCTGCCAAATACCGGGCTCCCCGGCACATCGAAGGCGGCAGCCAGCGTGAGCTCGGGATCGGCGATGACCGCCTCGATGAGCGCTTGCCCCATGCGGCCGCCCGCCCCTGCGACGGCGATCTTCACTTCGCTTCCTTGGCCGGAACCACGTCGCCGTCCACGCGCGCGAGCTTGCCGCCGTCGAAGAAAAGCGCGAGCTTGCGGCTCTCGCGGGCGCCGTCGGCCGCCTCCCGCCAGTACACGTAATCCCAGCGCTCGGCGTGAAAGATGTCCCTGAGCAGCGGCGTGCCGAGGATGAAGCGCACCTGCTCCCGGGTCATGCCCGGCTTGAGCTGCGCCACCATCTCCTGCGACACGTAGTTGCCCTGCTGGATGTCGATCTTGTAGGGCGTGATGCCGGGAATGCGCGGCGCGGCTCCGCAGCCGGCGAGAACCGTGGCGAGGAGAATCAGGGCGGCGCGCGGCATATATAATGATAGCCGATGACTCCCGCCCAGAGCCTGAAGGAGAGCGGACTCAAGGCGACGCTTCCCCGGCGCAAGATCCTCGAGCTGTTCGAGGCGAGCAAGGTGCGTCACCTCTCGGCCGAGGACGTCTACAAGGCGCTGATCGCCGAAGGCATCGACGTGGGCCTCGCGACGGTGTATCGGGTGCTCACGCAGTTCGAGCAGGCCGGCCTGCTTTCGCGCCAGCATTTCGAGACCGGCAAGTCGGTTTTCGAGCTGAACCAGGGCGGGCACCACGACCACCTGGTGTGCCTGCAGTGCGGGCGCGTCGAGGAGTTCTACGACGCCGACATCGAGAAGCGCCAGGGCGAGGTCGCGCGCCAGCGCGGCTTCCGCCTGCACGAGCACTCGCTCGCGCTGTACGCCGACTGCGTCAAGCAGGACTGTCCCTACCGGCCGGGCTAACCCGCATCCAGCAGTTCCGCAGCGTGCTTGCGGGCGGTGCTTTCGGCGCCGCCGAGCATGCGCGCGAGCTCCTCGATGCGCCCCGCGCGGTCGAGCTGCGCGAGCTCGACCAGGATCTTTCCTTTCGCCGAGGATCTCCCTACCGACCACTGCGCGTCGGCCTGGGCCGCGACCTGCGGCAGGTGCGTGACGCAAAGGACCTGGCGCTCCCTGCCCAGCCGGCGAAGCGACCTGCCGATCGTCTCCGCGACGGCGCCGCCGATCCCGGCATCGATCTCGTCGAACACCAGGGTTGCGACCGGCGAGGCGCCGGCGGCGACCATCTGGACGGCGAGGCTCACGCGCGACAGCTCGCCGCCCGAGGCAACCCTGGCGAGCGGCCGCAGCGGCAGGCTCGGGTGCGACGAAACCTCGAATTCCACCTCTTCGGCGCCGGTGACTCCCGGCTCCTGCAATTTCCTGAGAGAAACTGAAAATCGACCCCCCGCCATCGCAAGCTGCTGCATCGCCGCCGTGACGGCCTTCGACATCGACTGCGCCGCGGCGGCGCGTTTTGCCGAGAGTTTTTTCGCGGCCGCCTCATAGCGCCCGCGCGCCGCCGCCACCTCGCGCTCGAGCGCTTCGGGATCGACCGCAAGCGCCAGCTCGGCGAGGCGCTTCTGCGCCTCGGCGGCGAGCGCCGGAAGCTCTGCAGGCCGCACGCGGTGCTTGCGCGCCATGGCGTGCAGCGCCTCGATGCGCGCCTCGACTTCGCGCAGCCGCGCCGGATCGAGGTCGATGCGCGAGGCGTAATGGCGCAGCTCGCGAACCGCCTCTCCCGCTTGTGCTTCGGCGGATTCAAGAAGCTCTACTGCTTGTTTCAGCTTATTGTCATGCTGCGACAGCGATTTCAGCCGGCTCGCGACCGCGGCAAGCTGCGCAAGGCACGCGCCCTCGGCCTCGGCGAGCGCCTCGAGCGAGGACTGCGCCCCGGCGAGCAGGCTCGAGCCGTGCTGCAGCCGGGTGTGCTCGGCGGCGACCTCATCCCATTCGCCTTCGCGCGGCGCGAGCTTCTTCAGCTCGCCGGCCTTCTCCTCGAGCTCGATGCGCTGCGATTCGCGCCTGGAGAAATTCTCTTTCGCTTCCTCGGCAAGCGCCTCGAGCCGCTTGCATTCCCGGTAACAGACGGATGCCTGGCGAACCAGCTCCCCGGCCCCGGCATGGGCGTCGAGGAGCGCGCGCTGCGCCGGCGCGCGCAGCAGCGACTGGTGCTCGTGCTGGCCGTGGATGTCGACGAGGTGCTCGCCCGCCTCTCGCAATTGCGCGAGCGTCGCGGCGTGGCCGTTGATGAAGCAGCGCGAGCGCCCGGAGCGGTCGATGGTCCGTCTCAGGATGACCTTGCCGGGATCGCCGGTGAGCTCCGACTCGGCCAGCCATGCAGAAAAAGAATCGCCGTGAACATCGAATTCTGCGGACAGCTCCGCGCGCTCGGCGCCGGCGCGCACCACGGCCTCGTCGGCCCGGCCCCCGACCAGCAGCTCGATGGCGTCGACCAGGATCGACTTGCCGGCGCCGGTCTCGCCCGTGAGAACGCAGAAGCCGGAGCCCGGGTCCATGGCAGCTTCGTGAATGATGACGAAATCTCTGACGTCCAGGGCTCGCAGCAACCGCTACTCCGGTTTCTTGAGCTTCTCGATCGATTCGCTCCAGCGCAGCTTCTCGCGCAGGGTGACGAAGTAGCCGTATCCCGGCGGGTGCACGAAGCGCGCCGCATTCGCCGAGCGCTTGAGCACCAGGCGGTCGCCCTGCGCCATCTCGGCGAGGCCGAAGCCGTCGAAATACGCGCGCGCGTCGGGCGCGCGCACCAGCACGATCTCGATCACGCAGCGGTCGCTCACGCTGACCGGCCGGGCGGAGAGCGTGTGCGGGTTGAGCGGCACCAGCGCGAGCGCCGGGACCGCGGGATGCAGGATCGGGCCCTGCGCCGAGAGCGCGTAGGCGGTCGATCCGGTCGGCGTCGCTACGATCATGCCGTCGGCGCGCAGCGTGTACACGAATTCGCCGTCGAGCGAGAGGTCGAACTCGATGAGACGCCCCTGCGAGCCCTTGCCGACCACGGCTTCGTTGAGGGCGATGGTGCGCAGCAGGGATTTGCCGTTGCGCGTTATCTCGGCGTCGAGCACCGCGCGCTCCTCGGTCGAGAACCTGCCGTCGAGGATGGCGCCGACGCCCTCGCGCATGTCGTCGTGGCCGATGTCGGTCATGAAGCCGAGCCGTCCGAGATTGACGCCGACCAGCGGCACGCGATGGGGCACCAGGTCGCGCGCCGCGGTGAGCATGGTGCCGTCGCCGCCGATTACGATCGCGAGATCGGCCGAGGCTGCATCCGTCACCACCTCGCAGCCGCGCTTGCGCAGAAAGTCGCGCAACTCGCGCAGCGATGCTTCGACCTCCGGGCTGCCCGTCTTTCCGATCAGGGCAACGCGGCCGAAGCTCGGTTTCACTGCAGCGGGGGGCATCGCGTCGAGTGTACAATGAAATCCATGCTGGACAAGCGGGCTCAGATCCTTCTCAAGACGCTGATCGAGCGCTACATCGCGGAGGGTCAGCCGGTCGGCTCGCGCACGCTGTCCAAGTACTCCGGCCTCGACCTGTCGCCGGCGACGATACGCAACGTGATGGCCGATCTCGAGGAGCTCGGCTTCATCTCGAGCCCGCACACCTCGGCCGGCCGCGTGCCGACCCCGCTCGGCTACCGCTTCTTCGTCGACTGCCTGCTGGTGGTGAAGCCGCTCGAGTCGGACGCGGTGCACCGCATGGAGGACGAGCTGCATCCGGACAACCCGCAGCGCGTGGTCCACGCCGCCTCGCAGCTGCTGTCGCAGCTCACGCAGTTCGCCGGCGTGGTGATGACGCCGCGCCGCCGCGCCGGCAGCTTCCGGCACATCGAGTTCCTCAAGCTCTCGGAGAAGCGCATCCTGCTGATCGTCGTCACGCCGGAGGGCGACGTGCAGAACCGCATCCTCTTCACGCAGCGCGACTTCACCGCCTCCGAGCTGATCGAGGCCGCCAACTACATCAACCAGAACCACTCGGGCCAGAGCTTCGAGGACGTGCGCGCGCGGCTGCAGGGCGAGCTGCGCGAGCTGCGCCGCGACATGATCCACCTCATGACCGCCGCCGTGGACGCCGGCACCCGCGCGGTGGCGGAGGGCAGCGAGCAATACGTCATCTCCGGCGAGCGCAATCTGCTCAGCGTGCAGGACCTGTCGCACGACATGAGCCGGCTGCGGCAGCTTTTCGAGCTGTTCGAGCGCAAGACCTCGCTGCTGCAGATCCTCGACCTGTCGCTGCGCGGCCAGGGCGTGCAGATTTTCATCGGCGGCGAGTCGGGCTTCAGCGCCCCCGACGACGTGAGCGTGGTCACCTCGCCCTACAAGGTCGACGGCGAGGTCGTCGGCACCGTGGGCGTGATCGGCCCGACGCGCATGGCCTACGACCGCGTCATCCCGATCGTCGACGTCACCGCCAAGCTGCTCTCGAGCGTACTGTCCCAGCACTGAAAGGCATCCTTCTCGTCAATCTCGGCACGCCCGCCGCGCCGACGCCGCAGGCGGTGCGCTGCTATCTCGCCGAGTTCCTGTCCGATCCGCGCGTAGTGAAGTTGCCGCGGTTCCTATGGCTGCCGCTTCTCCATGGGGTCGTGCTTCGCTCCCGACCTGCGAAGACGGCGGAAAAGTACGCGCAGATCTGGACTGCCGAAGGCTCGCCGCTTGCCGTCCACACGCAACGGCAGGCGAACCTTCTCAAGGAGAAGCTGAGCATCCCCGTTGAATACGCGATGCGCTACGGCGAGCCGAGCATCGCTTCGGCGCTCCAGAAGCTCGGCGACCCCGGCCTAGTCGTGCCGCTTTATCCACAGTACTCCGAAAGCACTACGCAGAGCGTTGCCGACGCGATTCCGGCGAGTGCGCGGATGGTTCACGATTTCCACGACCACCCGGCGTACATCGGCGCGCTGGCCGCGAACCTGCGCCGGCATTGGCAGCACCACGGGCGAAGCGCCATGCTCCTGATGAGCTTCCATGGCCTGCCGAAGCGCGGCGGCGCGGTCTACGAACAGCAATGCCGCACCAGCGCCCGGCTGCTTGCGGAAAACCTGGCCTTGAAGGAAGACGAGTGGCGTATCAGCTTCCAGTCGCGCTTCGGCTTCGCCGAGTGGCTGCAGCCCTACACCCAGCCGACGCTGGTCGAGCTGGCACGCTCCGGCTGCGCGAGGGTGGACGTGGCCTGCCCGGGATTCGTCGCCGATTGCCTGGAAACGCTGGAGGAAATAGGCATCACGGCGAGAAAATCCTACCTGGCCGCGGGCGGCCGGGAATTTCACCTCGTGCCCTGCCTCAACGCGTCGCCCGAGTGGATCGCCGCGCTCGCGCGGATCGCCGCCGTCTAGCGGCCGAGAAGGCCTTTCAGCCTGTCCTCCAGCTTGCCGCCGACGCGCTCCTTGACCTTCTCGCCCACCCTGGACTTGGCAAGCTCGGCTGCGACCGCGCCGTAGTCGACCTGGTACTTCAGGTCGTCGAACGGTCCGCTGAGCCGCACCGGCACCGTCACGCCGGCGAGCTGCGCCAGATCGGCGCCGCCCTGCCCCTTCGCGCTCGCCACGACGGCGGCCTTGGCGAGGTAATCGAGGCGCGAGTTGCCGATATCGACGTCGCCCCTGCCGCCGAGGCGGAACAGCGGCGCCTTGACGTCGAGGTCCTCGTTGTGCGCGACGCCGTTCTTGATCGCGAAGCTCGCGGAAAGCTCGCTGAACTCGGTCTTCTCCGTCGCGCTCGCCGCCTGGGTGGTCTGCCCGCCTCCGAGCGCGGATTTCGCTTTGCGCAGGATGCCGCCGATGTCGACGCCCTTGATGGCGCCGTCGCGCAGGTTGACCCTGGCGGTGCCGCCGAGCGCCTTCTTCATGGCAGCGACCGTGCTTCCGGCGGCGCTGACGTCGAGGGCGACGTTGCCGCGCCCCTCGAGCCGGTCCTGCTGCGCGAAGTCCCTGAGCAGCGGCCCGACCGAGACGTTGGTGAGCGTCTCCTTCAGCGCGACGCGATTGCCCTCGGCGAGCAGCGTGAGCGCTCCGGAGACCGACCCGTCGTACAGGTTCGCGGAATGAGGCGCGACATCGAGCCGTCCCTTCGCGGCGCGCACCTCGGCCCTGAGGTTCGCCAGCTTGAGCCCGCGTGCCTGCAGCGCGCCGAACTGGAGCCGGCCGCTGGCGTTGAGATCCTTCAATGGCGACAGGTCCACCGGCGTGTCTTTCTCGGGCGCCGGCTTTGCCGGAGCGCCCGCTGCCGGCTTGGCGGGCTCTTTCTTCGGCGGGAAATACTTGTCCAGGTTGAGCCGATCGACGTTGATGTCGAAGAGATAGCTCGCCGGCGTGAATCTGGCGAGGCCGACCTTGGCCTGGATGTTGGACTCGTCGAATTTCGCCGCCAGGTCGGCGTTGGCGGTCTGTCTTTCGAGGTCGGCGCGCAGGCTGCCGGTGACCGCGACCTTCACGCTCTTCATCGGCAGGTCGGGGCCGGTCATCGACAGGTCGGCCGCAAGCTTCGGCACCAGCAGCGCTTTGGCGGAGCCTTCGACGCCCGCGAGCTTGAGCAGCGCCTCGATCGAGCGCTCGCCGCCTTTCAACCGGAATTCCGCGGTGACGGCGCCACCCTGGGCCTTTTCGTTCGAAACCACAAGTTGAGGCGCCGCGAGCTTCCCCTCGAGCGTGTCCTTGCCCTGGACGCCTTTCAGGTCGACGCTGAGACCGCTGATGCGATATTCGTTCTTCTCCGGGTTGGCGGCGACGTCGCCCTTCGCCGCGAGCTTGAGCCCGGTGATGCCGGCGACCGCGCCGGAAACCCTGGCGTCGAGCTTCGAGAGCGCGAACGCCTTCGCGGGCAGATCCAGGCGGTACTCCGAGTCGAGCTCGGTCTTGAGATCGAGGTCGGGGTTCCTGCCTTTCACGACGGCGCCGAGCTCGAGCTTGCCCTCCGCCTGCCCGGCGATGCGGCCGGTGCCGAGCTTCAGATCGCTCAGCGCGAGCTCCTTGCCGCTCGCCAGGTCGCGATAGGAAACCGCCGAGCGCTCGACGTTCACGCCGGCGACGTCGAACTTCACCGCTTCGCCGCCGGGGGGCTTCTTGTCGTCAGTCCTTGGCGCCGGCGGCTTGCCCGCGGCGGCGCCGAGCAGGTCCTCGAAATTGAAGCGCCCGTCCTTGTCCTTGACGATCTGCGCCCTGAGACCCGAGACGCGGATGCGATCGACGATCAGCTCGCCGCGCCAAAGCGGCATCAGCGCCACCGAGGCATGCGCGGAATCGAGCGCCAGGAACTCGCGCTCGCTCGAGCGCTCCGAAAGCGTGACGCCGGCCACCTTGGCGCCGAGGCTCGGATAAAAGGCGAGCTCGATCGGCCCCGCCAGCTTGAGCGTGCGGCCGGTGCGCTCCTTGGCGATGCGCTCGATCTCGCCCTTGTAGCGGTTGGGATCGAAGCTGAGCGCGACCACCACGGCCGCCCCGATCACGAGAATCACTGCGGCGCCCAGCGCGAGCAGGGACCATTTTAGCGGTTTGTTCATGAAATCAGCCGTTTATGATGTCTTGAAACCTTCGGGCTTCATCCCCAATTCGACATGATGCAGGAAGAGACGGTTCAGCCGGGCGACGCCCAGAATTCCCCGTCGGTCGAACAGCGGCCCCTCGAGCAGCAGCTCGCCGAGGCGCAGGCGCTGATCGAGCAGCAGCGCGACGCCATGATGCGCGCGCTCGCCGACGCCGAGAACGCGCGCAAGCGGGCAAAGGCGGAGGCTGCCACGGCGCAAAAGTACGCGCTCGAGCGTTTCGCCGAAAGCCTGCTGCCGGTGCTCGACAGCCTCGAGGCGGCGCTCGCCAACGAGAACGCCAGCCCCGAAGCGCTGCGCGACGGGGTCGGGATCACCTTGCGGCAGTTCCGCTCGGGGCTGGAGAAGGCGCAGATCCGCACGATCGACCCCCTGCCCGGGGAACGCTTCGACCCGCACCGGCACCAGGCGATGGCCGCGGTCGAGGCCCCACTGGGTGAAATGCGCGAGCCGAACACCATCGTCGTCACGATGCAGAAGGGCTACCTGCTGCACGACCGGGTGCTGCGCCCGGCGCTCGTCACGGTCGCGAAAGCGCTTGAAAGCGCTGCGGAAAACCCCATCTCCGACACAGAGCTGGATCAATAGGACAAGGGAAACAGCACATGGCAAAGATCATCGGCATCGACCTCGGCACCACCAAC
>Ga0137796_10000861_pt1 | contig 18169 bp, 18 predicted proteins | sample OV2TP3_FD_97704 | JGI IMG/M metagenome (GOLD analysis project Ga0137796, IMG submission 97704) | reverse complement strand
GACGTGCACAAGAACGTGCGCGTCATCTGGAACGACGGGGCGCGCATTCAGGCGCTCTTCCAGCGGTTGAAGGACAACGGGCTGGACGCGGGCCCGCCGGGGAAAGGGCGCGCCTGCTGGATGGCTTATGGCTACGTGCTGGCGCGGGCGCAGGCGCGGCTGATCGGGCTGCACGACTGCGACATCGTCAACTACAACCGCGAGCTGCTGGCGCGGCTGTTCTATCCGGTCGCCAACCCCAACCTCGACTTCGAGTTCTGCAAAGGCTTCTACGCGCGCTACACCCACAAGCTGCACGGGAGGGTGACGCGCCTCTTCGTCACGCCCTTCGTGCGCACGCTGAAGGAGATTTTCGGCCACCTGGCGTTCCTGAGCTACTTCGACAGCTTCCGCTATCCGCTGGCGGGGGAATTCGCCATGGACGCGGAGCTGGCGCGGGTGAACCGCATCCCGGCCGACTGGGGCCTGGAAGTGGGCGTGCTGGCCGAGGTCTACCGCAACTGCGCCGTGAAGCGCGTCTGCCAGGTGGACCTGGTCGACAACTACGAGCACAAGCACCAGGGACTCTCGGGCGAAGACCCGCAGAAAGGCCTGATGCGGATGTCGGTGGACATTGCCAAGGCCATGTTCCGCATCCTGGCGGCGGAAGGCGCGGTGTTCACCGACGGCGGCTTCCGCACCATCCAGACCAAGTACGTGCGCACCGCCGAGGACACCATCGGGCGCTACCACGCCGACGCCATGATCAACGGGCTCGAGTTCGACCGGCACGAAGAGGAGGTGGCGGTGCAGGCCTTCGCGCGCGCCATCGCCCTGGGGGGCGAAGACTACCTGCGCGACCCGCTGGGCATCCCCCTCATCCCCAACTGGAACCGCGTGGTGGCGGCGCTGCCGGATTTCTTCAACCAACTCGAGCTGGCGGTGGAAGAGGACAACGGCTGATTCTGATTGGGGCCCATGGCGGAAGCCGACGTACTCACGACCGACGCGCAGGACCAACTGGGGAAGCTGGGCGAGGCCGACATCGTGGTCGGCATCCCCAGCTACAACAACGCCCGCACCATCGCTCACGTGGTGCGCGCCGTGAGCGCGGGCCTGGCCAAGCACTTCCACGAGGCGCGTTCCGTCATCGTCAACTCCGACGGCGGCTCGAAGGACGGGACGCAGAAGGCGGTGCTGGATACGCCGGTCTCGACCGACCACCTGCTGCTGATGCGGCACCCGCTGCAGCCGGTGCAGCGCATCAGCACCTCCTACGTCGGCCTGCCGGGCAAAGGCAGCGCGCTGCGGGCCATCTTCCGCGCCGCGCAACAGCTGAAGGCGAAAGCGTGCGCGGTGGTGGACTCCGACCTGCGCAGCATCACGCCCGACTGGATCGACCTGCTGGTGCGGCCGGTGCTGGAGCACGACTTCGACTACGTCTGCCCCTACTACCGCCGGCACCGCTACGACGGCACCATCACCAACAGCATCGTCTACCCGCTCACGCGCACGCTCTACGGGACGCGGGTGCGGCAGCCCATCGGCGGCGAGTTCGGCATGTCCGCCAAAGTGGTGGACCGCTACTTGAGCAAGAACGTGTGGGAGACGGATGTGGCGCGCTTCGGCGTGGACATCTGGATGACCACCACGGCGTTGGCCGAGCGCTTCACGGTCTGCCAGGTGTTCCTGGGCGCGAAGATCCACGACCCCAAGGATCCGGGCGCGGACCTCTCGGCCATGCTGGTGCAGGTGGTCGGCTCGCTGTTCTCGCTGATGGAGGAGCACGAGAAGGGCTGGAAGAGCGTGCGCGGCTCGGTGCCGGCGCCGCTCTACGGTTTTCCCTACGCCGTGGGCCTGGAGCCGGTGAAGGTCAACCCGGAGAAAATGATCCACGCCTACCAGCAGGGCGTGCGCGACCTGATGCCCGTCTACGAATCGTTTCTGCACCCCGAAGTGGTGGCCGAGCTCGGCCGCCTGACGGAGGCGCCGGCGGAGAAGTTCATCGTGGACGACAGCCTGTGGGCGTCGGTGGTCTACGAGTACGCGGCTGCGTTCCACCAGCGCAAGCTGGACCGGCAGCACCTGCTGAAGTCGCTGACGCCGCTCTATCTCGGCTGGGTGTCGTCTTACGTGGTGCGGACGCAGGCCGACAGCGACGATGAAGCCGAGCAGAAGATCGAGCAGCTCTGTCTGGCCTACGAGCAGTTGAAAGGACGGCTGGTGGAGCGCTGGGATTCGAAGTGAGGAACGAGAAGCAAGGCTCAGCACGAATGCTTCGGCAACCCGACGGCGGGTTGCGCTCAGCATAAAGGAGGAGCCATGGACGGACTCTGGCAGCGGGCGGTGGTGGAGCCGCTGACGCGGCTGTGGGAGCAGACGCTCAACTACCTTCCCAACCTGCTCGAAGCTCTGGTGGTGCTGGCGGCGGGCGGACTGGTGGCGCTGGTGGTGAAGCAGATTGTGTGGCGCGGGCTGCGCGCGGTGCAGTTCGACCGCCTGGCCGAGCGCATGGGCTTCGCCAGCGTGCTCGACCGCGTGGGGCTCTACCGCGGCAGCTCCTACGCGGTGGCGCAACTGGCGCAGGGCTTCCTGCTGCTGCTGACGCTGTTGCTGGTGCTCAACGCGCTGGGGCCCTCGGGCAGCGACCTGGTGATGCGCTTCTTCCTCTACCTCCCCAACCTCTTCATCGCCGCCGTGATTCTGGTGGTGGGCGGGATGGCGGCCGGCTTCTTCGGGCGCGGGGCGCTGATTGCGGCAGTGAACGCGCGCCTGCAAAGCGCGCGGCTGCTGGCGGGCACGGTGCGGGCGCTCATCTGGATGCTGGCCATCATCGTGGCGCTCGAGCACATCGGCATCGGGCGCACGACGGTGCTCATCACCTTCGGCGTGCTCTTCGGCGGGCTCATCACCGCCCTGGCGGTCGCTTTCGGGCTGGCGGGCAAGGAGCTGGCGCGCGAGGCGCTGGAAGGGTTGCTGAAGCGGCGCACACGGGAAGAAGAGGAGGAAGAAGGCGTCCGCCACCTGTAACAGGTGGCACAGCCACTCCTGGCTGTGCGCCTTGTGTTGGTGCAACAATTCAGCACAGGCACGAGTGCCTGTGCCACTCTTGCGTCGCAGGCGGCGGATGGCAGTACAATAGCAAGTCCCGCGAAAGTCACCATGGCTCGGCTGATTGTTTTCACCGATCTCGACGGCACGCTGCTCGACCACGCCACCTATAAGTGGGAGGCGGCGCAGCCGGCGCTGCGGCAACTGCGCCTGCGCGGCTCGCCGGTGGTGCTGTGCACGAGCAAGACCCGCGCCGAAGTCCTGCCGCTGCGCGACCAGCTCAAGCTCGCCGACCCCTTCGTCACCGAGAACGGCGGCGCCATCTACATCCCGCGCAACTATTTTCCTTTCGCGCTCCCGACGGCGCAGGTCGAGGCCGGCTACCAGGTGCTGGAGTTGGGCCAGCGCTACTCGAACCTGGTGCGCGCACTGGAAGAGGCGGCGGAGACCAGCGGCGTCAAGGTCCGCGGCTTCAACCACATGAAAGAGGACGAAGTCGCCCGGCTCTGCGGGCTCAAGCGCGACAGCGCCCGCCGCGCCCGCCAGCGCGAGTTCGACGAGCCCTTTCTTCTCGAAAAGGGCACGCCGCGGCAGAAGGACCGCTTCTTCCGCTGGATCCAGCAGCGCGGCCTGCGCTGGCGCGAAGGCGGGCGCTTCCTGCATCTGATGGGCGACAACGACAAGGGCGTGGCGGTGCGGCGGCTGATTGACCTCTACCGGCAACTGTGGGGCGAAATTCGCACCGTCGGCCTCGGCGACAGCCCGAACGATCTGGATTTTCTCTCCGTCGTCGAGGTGCCGGTACTGGTGGCGAAGTCGAACGGCAGCTACGACGACGCGGTGCGCTCGAAGCTGCGCGGCGTCCAGCTCGCTCCCGGCCCCGGCCCCGTCGGCTGGAACCAGGCGCTGCTGGAGATGCTGGGCAGTTGAGTGGAACCACGGATGGACACGGATTAACACGGAGAAAGGCAAAGGCACTCACCACAGAGGCGCACCCTTCGACGCGCCCGCCAATGGCGGGCTTGCTCAGGGCAGGGAGGACACAGAGGGCACAAGGCACAAGGCACAAGGCACAAGAAAAGTCGTTTCTGCTAGAATGAAGATTGACCTTCCTGCAGTGACTTGAGTGAGCACCGAATGGCTGAGGCGCGCACACTCTACGAGAAAATCTGGGCGGCGCACGTCGTCCACGAAGAGCCGGGCAAGCCGGCGCTCATCTACATTGACCGCCACCTGATTCATGAAGGCACCTCGCCGCAAGCCTTCGCGGGGCTCAAGGCGGCGAAGCGCAAAGTGCGCCGGCCCGACCTGACCTTCGCGGTCATGGACCATTCCGTCCCGACCAAGAACCGAGACCTTCCAATCCTGGACGTGACGGCCAAGGGGCAGTTCGACGCCCTGGCGCAGAACTGCGCCGAGACCGGCGTGCGCCTGTTCGACATGCACAGCGCCAACCAGGGCATCGTGCACATCATCGGACCCGAGCTCGGCATCACCCAGCCCGGCCTGACCATCGTCTGCGGCGACAGCCACACCTCCACGCACGGCGCTTTCGGCGCGCTCGCCTTCGGCATCGGCACCAGCGAGGTCGAGCACGTGCTGGCCACGCAGTGCCTCATCCAGTTCAAGTCGAAGACGCTGCTGGTGCGCGTCGACGGCCAGCGGCCGAAGGGCGTGACGGCGAAAGACCTCATCCTGGCCATCATCGGCCGCATCGGCGTCGCCGGCGGCACCGGCCACGTGCTCGAGTACGGCGGCGAGGCCGTGCGCGCGCTCTCGATGGAAGGCCGGATGACGATGTGCAACATGTCGATCGAAGCAGGCGCGCGCGCCGGCATGGTGGCGCCCGACGAGACGACCTTCGCGTACATGGATGGCCGGCCGTTCGCTCCGCGGGGAAAAGATTCCCAGGAAGCCGTTGCGCGCTGGAAGGCGCTGGCCAGCGACGCGGGCGCGAAGTACGACCGCGAGGTCGAGCTGCGCGCGGAGGAAATCGCCCCGCAGGTCACCTGGGGAACCAACCCGGGAATGGTCACCGACGTCACCGGCCGCGTGCCGGAGCCGGGCTCGTTCGCCGACGCGGTCGACCGCCAAGCCGCCGAGCGCGCGCTGCAGTACATGGCCCTCAAGCCCGGCACCAAAATCCAGGACATCCCGCTCGACCGCGTCTTCATCGGCTCCTGCACCAACTCGCGCATCGAAGACCTGCGTGCCGCTGCCCGCGTGGTCGCCGGAAAGAAAGTCGCGCGCACGCTCAAGGAGGCGCTGGTCGTTCCGGGCTCGCGGCTGGTCAAAGCCCAGGCGGAAAAGGAAGGCCTCGACAAAGTGTTTACCGACGCCGGCTTCGAGTGGCGCGACGCCGGCTGCTCGATGTGCATCGGGATGAACGACGACATCCTGCCTTCGGGCGAGCGCTGCGCCTCGACCTCGAACCGCAACTTCGAAGGCCGGCAAGGCAAAGGCGGGCGGACGCATCTGGTCAGCCCGGTGATGGCCGCGGCGGCGGCGCTGGCGGGGCACTTCGTCGACATCCGCGACCGCGAGTGGAACGTGGACGGTGCCGAATGATTCAGCCGTTCTCCCAGCACACCGGCCTCGTCGCGCCGCTCGACCGCGTCAACGTCGACACCGACCAGATGACGCCCAAGCAGTTCTGCAAGCTGCTGACGCGCGAGGGCTACGGCAAGTTCCTCTTCTTCGACTGGCGCTACCTCGACGGCGAGAAACCCAACCCCGACTTCGTGCTCAACTTCCCGCGCTACCGCGGCGCTTCGGTGCTGCTCGGCCGCGCCAACCTCGGCTGCGGCTCCAGCCGCGAGCACGCCGCCTGGGCCGTGCTCGACTACGGCTTCCGCGTCGTCATCGCCCCCAGCTTTGCCGACATTTTTTACAACAACTGCTTCAAGAACGGCGTCCTGCCCGTGCAGCTCAAAGACGCCGAAGTCGACGAGCTCTTCCGCCGCACTGAAGCCACCGAAGGCTACAGCCTCAGCGTCGACCTCGAGCAGCAGACCGTGCGCGACGACTCCGGCCTGCTCTGCCGCTTCGAGATCGATCCCTTCCGCAAGTACGCCTTGCAGAAGGGTCTCGACGAAATCGGGCTCTCGCTCGAGCACGAGGCCAAGATCGCCGCCTATGAAAAGCAGCGCGCGCCCGCCGCCCCGCTCTACGACCCCGCCCGCGTCGACGTGAAGTACAGCTAATCGTTGAATCGTTAACTGGTTAAGCCCGGGCGCATTTGGTAGCGCCGGCTTCCAGCCGGCCCTTCCGTCGTAACTGGCAGCTTGGAAGCGATGCCGGCAAGATGCCGGCGCTACAAAAACAGGATGCTCTACGACCCCGCCCGCGTCGGCGCCAAGGTCTCCTCCTCCGCTGGCTGAGCCTCCTTCGCGTTTTTTTTCAACGGCCCGCCACTCCCCTCCTTTCCGTTTCCCTCGTCCGTCGCCCCCGTCTCTTTCGGATCTCCGAACTCCGGCTCCTTCAAGTGCTCGAACTCCTCCATCTCTTCCTTCACTCGCTTTTCTTCGCGCACCACGTCCTCGCGGTTCTCCCGCAGCAGTTTCACCAGCCCCTGCAGCGCGTACGCCTGCTGCGTCGTCAGCTTCCCGCTTCTCACTCCTTCCACCGCCTCCGTCAGCAGTTCGTGGATGTCGCTGCTTTCCCTCAGCTCCAGTTCGTCCAGCCGGTCCAGCTCGTCCCGGCGCCGCTCCACAAACGGATGATGGAACAGGCAATACTCCGAGCCTTTCACCCGCGCCGCCTTGCATTGCCTGCCATCCTTCCGCTTTTCTTGGCATCGTCTCTCCGGCGGCGGCACCTTTCTTGTTCCCATGATTTCCTCCAAGCGATTGATTCTTGTGAAGTTCCTGCTTCCAGGTGAGCAGCGGGCCAGGGGGGAGGGGGTATGCGCCTCTACGTGTCCTGTAACCGATTCACTCTAAAGGGGTTCCGGGGTTTAACCCCGTTCTAACCCCGTTCTTTTCTCGATGACCTCCTTGCGCGCAAACCGCGCAGGCGAATAATAAGCGAAAACACTCCTCCTGTCAAGTCCTAACTTTCCCCGTCCGCTCCCCTCAGGTTCAGCCCAGCGACCCCTGCCGCTGGGAACTTCCGCCCTTGAGATCTGAAATCCGAGTTTCCTTTCTGGTTCCCGCCTCTTTGAGATCGAGATTTCAAGTCTAAGATTGCTTTTTGGGGGAGGGTGATTCCGAGTGATCCCGAATCAACGATTAACGGTTCAGCCATTGCTGGGTGGCGGGGAGGTGCCAGAGCACCATGGCGACGCTCCACACCAGCACCAGGGCCGAGCCCCAGGTCATCAGCGCCAGGCGCAGGCGCGCGCCGGGAGTGGCGGCGCGGCGGTCGCTGATGACCCGGCCGAGAATCAGCCCCGCGACCAGGCCGCCGACGTGCCCGGCGTTGTCGAAGCTCAACCCCGGCATCAGCCCGAGGACGAGAATGATGACCGCCCAGCGGATGAGCTGCGAGCGGTAGTGGCGCGCGAAGCCCGGCCGCGGCCCCAGGTAGCTGATGAGCACTCCGATGAGGCCGAAGATGGACGCCGAAGCGCCCGCGCTCAACCCCAGCGGATACCAGACGGTGCTGGCCAGCAGGCCGCTGATGCCGGTGGCGAGGTAGAGAAAAAGATACCGGCGGGGGCCGAAGTTTTCTTCCACCATCGGCCCGATTTGCCAGAGAGCGTACATGTTGAAGCCGATGTGCCAGAGGCTCCAATGCAGGAAGTTGGGCATCACCAGCCGCCACAACTCGCCGTGAAGGACGTAGGGGCCGAACTTGGCGCCGAGCAGCAGCATCACGCGCGGATCCATGGAGGCGAAAAGACCGGGCGGGGCGTCGCTCGCGCGCAGGGTGGCGAGCCAGGCGACGGCGTACAGAAGGAAGTTGGCGAAGAGCAGCGCGTAGGTCACCGGGTTCTCGGCCGGAATCACCGCCAGGCCGATGCGCTTCAGCGCCGAGAAGGAAACCGCCGACTGGTTGGCCCCGCACTCCGGGCACACCGTCTGCACCGCGCCCACCAGCTTGCCGCAATTGAAGCAGACCTTGGGCTTGGGCTCGGGGCTGGCGAACAGCCCGGCCAGCCGCTCGCGCAGCCGGTCCAGCTTCCAGCGCATCCGCGGGGAGAGCATGTCGATGGTTATCCGGAACGCCGGGCCCGCGCCGCCAGCACCGCCCCGGCCAGGAAGAGAAGGATGGCGCCGACCCAGAAATGGTTCGCGGAGAGCACAAACGTGTGCCCCACGGCGTTGAGCTCCATCGTTCCCTCGCGCACCAGCAGGCCCAGCAGGCCGCAGAGGGCCGCGGCGGCGAAGCAGCCCCCGGAAGCGATTTGTCGCAGCATTTCAACCTACTTCAACCCAGCGGCTCCTGCCGCTGGGCTCCCTGTGGCAGGAGCCACAGGGCTGAACCTCAAAGAAAAGCGCAAGCAACATCGCTTGTCTGTTCGACGTTCGAGTCCCTATAATAGCGCAGATTTTCGCGGGCTCGCAGCGAGGCGCCGCGAAAGCGGAGGAAGTCATGGCGAAACGCAAACGCGACTATGCACGCACCGGAGAAGCGGTGGGCCGGGAAGTGGGACTACTGGTCGCCCGCCTGGAGCGCGAAGCCCGCAAGGCCGCGCGGCGCGCCCGTCCGCTGGCCGCGGCGGCGCGCCGGCGCTCGGTGAAGCTGATGCGCCAAGCCGCCCGCGCCCTCAACCGCGCCGCCAAAGAGCTGGCCAAGATGGAGAAGAAAGGGCGGCGCGGCAAGCGTTGATGCGGCCGCGACCACTCCTCCATCGGCTTGGCGTCGCCGTGCTGCTGGTCGCGCTGGCGCTCGGCCTCGGCGGCTGCCGGAAGAAGGCCGGCGCCGCGCGCCGCCCGCCCGCGCCGCCGCCCGCCGCGCCGGGAAGTTACGTCGAGGACGGTCTCGCCTCCTGGTACGGCCATCCCTACCACGGCCGGCCGACCGCCAACGGCGAAACCTACGACATGAACCAGATGACCGCGGCGCACCGCACGCTCGCCTTCAACAGTTGGGTGAAGGTCACCAACCTCGAGAACAACCGCGTCACGCGCGTGCGCATCAACGACCGCGGGCCGTTCATCGAAGGGCGCATCATCGACCTTTCGCGCGTGGCCGCCGATGAAATCGCCATGCTGGGCCCGGGCACGGCCCTGGTGCGCATCGAAGTGGTGGAAGGCCCGCCGGGCTCGGCGCCCGCGGCGCGCTACGGCGTCCAAGTGGGCGCCTTCAAGGTGGTCGGCAACGCCCAGCGCCTGCGCGACACTTTGTCGGAAGGCTACCCGGACGCGGAGGTGGTCGCCTACGAGGCTCCCGACGGCATCTACTACCGCGTCCGCGTCGGCCGCGTGCCCACCCTCGAGGAAGCGCGCGAGCTGGCGCGCAAGCTGCGCCGCGAGCCGGACGTCGTGGCCACCTTTGTGGTTCGCTTGAATTAGAAGGTGCACCCATGGCAAGCGACTGTCTGTTTTGCAAGATCATCGCCAAGGAGATTCCTTCGAAGATGGTCTTCGAAGACGACCAGGCGGTCGCCTTCGAAGACATCAACCCGCAGGCGCCGACGCACATCCTGGTTCTGCCGCGCCGGCACATCGCCGGGCTGAACGACCTCGCCGCGGGTGATGCGCCGCTCGTCGGTCACTTGCACGTAGTCGCCGCCAAGCTGGCCCGCGAGCGCGGCATCGCCGAGAGCGGTTACCGCACCGTGCTCAACACCGGCCGCGGCGCCGGCCAGTCCGTCTTCCATCTGCATCTGCACCTGCTTGGCGGCCGCGGCCTGCGCTGGCCCCCCGGGTAGTCGATTGGTGATTCTGGTAGCGCCGGCTTCCAGCCGGCTCTTTTGTTGCTTTGTAGGAGAATGCCGGCAGGATGCCGGCGCTACACAATGCGACAGAACAGCTTTTGAAACAGCTTCCAGTTGAGTGGCTTGACTGTTTCTGTGCCTCTCCGGTACAGCCGTTTCATTCGTAGACCGCCAGGACCGCGCCCTGCACATCCAGCCGCACTTCGTCGGGTTTCCCCTGCACCGGAAAGCGGAACTCCACTTTGTGACCCGTTACCACCACCGTTCCCAGCTGGGTCCACTCGCGGCCGCGGCGCGCCCAGACCGTCAGCGGCATGGTGAAGACTTCGGAGACCTCGCTCTGCTCGATTTCGCCCTCGACCCGCCACGCGGCGCCCTCGGCGCGCGCCTCCCAGCTCAGCTTGTACTGCGGGACGCCGGTGTTGTAGACCCACTGCGCGAAGAACCAGTCGAGCTTGCCCGTGCCTTCCACGTCGGCGTGGGCCGGCAGGGCCGACTCCAGCCGGCGCATGAACTCGTCGGTGGTGAGCGGCTCGCGGTCCTTTTCCGCTGCTGTGGCCCCCAGGTGCGGGGCCAGCCCGCGCAGCACGGCGAAGAAGGCGGCGTCGGAGCCGCTCTGCGGGTCGCGGAAGAGCTCCCGCAGCATGTGGATGACCCATGGCCCTTTGGTGTAGACCAGGTTGGAGTAGCCGTTGGGGCTGCGCGAGCTGTCGAGGCGCGCGCCCAGCGCCAGCGGGCCGGAGGCGTCCGCGGGCACGCCCTGCGCATCGCGCGTCCGCAGGTCGTCGCGGTAGCGCTCCAGCCAGCGCCGCGCCGTTTCCTGTCCCTTCACCTTCTCGAGGTAGAGCAGGGACGAGTACGCCGCCAGGCTTTCCGCCAGCCACTGGTCGCGGTAGCGCGGCAACTGCACCCAGTTGCCCCACCACTGGTGCGCGGTTTCGTGCGCGGGCACGACTTCGAGGAAGTGCTCCTGCGCGCGCTCGCGGATGCCGAGCCGCGTCAGGGCGTCGCGCTCCAGGAAGCTCAGCGTCGAGACGTAGAGCAGGCCGGGATAGCCCTGGCCGAAGCGCCCGGGAATCTGCGTCACCTTCAGCTCCGGATAGGGAAAGGGCCCGAAGAGCTCGGAGAAGACTTCCACCGCGCGGCCGACGTCCTTCGCCATCCGCGCCGCCTGCTCGGAGGGCGGCGCCAGCAGCGCCGGGGCCGGCGGGAGCGCGGCGTCGAGCTGGCTGCCTCGCCGGCGCGGCCGCGGCGCGGGAGTCGATCCCGCAACGCGGGACAGCAGCATCGGCTCCAGCTCGCGGTTGCCGTAGACGCTCACGCGCACGCCCGTACCCGCGGCCTCCACGCTCAAGCTCTCGTAGTCGCCCAGGTTGAAGCCGGCGATCGGCAGCGGCCCATCGCTCACCCACACGCTTTCCTTCCACTCGCCCTCTTCGCGGTTCTCGCGCCGCGTCCCCGTGGCCACCAGCTCCAGCCCGCGCGGGTAGCGGAAGCGCAGCTCGAACTGCGCCGGCTCATGCCCGCCCGCGTGCGGGTACCAGTTCTCGCGCGCGCCCACGTAGAAGACGCCGTTGCCCAGCGGGGTGATGACGTCGCCGCGGTAGCGGAAGCGCAACCGGCGGCGTTTCTCGCCCGCGGACTCCGGCCTCATCGCGACGGGAAGCACCACCGCCACGACGTCGGTGCCGCGGTGCAGCGCCTCTTCCGCGGTCATGGTCGCGTTCTGGAAGAAGTCGAGCGGGAGCGCTTCCTCTCCGGTGAGCTCGGCGACCTCGTCCACCACCAGCCGCCGCGAGAGCTCGAAGAGCAGTACCTGCTGGTGCACCTCGGCCAGCTCCAGCTCCACCTCGCAGGTGGCTTCCAGTTGGTGTTGCGCGGTGATGAGGGCGTCGATTCGATAGGTTACGGGGCGCTCCGGCGCCTCCGTCGCCGCCTGCTCGCGGGGCGAGAACGACGTCCAAACGTCGTAATAGGCTTCGTGGGCGGCCACGGCGCGGATCTGGCCCACCAGCAGCGGCTCGGCGCGCCGGTCGTCGGCCACCACATCGAAGCGGCCCAGCCGCTCGCCGCTCACGCTGGCGTAGAAGTAGCGTCGCGGTTTTTCGGTCAGCAGGTCGAGCAGCAGCCGCACCGCGTGGGCGCGGTTCAGCTCCGCCATCCGCCCGCGCCACCGCTCCAGCACCTCAGGCGCGTGGCGCGGCTCGCTCCGCGCCGCGCGCACTTGCTCGCGCAACGCTTCGTAGGTATCTTCACTGAAGCGCAGGTAGAGAGCGTCGAAGGTCTCCGCCAGCAGCGGCGAGCCGGTGAACTTGGCCATCTGCTGCCGCTCCGGCAGGTCGGGCGGCAGCACCAGCACTTCCCCCGCGCCCTCGAACACCGCGCCGGTCACCCGCCCGTCCACTGGCTCGAGGAAGACCAGTGTGCCGTGGCGCAAGGTCAGCCGGATGGCTTCGTGCCGCAGGTACAGCTCGCTGACCTGGAAACTGTTGCCCGGGTCGAGCTCGACGCGCTCGAGCTGCTCCAGCAGCTCCTTCGGCGCCTCCGCGCTCACCCGGTGCGTGGCTTCATCCAGAGCCTTGCCCTGCTGAGCGAAGGCCCCCGCGCACAGCAGCGCCACGAACACGAACCCCGCGCGCGGCCTCGCTCCTCTCCTCACACTTCGACTCTAGTCCACCTCCAAGCGTACCCGCAAGTCGCTAGGACTCCTGTGGGGTCGCCGCTTCAGCGGCGACAGTTTCAACCGGCAAGAAGGAAGATAGGGGCTTTAGCCCCTGAGGGCCTGTGCTTGTTACAATGCTCGGCAACGAAATGAGAACGATGCTCAAGCTCGCAGTCCTTCTGGGGCTGATCCTAGTGGCGAACACCGCCTCCGCCGACGTTATCGTGCTCAAGTCCGGCCGGCGCATTGAAACCTGGAAAGTCGAGGAACGCGGCGACCGCGTCTACTACCACACCCCCGAAGGCGAGGTCGGCATCCCCAAACGCCTGGTCGAGCGCATCATACGCGACGACGCTGTGCCCTCGTGGGCCGCCGGCGGCGCCGCCACCGCGCGCGACCTTCCGAAACTCGAGCTTCCCGCCGCCACCGCCGCCGGCCTCGAAGACGTCATCGTCGACGGCAAGGTCGACCGCGCCCGCCTGGCCCGGCTCGAAGACGAAGCGGCGCGCATCCCCACGGGAGAAGGGAAGCAGCGCGCCGCCGCCGCCCACGCCCGCGTGGGCGAGTTCCACCTGAGCCGCGGCGAGCTCGACGCCGCCGGGGAAAGTTTCCGCCGCGCCCTGCGCTTCGAGCCCAACCATCCCGTCCTTCTCCTCAACCTCGCCGTGGTGGAAATCCAGCAGCAGCGCTACCCGGCCGCGCTCGAGCACATCTCCGACGCGCTGCGCGACCCGCGCTACCGCTTCGAAGCCTACCGGCTGCAGGGCTGGATTTACTACCACACCGAAGATATGGACCGCGCCCTGGCTTCCTGGAAGTCGGCGCTGGCCGAGCGACACGACCCGGAGCTCGAAGCGCTCCTCGCCAAAGCCCAGCGCGAGGAGCAGGTCGCCGAGGACTACCTCCAGCACCAGAGCGGCCGCTTCGTGCTGCGCTACGACAGCGGCCAGGCCAGCGGCCGCGTCCACATCGAAATCCTGGCCGAGCTCGACTCCATGTACAGCGAGATGGTCAGCGCATTCAACTACAGCCCGCGCGAGCCCATCGTCGTCCTGCTCTACCCCGACGTGACTTTCTACGAGCTCACCGGCATGCCGCCGCAGGTCCACGGCCTCTACGACGGGAAGATTCGCGTGCCCGTCCAGGGCCTGACCCAGCTGCCGCCGCGCCTGCGCACCACGCTGCGCCACGAGCTGGTGCACGCCTTTCTTTTCTACAAGACGCGCGGGCGCGCCCCGCGCTGGCTCCACGAAGGCCTGGCGCAGTGGCACGCGGGCCAGCGCCCATCGGCGCCGGCCTCGGCCTTCGTCCCGCTCTTCGAGCCGCGCGACGGCTCGGCGCTGCCGCGCATCGAGGCGGCCTTCGAAGACATGCGCTCCATCGGCGCCGCCTACATGGCTTCCTGGTACGTCGTGGATGTTTTGCAGAGCCGCTACGGCCGCGGCGACATGGACCGCTTCCTCGAAGCCCTGGCCGGCGGGCAGACCGAATCGCGGGCTCTCTACTCCGCCTTCCGCCTCACCTACGAAGACCTCGACCGCGAGGTCTATGATTCTCTCCGCTGATTGGGCTTGTTGCTCTAGCGCGAGAGCTACTTTGCGACACCGACCTTGGATTGCAGGGTTTCCAACAACCGCTCCATGCGCGCCCCGCTTTGCCCGGCTCTGCTCCAGCCCAACATGATTCGTTCGCCAGCAGCGGGTCGCAAATGCAATGTCGAAGGCCCTAGCTGAGCGCGGGCCACAACGATCGGCAACAACTCGTTGTAGAGGAACCTCTGTTTGCTCATGGGGAATTCCCAATCGGGCGAGACTTCGATGAGCATCACCTGCTTGTCGGTAGCGGCCAGTATGTACGGCTTCCTGCCAAGGAACAAAGCCCAAACAAACACGGCAGGGATCACAAGCAGCGCTCCCCACGCCAGAAGCCAGATCCCAGTCACCCACGCCACAAGAAAGAAGCCTGCAATGCCTAAGATGACATAAACACGTTCATGACCCTCCGGCATCCTCATCGTTGAGGCGGGAGCCCAGTCAAGTACACGCTCATCTGCTGCAAGCTCCCTCTGCAGGATTCTCTCGATTGCCTTCTCATCGGGTTCAGGCATTCGCACCTCCTGACTGGAAGCGGACGTATTGTTGCTGCAGGGTAGTTTTCCGTGACCTACAAAGTCAACAGCAGGCCCGCGAGCAACGCTGCCCGTTCGGGCATCCGCTTGACCAACACAAATTCGCCCGGCGAGTGCATCCCGCCGCCCACGCCGCCTAACCCGTCGAGTGTCGGCACGCCCAGGCCGGCCGTGAAGTTCCCGTCCGAGCCGCCGCCGGTGGCCGACTGCTCCAGGTCGACACCGAGTTCAGCGGCCAGCTCTTGCGCGTGACGAAAGAGGCCGACAACCAGCGGGGTGCGCTCTAGCGGAGTCCGGTTGATGCCGCCGCGCACAATCAGTTTCACGCGCTCGTCCACCGGCTTGAGCCGCCGCATCTGCCGCTCGATCCACTTGCCATCGCTCATGCGCGCGATCCGCACATCCACCTGCGCGCGCGCCCGCTCGGCGATGACATTCGTCCTCGTCCCGCCTTCGACCACGTCCACGTTGAGCGTCAGGCCGCGCTCCGGCCGCGCCAGCTTCGCCACCCGGAGGATTTGCGCCGCCAGCTCGTGCACGGCGTTCACGCCCTTCTCCGGCTCGACGCCGGCGTGCGCCGCACGGCCCTCGACAATAATCTCGAACTCGCCCACACCTTTTCGCGCCGTCTTCAGTGCTCCGTGCAGGCCGGTCGAGGGCTCCATCACCAGAACGGCGCGGCTCTTCCGCGCCTCGGCTTCCAGCACCGGTCGCCCCGCTGCGCTGCCCACTTCCTCGTCGCTCGTAAACAGGAACACCAGCTTCGCCGTCGGCCTGAGCTCGAGCGCCCGCAGCGCTTCCACCGCGAACAGCGCCTGCACCACGCCGCCCTTCATGTCCACCGTGCCCGGCCCCAGCGCGCGGCCGCCGCTGACCTGGAACGGCATGCGTTTCAACGTGCCGACGGCATAGACGGTGTCGAGATGTCCGAGGCCAAGAAGCTGTCCCTTCGGTCTGCCCTTGCCGAGAAAGACTTCGGCGCGCAGGATGGGCCCGCGTCTCTTGGTCGAGATTAGCTTCACTTTCGCGCCACGCTTCCGCCACTCGCCGGCGAGGAACCGCGCCGCGCGCTCCACCGCCGCCGGGTTGTCGCTGGGCGACTCGATGGACACCACCTTCCCCAGCAGCTCCACCATCGCTCCCTGCCGGCCCTTCAGGTAGCGATGAATCTCTCGCATGGAAGTGGATGTCATCATGGGAGCTGCATCCTAGCCGAGCCCGCAAGTCTCAGCAAGGCTGCCCACCGCGGCTCGCGTCCGTTATAATCGTTCGCCTGACGCCCCGAAGGTCGGGACAAGGAGCCGCCCTGTGAAAATGGACGCCGCGGAAATCCGCCGCCTGCTGCCGCACCGCGAGCCTTTCCTCTTCGTCGACGAGGTCACCGACATCGAGCCCGGCCGCCGCCTCGTCGCCCTCAAGCGCGTCCGCGCCGACGAGCCCTTCTTCGCCGGCCACTTTCCCGGCGCACCGGTCATGCCCGGCGTGCTCATCGTCGAGGCGCTCGCCCAGGCCGGCGCGCTGCTCCTCTTCCGCGAGATCCCCGACCGCGAGTCCAAGCTGCTCTTCTTCGCCGGCATCGACCAGGCCCGCTTTCGCGCCCCGGTTTTTCCCGGCGACGACCTGCGCCTCGAGATTGAAGTCCTCTCCTTCCGCGGCAGCCGCAGCAAGATGACCGGCAAAGCCTACGTCGGCTCGAAGCTGGTGGCCGAGGCCGAGCTGCTCGCCACCATGGTCGACCGCCAACGCGCGGCCAGGGGAGCCAAGGAGGCGCCGGCGGCTTCATGAGCGAGATTCACCCCACCGCCGTCATTCACCCCGGTGCGAAGCTCGAACCTGGCGTCATCGTCCAGCCCTACGCCGTCATCGGCGCCGAGGTCGAGATCGCCGAAGGCACCGAGGTCGGCGCCCACGCCATCATCGAAGGCCCCATCCGCATCGGCCGCCGCAACCGCATCTTTCCTCACGCCAGCGTCGGCCTCATTCCCCAGGACCTGAAGTTCAAGGGCGAGCGCAGCGAAACCGTCATCGGCGACGACAACCGCATCCGCGAGTTCTCCACCATCCATCGCGGCACCGAAGGCGGCGGCGCGGTGACCCGCATCGGCAGCCACAACCTCATCATGGCCTATGCCCACGTCGCCCACGACTGCCTCCTCGGCGACCACTGCATCCTCGGCAACGCCGCCACCCTCGCCGGCCACGTCGTTATCGAAGATTGGGCCAGCGTCGGCGCCTTCTGCGGCGTCCACCAGTTCTGCCGCATCGGCCGCCACGCCTTCATCGGCGGTTACACCGTCATCACCAAGGACGTGCTCCCCTACTCGCTCACCGTGCAGGAGCGCGAGGCGCGTGTCTTCGGCATTAACGTCATCGGCCTCCGCCGCCGTGGCTTCGACCGCGAGCGCATCGAGCGCCTGCAGCAGGCCTTCCGCCTCCTCACCCAATCCAAGCTCAACACCGCCCAGGCCCTCGAGCAGATTCGCGCCTCCCTCAACCAGGATGAAGACGTCGCCGCTCTCGTCCGTTTCATCGAAACCGCCGATCGCGGCATCATCAAATGACGACTCGTTTTTCGTTTGTCATCCCGAGCGGAGTCCCGACGCCAGTCGGGACGGAGTCGAGGGACCTGCTTTTCTCTTTGAAGCTGCCATGACCACCAGCGAACGCTACGCTTTGATCGCCGGCAACGGCCAATTTCCTCTGCTCGTCCTCCAGGAGGCGCAGAAGCAGGGCATCCACATGGTCGTCCTCGCCCTGCGCGAAGAAACCACCCCCGACATCGAAAAGCTCGGCGCCCGCGTCCACTGGGTGAGCCTGGGCGAGCTGCAGAAAGCCCTTGGCATCCTCCGCGAGGAATCCGTCCGTAAAGTCGTCATGGCCGGCCAGGTGAAGCACAAGCAAATCTTCAGCGACACGCCCGCCGACGGCGCGCTTGCCCAGCTCCTCGCCAGCCTCCCACAGAAGAACACCGACGCGCTCATCGGCGCCATCGCCCAGGCGCTCGCCTTCGTCGGCATCCAGGTCGTTGACTCGACCCTCTTCCTCAAGCACCTGCTGCCCGAGCCGGGGCAACTCACCCAACGCGCACCGGACGCCGAAGAATCCGCCGACATTGACTACGGCCGCACCATCGCCCTCACCCTCGCCGGGCTCGACCTCGGCCAGACCGTCGTCGTCAGCGCGCGCGCCTGCGTGGCCATCGAAGCGATGGAAGGCACCGACGCCGTCATCGAGCGCGCCGCCTCGCTCGCCAACGGCCGCCGCCTCTCCGTCGTCAAAGTATCGAAGCCCGGGCAGGACATGCGCTTCGACGTTCCCGTGGTCGGCCTGCCCACGCTCGAAACCATGAAACGCTCCAATGCCTCCGCGCTCGCCCTCGACGCCGGGCGCACCCTCGTTTTCGACCGCGACGAGTTCACCCGGCGCGCCGACCACTACGGCCTCGCTGTCGTCGCCCTCGCGCCTGAGAAGGAGTAGGGAAAGGAATGGCGGACAAGGTCAAAGTCGGCGTCGTCGGCGTGGGCGA
>Ga0137796_10000858_pt1 | contig 18193 bp, 16 predicted proteins | sample OV2TP3_FD_97704 | JGI IMG/M metagenome (GOLD analysis project Ga0137796, IMG submission 97704) | reverse complement strand
TCACCATCGCCGCCGCCTACAAGGCGCGCGAAGGCGGCAAGGCCGACACCTCGGACGCGCCCGGCCACGTGCCGTTCTACAACTTCCCCGACGTCGCCGCGCTCGTGCTGCCGACGGGCTGCCGCCTTGTCGGCGTCGAGATCGCCGACGACGCCATCGAGCTGCCGAGCTTCCGCCACCCGGCCCAGGCTGCCTACGTGCTCGGCCCGGAGCGCGGCAGCCTCAGCGCCGCGCTCGCCAAGCGCTGCGATCACGTGGTGAAGATCCCGACACGGTTTGCCGTCAACGTCGGCATCGCCGGCGCCATCGTCATGTACGACCGCCTGGCCAGCCTCGGCCGCTATGCGCGCCGCCCGGAGCGCCCGGGCGGGCCGAGCGAGCCGCTGCCCAAGCACGTGTTCGGCGGGCCCCGGATCAGAAGCAAGATGGAGAAGTTCCGCGCGGCGCCGCCGGCGGACGCGCCCGACGCCGATTGAGCGGCGCGTCTTACTTGGCCCACTCCCGCGCCATGCGCACGACGCCGACCGGGTCGCCGGCGGCGTTGATCACCGGCGCCTCCAAAAACGGCTTCGCCAAACCGTCCTGCAGCACGCCCAGCAGATTGAGGATCGCCGCCATCGCCACCTCGGCGGCGCGCTTGGTGCCGTCTTCCACCTTCAACGCGACGCCGAGCCCGAGGCCGGGTAGGATGGCGACCTGGACGCCCTCGGCGCCGCCCTTGGCGACGAAGGCGCCGGCGCCGGCCTCCATGGCGCGGGTGTCGAAGCGGCCGCGGCCGGCGACCAACAGCGGGTGCGCCGTCATCGCGGCGACGATGCGTTTGGCCGCCGCCCGGCGCGCGGCCGCCAGCCGGCCGCCATCGGCCATGCGGGCGAGCGCCCGGGCGAGCGCGGCGAGTGGCATGCCGTAGACCGGGATGCCGCAGCCGTCGACGCCGGTCGGCGCCCGGGTGAGATCGGCGCCGCCCATCTCGCCGAGGATTCCCTTCAGCCGCTGCTGCACCGGGTGGCCGGGCTTGACGTAGCCGGCGGTCGGCTCGCCCATGTGTCGGGCGGTGGCGAGGAAGCCGGCGTGCTTGCCGGAGCAGTTGTTGCATAGCGGCCCCGGCGCGCGGCCGGCGCGCACCAGCGCCTGGGCCGCCGCCTCCTCCATCGGCGGATGGGCGCCGCACTCGAGATCGCGCTCGCCGAGGCCCATGCGGGCGAGCCACGCGGCGACCGCCTCGGTATGGGCCGGCGTGCCGTTGTGGGAGGCCGACGCCAGCGCGATCTCGGCGTCGCTGACCGCGAATCGCTCCGCCGCCCCGGTCTCGATCAGGGCCAGGGTCTGCAACGGCTTGATCGCCGAACGCGGATAGACGAGCTGCCCGGCGTCGCCCCAGGCGTGGGGCGTCTTGCCGGCCGCGTCGATGACCACGGCGGCGGCGCGGTGGCGGCTTTCTACCATGCCGCCCCGCGTGACCTCGATCGTTAACGGCTGCCTAACCGCCATCGGCTATCTCTGCCAGTCGCCCGGGTGGTTGGCAAGATCGCCGCCGGTGCATTATGAATGGGGCAATGAAACCGATCGCCGCCCTTCCGTTCGCCGCCTTGCTCGCCGTCGCCGCCGGGATGTCGGGGCCGGCGGCCGCCGAGTCCGCCAAGCTGCTGTCCAGCCACAGCGACTGGGAGGCCTATGCGGAGTCCGAGGGCGGCAAGAAGGTGTGCTACATCGGCTCGAAGCCGAAGAAGGAGTCGGGCAAGTACCGCAAGCGCGGCGACACCTACGTGCTGATCACCCACCGCCCGGCCGAGAATTCCATCAACGTCGTCAGCATCTCCGCCGGCTACACCTACCAGGCGGCGAGCGAGGCCGAGGTCGCCATCGGCGACCGCAGTTTCCGGCTGTTCACCGACGGCGACTTCGCCTTCGCCTACGACGCCAAGGCCGACGGCGACATGGTGCAGGCAATGGTCAAGGGCGCGCAGATGACCGTGAAGGGCACGTCGAACCGCGGCACCGCCACCGCCGACGTCTACTCGCTGAAAGGCTTCACCGCCGCCTACAAGGCCATCGGCCAGGCGTGCGGCGTCAAGTAGCGTGGCCGGTCCGGACACCGCGACGCCGCGCGACTTTATCCGCGCCGTCGTCGCCGACGACATCGCCGCGGGCCGGGTGAAGGAAGTCGTCACCCGCTTCCCGCCCGAGCCGAACGGGTATCTGCACATCGGCCATGCCAAGTCGATCTGCCTCAACTTCGGCGTCGCCCGGGAATTCGGCGGCCGCTGCCACCTGCGCTTCGACGACACCAACCCGCTGAAGGAGGAGCAGGCGTTCATCGACGCCATCGAGGAAGACGTGCGCTGGCTCGGCTTCGACTGGGGCCGGCACCTCTATTTTGCGTCGGACTATTTCGAGACGCTCTACCGGTGGGCCGAGCACCTGATCGACCACGGCCTCGCCTACGTCGACGACCTCACCGCCGACGAGATCCGCGCCTACCGCGGCACGCTCACCGAGCCGGGCCGGCCGAGCCCGCACCGCGGCCGAAGCGTCGAGGAGAACCTCGACCTGTTCCGCCGCATGCGCTTGGGCGAGTTCCCCGACGGCGCCAAGGTGCTGCGCGCCAAGATCGACATGGCGAGCGGCAACATCAACATGCGCGACCCGGTGCTGTACCGGATATTGCACGCGCCGCATCCGCGCACCGGCGACGCGTGGCGGATCTATCCGACCTACGATTTCGCCCACGGCCAGTCCGACGCCATCGAGGGCGTCACCCACTCCATCTGCACGCTGGAGTTCGAGGATCATCGCCCGCTCTATGACTGGCTGGTCGAGCATCTGCCGGTGCCGTCGCGGCCCCGGCAGTACGAGTTCGCGCGCCTCAACGTCACCCATGCCGTGCTGTCGAAGCGCCGCCTCACGCAGCTGGTCGACGGCGGCCACGTCGCCGGCTGGGACGACCCGCGGCTGCCGACGCTGGCCGGGATGCGGCGGCGCGGCTTCCCCGCCGCCGCCATCCGCGACTTCTGCGCCCGCATCGGCGTCACCAAGTCGGACAGCGTGGTCGAGGTCGGGCTGCTGGAGCACTGCGCGCGCGAGCTGCTCAACAAGGCCGCGCCCCGGCGCATGGCGGTCCTGAGGCCGCTGAAGGTTGTGATCGAGAACTACCCCGACGGCGACGGCGAGTTGCTGGAGGCGGTCAACAACCCGGAGGACCCGACGGCCGGCGCTCGCAAGGTGCCGTTCGGCCGCGACATCTACATCGAGGCCGAGGACTTCATGGAGGAGCCGCCGAAGAAGTTCTTCCGCCTGGCGCCCGGCCGCGAGGTGCGGCTGCGCTACGCCTACTTCGTCACCTGCACCGGCGTGGTCAAGGACAAGGCCGGCAACGTCGTCGAATTGCGCTGCGCCTACGACCCCGAGACCCGCGGCGGCGATGCCCCCGACGGCCGCAAGGTGAAGGCGACGCTGCATTGGGTATCGGCGGCCGATGCCATGCCGGCCGAGGTGCGGCTCTACGACCACCTGTTCGCCACGGCCGACCCGGGCAGCGACGACTTCCTCGCCGGCCTCAATCCGAAGTCGCTGGAGGTGCTGAAGGATTGCCGGCTGGAGCCGGCGCTGGCCAACGCCGGAGCGGGCGAAACGGTGCAGTTCGAGCGCCTCGGCTATTTCACCCCCGACGCCGAGTCGCGCCCCGGCCGGCCGGTGTTCAACCGCACCGTCGGCCTGCGCGACCCCTGGATTAAGGTCCGCGACAAAGGCTAGGGCGAGGCTGCGGCCCCTGCGACCGGATCACTGCCGGCTGCCGTGTATCACAAAATTTCCAACTTTGGCCGGGTCCAGCAATGATTTCCGCCAAGGAATGGATATCTGGAAATTATCATTCTTCGTTATTTCCTAACCATTTACAAATTAGTTGTCGCTATTAAGTGGTATATTGATCGCGGAGTCGTTGAGCGCGGCGGCGGTCCGCCGTCGGCGCTCGGGTCGGGCGACGCAGGCATCGGTCCCGGGTCAAGGCTTCGATTTCCACAAACCCTTTCCACGACCGATGGCGTCTCCCGGCGTACCGGAGCGGGATGACATGACCATCGACTCGAAATCGCCTGAGTTGGGAGCGATGCGGCATCATCGTTGGGCCGGTACCCGCACGCCCCGGCCCGTGGACGTGACCGCCCGCGCCCGCCGCTCGCCCGCCTTCTCCGGTCACGAACGGGTATTCGAGGCGCGCGACGACGCGACGGGCCTGCATGCCTTCATCGCCATCCACAGTCGCGTCTTGGGGCCGGCCCTCGGCGGCTGCCGCATGTGGTCCTATCCGACGCCCGAAGCGGCATTGACGGAGGCGCTCAAGCTGTCCCGGGGCATGACATACAAGGCCGCCGCCGCCGGCCTCAATCTGGGCGGCGGCAAGGCGGTGATCATCGGCGACCCGAGGACCGACAAGAGCGACGCCCTGTTCCACGCGTTCGGCGCGGTTGTGGAATGTCTCGGCGGTGCCTATTTCACGGGCGAGGACGTGGGCACCACCGTCGCCGACATGGATTGCGTGGCGCGGAGCACGGCCTTCGTGTTCGGCACCAGCGAAAATGGCGGGGATCCGTCGGAGATGACGGCGCTCGGCGTGGTCGCGGCGTTGCGAATTGCGATTGCGCGGCGGCACGGTTCCCCAGCCCTGCGCGATCGCGTCATCGCCGTCCAGGGGCTTGGGAAAGTCGGTCTTTCGCTATGCCGACTTCTCGCGCAGGAAGGCGGCAAATTGACGGTCGCCGACGTCGATCGCGCCCGGGTTTCCCGAGCCGTCGACGAATTCGGCGCCGAAGCCGTGTCGCCTGAGTCGCTTCACCGCCTGCCGGCCGATGCATTGGCACCGTGCGCCCTTGGTGCCATCCTCAACCGCGACACCATTCCCGAACTAATGGCCAACGTCGTCGCAGGATCGGCCAACAACCAGTTGGCGTCGAAGGCTGACGGCTGGACCCTGCACCGGCGCGGCATCGTTTATGCCCCCGACTATGTCGCCAACGCCGGCGGCTTGATCTCGATCGCCGCCGGTCAGATCGAAGGCGAACGCGACCGCACGCGCGTCCTCGAACGCGTGCGGAGGATCGGCGATACCCTGAAAGCGATCTTCGATCAGTCCGAGCGTGAAGATTTGCCGACGGCGGTGGTCGCCGACCGCTTGGCCGAGCGGCGACTTCGCGGCGCGCCCGAGGCGCCGGACCTGCGGCTAGCCGGGTGATGGTGCGTCGCCGACGCCGGCCGCTGCGGCGACGGCTGCCGTTCGCACCGTCGACTGCAGTCTCCGAATTGCGTTTGGACAGGCCCCGGTATGCGACGGGAGAAAGTGTTCACGTCCCCTTGGCGATCGAGTGATCGAGGCGGTCTATCGACGCGGACACCTGAACGCGATGACGGTCCGCAACCCGCGGTGAAAGGCGTGGTGAGGACCGCTCACAGCCGCGCCGGCTTGCCTTTGATGTCCTTGTAGAGCACGTCCTGGCGCAGCGCCATGATGCGCGCGTGCTCGGCGCGCGCCGCCTCGTCCATGTCGCGCTTCGGCGGAGTCTCCGGGATGAAGTTCCCGAAGCGGTCTTGGCCGCGAACCAGCCACGCCGAATCGCCCTCGGCGCTCACCTGTCTGACGTGCGGCGCGATGTAGCGGACGGCAACGCCGATGCGCCGGTCGCCGGCGCGATTGGGCTCCGAGCCGTGCACGGTGCGGATGTTGTGGAGCGACGCCTCGCCCGGCCGCAGTTCCAGGAACGCCGCCGCCCCCTCGTCGACCTCGACCTCGATCTCCTGGCCGCGGGTCAGCAGGTTCCGCTCGTCGAAGGTGTCGCGGTGGGGGATCTGGTCCCAGGCATGGCTGCCGGGGATCATCTTCATGCAGCCGGACGCCCGCGTCGCCGGCGACAGCGCGATCCACGCCGTAACCACGTCCGGCTTCGATAGCCCCCAATAGGTCGAATCCTGGTGCCAGGAGACGAACGCGGAATCGCGCGCCTCCTTTACGAAAAGGCTGGTGCCCCAGACCATGATGTCGGGCCCGAGCACGTCCTCGACGGCGTCCAGCACCGCCGCGTGACCGGCGAGCTCGGCCACCCACGTCTGCAATAAATAAAGCTTCTGGCCCTTCGACAGGTCGTACCAGCCGCCGTTCCTGCGCTCGTAGACCTCGAAGCGCCGGCGGTAATCGGCGGCCTCGGCGGCGGCGAGCACTCGGACGGGATGGACGAAGCCGTCGCTGCGGTAGGCGCGTACCTGATCGTCGGTGAGTCGTTTCGGCATGGCGATTATTTTACGACGGCGGCCGCGGATCAGAACAGGCGCTTGTTCCACTTGTCGCGGAGCGATTCGAGATCGAAGAACTCGGCCGCCTTGTCCGCGTCGCCGACGGTCTTGACGACCGCCGTCCTGGTCACCGTCAAAATCTTCTCGTTGGCTTGGCCGATGGCGGCGTGCACCGAGGACGCGGCCTCCGCCGAGGCGGTCTTGACCGAGGTGACGGCCTCGAAGGCCGCCCGCTGCAGCCGATCGGCGGCGGCGCTGGCCGAGCGGTTGACGCTCTCGGACGCCTGCGCCAGCATCTTGATGACCCGCGCCGCGGCCTGGCGGGCGGCCCGGGTCTGGGGGTCGTCGGGGGCGGCGTCGGCGGGGAATTTCATCGCCGTTTCCTTGGCCGCGCCGACCACCTGTTTCACGGCGTGCTCCTTCACGTCCGCCAATTCCTCGAACGCCGAGTCGACCTCCTTCTGGATGATCTCCGTCGCCTCCGCCGCCTGCTTGGCGAGCGCCCGCAGCGACTGCTGCGCCTGCATGGTCAGCTCGATGGCGGTCCGCTCTGCCTGTTTCAGGATCTGGTCGGCGGCCAGCACGGCGGTCTTTTCGTCGGCGCCTTGCTTGACATCCTGCATCAGGTCGGCCGCCGTTTGCGCCGCCCCCTTGCGGATGCTGCTGACGGCGCTGCGCGCCTCGGCCTTGAGGCCCTCCGCCGCCGCGTCGGCCTCGGCGTTGACTTGCGCCACCGCGCGCTCGGCGTCGGCGGCGATCCTTTCGGCCGCCTCGGCAATATCCTTGACGAGCTTTTCGACGGCGCCCCGTTCGCCGACCTCCTGATCGCTTTCGATCAGGTCATGCAGGAGCGCCAACGAGCGCACGTGCTCGTGGAAGCTTGTCGCCATGGAAACCCCTTCCCTCTTGAGGGTAACCATCTCGTTGGTTTTAAACAATTATAAACCAATCGAGTGGCGAGGGAACCTACAATGATATTCGGCGGCGCCGGTTGCCGCCGCGTCGCCAAAGCCGGCCCAACTCCGGCGTGGGCAAGGCTTTTGTTCTATCCTGTTTTCAATAGGTTAGCCGCGGACAGCCGGGAGCCCGCGGCGGCCGGACCGGTGCCCCTTGCCCGGCGCGGCCGTTTTCCGGTTGGCGTCGGCGGGGGAAACCGCCTATCTCTCAAGCCATGACTGCGACCCTCAAGAATCTGATCGGCCTCGATCGCGGCGAGCTCGCGGCCGAGCTCGAATCGATCGGCGAGAAGCCGTTCCGCGCCAAGCAGCTCTGGCACTGGATCTATTACCGGGGCGAGACCGACTTCGCCAAAATGACGACGCTCGCCAAGGAGGCGCGCCGGCGCTTCGCCGGCCTCTACACCGTCAAGCGGCCCGCCGTGGTCCGCGAGCAGAAATCGATCGACCGCTCGCGCAAGTGGCTGCTGCGCTTCGCCGACGGCAACGAGGCGGAAAGCGTGTTCATCCCGGAGGAGGATCGCGGCGCGCTGTGCATGTCGTCGCAGGTCGGCTGCACGTTGAGTTGCGCCTTCTGCCATACCGGCACCCAGCGTCTGGTGCGCAACCTGACCGCCGGCGAGATCGTCGGCCAGATGATGGTCGCCCGCGACGCCGTCGGCGAGTGGCCGAGCCCGAAGGACGGGCGGCTGCTCTCCAACATCGTGATGATGGGCATGGGCGAGCCGCTCTACAACTTCGACAACGTCAAGAAGGCGATCCACATCATCATGGACCCGGAGGGCATCTCGATCTCGAGGCGCCGGATCACGCTTTCCACCTCGGGCGTGGTGCCGATGATGGCGCGCTGCGGCGAGGAGATCGGCGTCAATCTGGCGGTCAGCCTGCACGCCGCCACCGACGAATTGCGCGACCAGCTGGTGCCGATCAACCGCAAGTACGGAATCGCCGAGCTCCTCAAGGCGTGCCGGGCCTATCCCGGCGCCAACAACGCCCGGCGCATCACCTTCGAATACGTGATGCTGAAGGGTGTCAACGATTCGCCGGCCGACGCGCGCGAGCTCTTGAGGCTGGTCAAGGGCATCCCGGCCAAATTCAACCTGATCCCGTTCAACCCGTGGCCGGGGTCTCCCTTTCAGTGTTCGGACAAGGCGGCGATCAGGAAGTTCTCGGAGATCCTGAACGCCGGCGGCCTGTCGGCGCCAATCCGCGTGCCGCGCGGCCGCGACATCATGGCCGCCTGCGGGCAGTTGAAGTCGGCGAGCGAGCGGCAACGCCGCAGCAAGGTCCCGGCCTGACGGAAGGGGATGCGCGTGAACGACGAGGCCGCCTCCAAGACCGAAGCCGAGAAGAAGGACGACCGCGAGATCATCTGCGTCGTCGATCCGATGTGCTCGTGGTGCTGGGGGTTCTCGCCGGTGGTCGCGGCAATGCAGACGGCCTACGGCGGCCGGGCGCCGGTGTGGCCGCTCGCCGGCGGCCTCAGGCCGATGACCGCGAAGCCGATGACCGACAAGGCCAAGGCCGACACCCGGCACCATTGGGAGGAGGTCGCGCGCGCCAGCGGCCAGCCGTTCAACTTCACCTTCTTCGACCGCCAGGGCTTCGTCTACGACACCGAGCCGGCGTGCCGGGCGATGGTGACGGTGCGCACCCTGAGGCCGGTCGCGGCGCTCGAGTACCTCGAGACGCTGCACCGGGCGTTCTATGCCGAGAACCGCGACATCACCGATCCGGAACTGCTGGCCGACCTGGCGGGCGGCGTCGGCCTTGACCGCAACGTGTTCGCCCAGGTGTTCCCGACTCGCGAGATGATGTACCAGACGGCGGCCGACTTCTATCGCGCCCAGAGCATGGGCATCCAGGGGTTCCCGACGGTGGTGCTCAGGAACGGCACGGATTTGCGCCTGCTGGTTGCCGGCTTCGTCGGCTTCGACCAGGTGAAGCCCTACCTGGACGCCTGGGTCGAGGGCAAGGCGGACGCGCCGCCCGCCGGCGCCGAAGCGAGCGCCGACAAGGCCGAAAAGAAGGCGTAGTTCCCGCCCTTACCAGCCGTGGCAACGGTCCCACACGGCGGTGATCCGGCCGCCGCCGTCGACGACGTGGAAGCGGTCGTAGGCCGCCGCCGTCATGCACACGTGGTTGGGCAGCACCCGCACCTTGGCGCCGACCGGCAGGCGGTCGAACGGCAGCGGCCCGTCGGCGGCGACGTGGCCGTGCTCCTGGTGCACCGACGTCACCTTCAAGCCGGGAATCGGCGTTCCGGTCAGCGCGGCGCACACCAGCCCGTAACCCTGATCGTCGGGCAGCGCCTGGGTGGCGCGATCCTTCGACAGCGCCAGCCCGCCGGCGTCGATCAACAGCGCGTTCTCGCCCCTGCGGTGGGCGATCACCGAGGCCAGCACGCTGGCGGCGATGTCGTCGACGCCGCAGGTGCCGATGCCGGCCTGGAACAGGTCGCCGAGCAGGTAGACCCCGGGCCGCATCTCGGTGACGCCGTCGAGGTTGCTCGCGAAGCGCGCCGTCGGCGTCGAGCCGACGCTGACGGTCGGGCATTCGAACCCGGCCCGTCGCAATCGTTCGGCGGCGGCGACGGCGGCGGCGCGTTCGTCCTCGGCGATCTTCGCCATCGCGGCCGGTGTCCGGCACGAATACGAGTGCCCGGCGTGGGTAAGCACGCCGGCGAGGGTGACGTTTTTCCCGGAACCCAGGATTTCGGCGATCTCGACCATGGCCTTGGAGTCCGGGGCAACGCCGGTGCGGTGCTCGCCGCAGTCGATCTCGATCAGCACCCGGAACCGCCGCCTGTCGCCGGCGATCGCCTTGGCGACACTCGCATCGTCGGTGAGGATCTTGAGATCGGCGCCCTTCGCCATCAGCGCCGCCACGCGCCCCAGCTTCTGCGGCACGATGCAGACCGCATAGGTGATGTCCGTGAAGCCGCGAGCGAGGAAGTATTCGGCCTCGCTGAGAGTCGCCACGGTGACGCCGCCAACACCCTTTCCCTTCGCCCCGGCGAGCGCCACCCTGGCGACGTCGGCGGACTTGGCGGTCTTCATGTGCGGGCGAAGCGCGACGCCGAGCGCCTCGGCGCGGTCGCGCATCCGTCGCGCGTTGTCGCGGAGCCGCCGCCCGTCGAGGACGAGGGCCGGGGTCAGCAGGTCGTCGAGGGTGGCGGCGGGGCCGGTCGCGGGCCCGGCGGCCTTATCGGCGGCAAGGTCCATGGTCGCGACTCTATGGGGCGTGCCGGCCTTGCTCAAGGCCCGGTTTCGCCTATACTGCGCCCGCCCTTTTGGCGCCAATCACTCGACGAGGGCGGAGAATCATGAAAAGCGACGTGAAAAAGGTGGTGCTCGCCTATTCCGGCGGCCTCGACACCTCGGTCATCCTGCGCTGGCTGCAGGACACCTACGGCTGCGAGGTGGTGACGTTCACCGCCGACCTCGGCCAGGGCGACGAGCTCGCGGTGGCGCGCGACAAGGCGAAGCTGATGGGGATCAGGGAGGTCTTCGTCGAGGACCTGCGCGAGGAGTTCGTGCGCGATTTCGTGTGGCCGATGTTCCGCGCCAACGCCATCTACGAGGACACTTATCTCTTGGGCACCTCGATCGCCCGGCCGCTGATCGCCAAGCGCCAGATCGAGATCGCCGCCAGGGTCGGCGCCGACGCGGTCGCCCACGGCGCCACCGGCAAGGGCAACGACCAGGTGCGGTTCGAGCTCACCTATTACGCGCTCAACCCGAAAATACGGGTGATCGCGCCGTGGCGGGAATGGGACCTGGGGAGCCGCACCAAGCTGATCGAGTACGCCCGGAAGCACCAGATCCCGGTGCCCAAGGACAAGCACGGCGACGCCCCCTATTCCACCGACGCCAACCTGCTGCACATCAGCTACGAGGGCAAGGCGCTCGAGGACCCGTGGGTGGAGCCGAGCGAGTCCATGTTCACCCGCACCGTCAGCCCCAAGGACGCCCCCGACCAGCCGATCGCGGTCGAAATCGAGTTCGAGAAGGGCGACCCGGTGGCCGTCGACGGCAAGCGGCTCACGCCGGCGAAGCTGCTGGAAAGGCTCAACGAGCTCGCCGGCGCCAACGGCATCGGCCGCGAGGACATCGTCGAGAACCGCTTCGTCGGCATGAAGTCGCGCGGCGTCTACGAGACGCCCGGCGGCACGGTGCTGTTCAAGGCCAGGCGCGCCATGGAGAGCATCACGCTGGATCGCGGCGCCATGCACCTGAAGGACGAGATGATGCCGCGCTACGCCGAGCTGGTCTACAACGGCTTCTGGTTCTCGCCCGAGCGCGAGATGCTGCAGGCGGCGATCGACAGGGCGTCGGCGCGCGTCGCCGGCACGGTGCGGCTGAAGCTCTACAAGGGCAACGTCATGGTCACCGGCCGCAAGTCGCCGGTCAGCATCTATTCGCAGGAGACGGTGACCTTCGAGGCCGACACCGTCTACGACCAGCGCGACGCCGAGGGCTTCATCAAGCTCAACGCGCTCCGGCTCCGCCTCAGCAGGCGGCAGAAGGACTAGCGGCTCACGCCCCGCGTCCCAGCCAGTAGGCATAGAGCGCCAGCGGCACCAGCGTGACGTCGATTCCCGCCATCGCGGCCGGTCGCGCCAAACTGCGGGTCAGGATGTAGGCGCGGGCGTGGGCGTTGGTGCCGTCGACGAACTCCACCAGCGTCCGCGGCTTGCCGCCGCCCTTGCCGTAGGCATCGCCCCAGTCGATCTCGAAGGCGCGCTCGGGTCTGTTGCCGGCGGCCGCCATGGTCAGCAGGTCGACGACACCGCCGCGCCAGCTGGCATAAGCCAGATTGCCGACCCCGGCGCCGCCCAGCCACTGCGCCGCCAACGCCGTCTCGGCAAGGCGCGGGAAGCGCAGGTCGTCGGCGGGCACCGGACCGAACAGCGCCGCATACAGGCACGGCGCCGTCAGGTGCACCTTGAAGGCGACGGCGCGCTGGAAGCGCTTGGCCAGCCTGTCGACGCGGGCGAGGCGGCGGATCAGGAACGCGCCCTCGAGATAGTCGAGGTATTTGCGGAGCGTGTTCTTGGCGATGCCGGCCGCGGTCGCCAGTTCCTCCATGGTCACCTCGCGGGCGGTGTTCAGCGCCAGGATGGCGAACAGCCGGTTGAGTTCCTGGGCGTCGTTGACGCCGGCGAGGCTGGCCAGGTCCTTGTGCAGCACGCGCTCCGGGATGCCGTCGCGGACGAACGTCGGCGCCGGCGCGCCGGCGGGCTTGGCGAGCACGCCCTCCGGGAAGCCGCCGAAGTTGACGTAGCGGTGGAATTCCTCGTTCAGCGTCGCCAGCGCCCGGCCGCCGAGCGATAGCGCCGAGCCGGGCTGGCCGGCGGCGTCGCCGAACAGCGCCGCCTCGGAATCGCGGAAGCGCAGGAACTCGGCGAACGTCAGCGGCGGCAGCACGAACGTCTCAAGGCCGTTGGCCGCCGGCGCCGGCCCGCCGACCAGCGCCGGTGCCCCAGACGACACCGCGGCGACGATGCGCGCCCGCGGCCACGCCTTGGCGATCCCGACGAGCGCCTGCTGCCAGTCGCGCACGTACTCGACCTCGTCGAACAACAGCACGAGCGGCGCGCCGTTGGCGTGGCCGTGACGGGCGGCGAACAGCCCGACCAGCCGCGCCAGCTCGCAGCCGGCGTAGCTCGGCGCGGTCAGGGCCGCATAGAGGATGCTGGTCGGCGGCGTGCCGGCGCCGATCAGCTCGGCGATGGTCTGGCGCAGCACCACGGTCTTGCCGGCGCGCAACGGCCCGGCCAGCACCAGGGGGGCGCGGGAAGCGGCGCGGACCCGCCCCGAGAAGGCGGCGAAGTAGGCGCGTTTCGGCGGGTGGCGGAAGCGGATCTCCGTCGCCTCGGTGAACGCCCACCACGGGTTGTCGAAGGCGAGGCGGCCGAGCAGATCGTCGTCGGAGATGGTGTCCATGGCCGCCCGCCGCCGCCTCTCGCCCCAAGGCTCGCGCCATCAAGATCACGCCGCTGATTCAATCCCGGCGCCGGACGCCTAGGATCAATCGGATGAGCTTGTGACAGGGCCTTGTTTGCCGCCGGCCGCGCCGGAAGTCAAGAAGTTCCTGAAAGGCAACGGGAATCCTCAGACCAGCGCGCGCACCCGCCGGCGCAGCTCCGGCACCAGTTCGGCCTCGAACCACGGGTTCCGCCTCTGCCAGCCGATGGTGCGCCAGCTCGGGTGCGGGGTCGGCAGGTGGCCGGGCAGGTAATCGCGCCAGGCGCGCACGGTCTCGGTCACCGAGCCCTTGGCGCGGCGACCCAGGTAGTACCGGTGGGCGTAGCCGCCGACCAGCAGGGTCAGCGCGAGGTTGGGCAGCGCCGGCAGCAGCCGCGGGTGCCAGGTCGGTGCGCACTCCGGGCGCGGCGGCCGGTCGCCGCCGCCGGCGTCGCGGCCGGGATAGCAGAACCCCATCGGCACGATGGCGACCCGCGAGTCGTCGTAGAACACCTCGGCCGGCATCGCCAGCCAGCCGCGCAGCCGTTCGCCGGAGGCGTCGTCCCACGGCACGCCGGAATCGTGCACCCGGGTGCCGGGCGCCTGGCCGACGATCAGCAGCCGCGCCGTCGCCCGCGCCCGCAGCACCGGCCTGGGGCCCAGCGGCAGGTGCGCCGCGCACAGGCGGCAGGCGCGCACTTCGGCCAGCAAGTCGGCGAGCCGATCTTCGGGATCGCCGGCGCCGGCGGCCGGGCGCGATCGGCGGGCGGGCGCGCTCATCGCGCCGTTAGGTAGTGAAGCGAGAACAGGCGCCTGGCGTCGATCCAGGTCCGCTCGGCCGCGAAACCGTGGCCGGCGGCCAGCGCCGCGAATTCGCCGGCATCGTACTTGTAGGAGTTCTCGGTATGGATGGTCTCGCCGGCGCGGAACCGGAACCGCCGCCCCATGACCGTCGCCGTCTGGTCGCGGCGGCTCGCCAGGTGCATCTCGATCCGGCCCCGATGGTCGTCGTAACGGGCGCGGTGCCGGAACCCGTCGAGGTCGAAGTCGCCGTCGAGCTCGCGGTTGATGCGGGCCAGGATGTTGAGGTTGAAGGCGGCGGTCACGCCGGCCGCGTCGTCGTAGGCGCGCACCAGGGTCGCCGCGTTCTTCTTCAGGTCGACGCCGATCAGCAGCGTCCCGCCCGGCCCCACCATCGCCGCGACGCGGCCCAGGAACTCCGCCACCGCCGGCGGATCGAAGTTGCCGATGGTCGAGCCCGGGAAGAACACCACGCGCTTGCCGTCCGCCGCCCGCGCCTGCTCCGGCAACGCCAGCGGCCGGGTGAAGTCGGCGACCACCGGCAGCACCGCGAGGTCCCGGTAATCGGCGTCGAGGGCCGCGGCGCCGCGGAGCAGGTGGTCGCGGGAGATGTCGATCGGCACGAACACCGCCGGCGCCTCCAGCGCGTCGAGCAGCAGCCGCGTCTTCACCAGCGAGCCGCAGCCGAACTCGATCAGCGCCGCGCCACGGCCGATCAGCGCCGCCATCTCGCCGCCGTGGGCCTTGAGCAGCCCGATCTCGGTGCGGGTCGGGTAGTACTCGGCGAGCCCGCAGATGGCGTCGAACAGCCGCGAGCCCTCGGCGTCGTAGAAATACTTGCACGGCAGGCTCTTGCGCGGGCCGGCCAGGCCGCGGAACACGTCGTCCCGGAAAGCCCTCGTCTCCGCCGGCAGGTCGAAGACCCGCACCTCTGCGTCGATGGCGGCACCGGTGGCGTCGATGGCGGCGTCGGCCGCGTCGGCGGCGCCGGGGCGCGGCTTCGGGACCGGCGACTGCCTACGCATCCGAGGCGAGCCGGATGCCGCTGAACTGCCAGCGGTCCGGCGGATAGAAGAAGTTGCGGTAGCTGGCGCGCAGGTGGCCCGCCGGGGTCGCCGCCGAGCCGCCGCGCAGCACCATCTGCCCCGACATGAACTTGCCGTTGTATTCGCCGACGGCGCCGGCGGCCGCCTTGAACCCCGGGTACGGCCCGTAGGCGCTGGCGGTCCATTCCCAGACGTCGCCGAACACCTGCCGGGGCCCGGCGCCGGGCGCGCACGGGATCGGGTGGAAGTGGCCGCCGTCGGCGAAGTTGCCGCCGACCTCGCGGCCGGCCGCGAGGGTCTCCCACTCGGCCTCGGTCGGCAGGCGCTTCCCCGCCCAGCGGGCGTAGGCGTCGGCCTCGAAGTAGCTGACGTGGCACACCGGCTCCGCCGCGTCGACGGCGCGCATCCCCGCCAGCGTCATCATCCGCCAGCCGCCGTCGGCGTCGTCCCAATAGAGTGGCGCCCGCCAGCCGCGCCCCTGGCACGCCGCCCAGCCGTCGGCGAGCCACAGCTCCGGTCGCCGGTAGCCGCCGTCGGCGACGAACTCCAGATACTCGCCGTTGGTGACCGGCCTGGAGGCGACGCGGAACGGCTGCAGCCATACCCGGTGGCGCGGCCCTTCGTTGTCGAACGCGAAACCTTCGCCATCGGCGCCGATCTCGACCAGGCCGCCCGGGACGTCGACCCATGCCAGCGCCGGCGCCGTGCCGACGCCGTGCGGCCGGAACGGCTTGTAGGCGGGCTTCAGCGGGTTCTGCGCCAGGGCGTGCAGGATGTCGGTGAGGATCAGCTCCTGGTGCTGCTGCTCGTGGTTGACGCCGAGGGCGAGCAGCGGCGCCACCCTCCCCCACGTCGCCCTGTCGGCGCCGGCGGCGACGCGGGCGACTCCGTCCTCGACATGGCGGCGATAGGCGTGGACGTCGGCGAGGGTCGGCCGCGACAAAAGCCCGCGTTGCGGCCGCGCGTGGCGGGGGCCGATGCCTTCGTAGTAGGAGTTGAACAGATATCCGTACCTCGGGTGGAACGGCCTGTACCCTTCCAGGTGCGGCGCCAGGACGAACGTCTCGAAGAACCACGCGGTGTGCGCCAGGTGCCACTTGGTCGGGCTGGCCTCCGGCATCGACTGCAGGCCCTGGTCCTCCGGCGTCAGCGGCGCCGCCAGCTCGAGCGTCCTCCGGCGGGTGGCCGCGAACGACGCCAGCGCCGCCGCGCGCGCCTCGCCGGCCGGCTCGTCCTCGGATGCGCCTCGCGGCCGTCCGCTCATGGGCAACCTTCACAAAATCCGCCGCGCCGATCAAGGGTCACGTCGCCCCCGGCCTGGGCGTCGGCGGCGGCGATGTCATGGACGAATTCGCCGATGCCGTAAACCCACGTTCGCGTGAGCGCGGCGTGGCGAATTGCACCTGATCGTCATGCCCGCGCAAGCGGGCATCCAGGAGGCATTGACGGGTCTCCCCGGAAAAACCCGTTCCTGCAACCCTGGACCCCCGCATTCGCGGGGGTGACGGCCCCAACTCGATCGCGGCCCGCTTACCATCCGCCTTCTACCAACCGGGCCCGAGGATCTTCTCCACGTAGGCCGGCACCACCTGGGTCGCCGGGCCGTAGCGGGCCTCGGCGAACAGCGTCGCGCCCTCCGACGGCTGCAGGTTGAGCTCGGCGGTGTGGGCGCGGCCGGCGAGGCGCACCTGCTGCACGAACCCGGCCGCCGGATAGACGTTGCCGGAGGTGCCGACCGACAGGAACAGCCCGCACGCCGCCAGCGCCGCGTCGATGCGCGGCATCGCGAACGGCATCTCGCCGAACCACACCACGTGCGGCCGCATGGCGCCGACGCCGGCGCAGGCGGCGCACCGAACCCTCGCATCCAAATCCGCCCGCCACGCGATCACCTCGCCGCACGCCGCGCAGCGCGCCTTCAGGAGCTCGCCGTGCATGTGGACGACGTCGCGGCTGCCGGCGCGCTCGTGCAGGTCGTCGATGTTCTGCGTCACCACCAGCACCCCGCCGGGCCACTCCGCCTCCAGCCGCGCCAGGGCGAGGTGCGCGGCGTTGGGCTCGACCTCGCCGGAGGCCAGCCGGGCGCGGCGGGCGTTGTAGAAGGCGTGCACGCGCTCCGGATCGCGGGCGAAGGCGTCCGGCGTCGCCACGTCCTCGATGCGCACGGTGGCCCAGATGCCGTCGGCGTCGCGGAAGGTCGAAAGGCCGGATTCCTTCGAGATGCCGGCGCCGGTGAGGACGACGATGGAGCGGTCGCGCATGGTCCCTTCGCTGCTTGCCGGAACGGTTGCCGATTCGGGTCGCGGCCATGATAATCCGCCCCGTCGCCCAGGCGACCTAACATCGCGTCGCCCCGACGACCCGCCATAACCCGAACCGGAGGCCGCCCAAGTGGTCAAGGTGCTGTTCGTCTGCCTCGGCAACATCTGCCGCTCGCCGACCGCCGAGGGGGTGTTCCGCAAGCTGGTCCGCGACCACGGCCTCGCCGACCGCGTCACCGTCGGCTCCGCCGGCACCGGCGGCTGGCACGTCGGCGAGCCGCCGGACGGGCGCGCCGTCGAGGCCGCCGGGCGCCGCGGCGTCGACCTGTCCGGCATCCGCGCCCGCCAGGCGAAACGCGGCGATTTCAAGCGCTTCGACTACGTCGTTGCGATGGACGTCGAGAACCTGCGGAGCCTGGCGCGGATCTGCCCCGAGGGCGAGCGGCACCGGCTGCACCTGTTCCTCGACTTCGCGCCGGAGCTCGGCCGCCGCGACGTGCCGGATCCCTTTTACGGCGGCGGCGACGGCTTCGAGGCGGTGCTCGACATGGTCGAGGCGGCCGCCGAAGGGCTGCTCCTCCACATCCGCGAAAAGCACCTGTAGGGCGATGCCGGTCTTACTGACAACCAAGGCATATTATTCGATCCGTTACGCTCCGCATCCGTCATTCCCGCGCAAGCGGGAATCCAGGCTTCCCGCGGGGCGGTTGCTCGAAGATGGACCCCCGCTTTCGCGGGGGTGACGACATAACATATGCAAAAGGCTGGGCGCATCTTGGGCATGACTCCAGCGGGAGACGAGTTCGGTACATGAACCAACGATTCGCCGATGCCATCGAGCGGGCGACGGGGGCGCGCCCCGAACGCGTCCAGCCGAT
>Ga0137796_10000857_pt1 | contig 18195 bp, 13 predicted proteins | sample OV2TP3_FD_97704 | JGI IMG/M metagenome (GOLD analysis project Ga0137796, IMG submission 97704) | reverse complement strand
GGTGCGCATTCGGGCCGCGGCGGCAGGTCGCCGCTCCTGCCGGTGCCCGGGTAGCACAGCCCCGTGGGCAGGATCGCGACGCGCCGGGTGTCGTAGAAGCCAGCGCGGTCCAGCCGCAGCCATTCGCGCAGCTTGTCGCCGGACGGATCGTTCCACGGGATGCCGGTCTGGTGCACGCGGCGCCCCGGCGCCTGGCCCACGATCAGCAGTCGCGCCCGCGCGCCCACCAGGAACACGGGCCTGGGCCCGAGCGGCAGATGCGGCTCGCAGATGCGGCAGGCGCGCGCTTCGCTGCAGAGCCGCTCCAGGGCGCTCGCTCGGGGCATGGCGCGTATAATAGTGCGTCAAAACAAGCCCCTGCCTTCATGCCTTCGCAGCTCTCGGCGCTGTCGCCGCTCGACGGCCGGTATGCCGGGTCCGTGGATTCCCTGAGGCCGTACTTCAGCGAGCACGCGCTCATCCGCTACCGGGTGCGGGTGGAGCTGGCGTGGCTCGCGGCGCTCGCCGCCGAGCCCGCCATCGCCGAGCTGAAGCCGTTTCCCGGGTCGAGCGCCGCGGCGCTGCGCAAGCTCGTCACCGGCTTCTCGGAGCGCGACGGCGAGCGCATCAAGGCGATCGAGGCGCGCACCAACCACGACGTCAAGGCGATCGAGTACTGGCTCAAGGAGAGGCTCGGCCGCGACCGGGCCGTGCGCGGGGCGCTCGAGTTCGTGCATTTCGCCGCGACCTCGGAGGACATCAACAATCTCGCCTACGCGCTGATGCTCGGGGAGGCGCGCGAGCGGGTCATGCTGCCGCAGCTCGACGCCGTGATCGCGGCGCTGCGCGCGATGGCGCGCCGCCACGCGCGGCTGCCGATGCTCGCCCGCACGCACGGGCAGCCGGCCTCGCCCACCACGCTCGGCAAGGAGCTCGCCAACTTCGTGCACCGCCTGCGGCGCGCGCGCAGCCGCATCGCGGGCGTAGCGCTGTCGGGGAAGATGAACGGCGCGGTCGGCAACTACCACGCGCACACGGTGGCCTACCCGCGCTTCGACTGGGAGCGCTTCTGCCGCCGCTTCGTCGAGTCCCTCGGCCTGGAATTCAACCCCTACACCACGCAGATCGAGCCGCACGACGCGCTCGCCGAGCTGCTCGACGCCTACGCGCGCGCCAACAGCGTGCTGCTGGACCTCGACCGCGACCTCTGGGGGTATGTCTCGCTCGGCTACTTCCGCCAGAGGGCGAAGCGCGGCGAGGTGGGCTCCTCCACCATGCCGCACAAGGTGAACCCGATCGACTTCGAGAACTCCGAGGGCAACCTCGGCGTCGCCAACGCGCTGCTGCGCCACCTCGCCGAGAAGCTCCCGGTATCGCGCTGGCAGCGCGACCTGTCCGACTCGACGGCGCTGCGCAACGCCGGCGCCGCGCTCGGGCACAGCCTGCTCGCCTGGACGGCCTGCCTGCGCGGGCTCGGCAAGCTCGGGCCCGACGCGCGGCGCATGGCGGCGGACCTCGAGGACAACTGGGAGGTGCTCGCCGAGGCCGTGCAGCAGGTGATGCGCCGCCACGGCCTCGCCGGCGCCTACGAGCAGCTCAAGGCCGCGACGCGCGGCCGGCGCCCGGGACGCCGCGAGCTTGCCGCGCTGGTGCGCGGCCTCGCGCTGCCCGCCGAGGCGAAGCGGCGCCTGCTCGCGCTCACGCCCGCCACCTATACCGGGCTCGCCGCCCAGCTCGCGAAGCGCGTCTAGCGGCCGCATGCTGTACGCGGCCACGATCTTCCTGTCGTCGCTGCTGCTGTTTCTCGTCCAGCCGCTGATCGCGCGCCTGATCCTGCCCTGGTTCGGCGGTACCGCCGCGGTCTGGACCACGTGCCTGCTGTTCTTCCAGACCGGGCTGCTGGCCGGCTACGCCTACGCCCACGCGGCCAACGCGAAGCTCGCGCCGCGCACGCTCGCCATCGCGCATACGGCGCTGCTCGCCGCGGCAGTCGCCACCCTGCCGATCGCGCCCGGCGAGGCATGGAAGCCCTCCGGGGCCGAGGAGCCGATCAGCGCCATCCTGCTGCTGCTCCTGGCCACCGTAGGCCTGCCGTACGTCCTGCTCTCGGCGACCAGCCCCCTGGTGCAGGCGTGGTTCGCGCGCGCGCGACCCGGGGAGAACCCGTACCGCCTCTTCGCGCTGTCGAACCTGGCGTCGCTGCTTGCGCTCGCAGGCTACCCGCTCGCGATCGAGCCCTGGCTCGGCGGGCGGCTCCAGGTCGAGGCCTGGTCGTGGCTCTTCGCCGCGTTCGCGCTCGGCTGCGCCGCGCTCGCCTGGCTGGGGGCGCGAGGCGCGCACCGTGCGCCGGCCGCCGCGGCACCGGCGCAGAACGGGCCGGCGCCCGCGGGCGGGAGCATCCTGCTGTGGCTCGCGCTCTCGGCGACCGGATCGGCGCTGCTGCTCGCGGTGACCAACCACGTCACGCAGAACGTCGCCTCGGTGCCGCTGCTCTGGCTCGCGCCCCTGACGCTCTACCTGCTCACCTTCATCCTCGCCTTCGAAGGGCGCGACTGGCATCGCGCGCGGTATTTCTGGGTGGCGCTGCTCGCCTGGCTCGCCGCGATGGCCTGGCTGGTGGCGGATGCCGAGCGCCAGTTCGAGCTCGCCCTGCAGCTCGGTGTCTACCTGAGCGGCCTCTTCGTCGCCTGCCTCTTCTGCCACGGCGAGCTCTACAGCGCGCGTCCCCACGCGAGCCGGCTCACGGCCTATTACCTCACGCTCTCCGCGGGCGGGGCGCTCGGGGGGCTGCTCGTCGCGGTCCTCGCGCCGCTCGCCTTCGACGCCTACTACGAGCTGGGGATCGCGCTGGTCGCGCTCGCCTTCCTCGCCGCGATGCGCCTGGCGCCGCTCGGCAGGGTGGCGTACGGCGCGAGCCTCGCGGTCCTCATGGGCGTCGCCGGCTGCGCCGTGTACGACGGGCTGCGCCTGCAGCGCAACGTGCTCGTGTCGGAGCGCAACTTCTACGGCGCGGTCCGCGTCAAGGAGTACGGGGAGCCGGGCAGCGAGCAGCACCTGAGGCGCCTGGTGCACGGCGTCATCATGCACGGCGAGCAGTACCTGCACGAGGGCCGGCGCCGCGCGGCGACGACCTACTACCAGGCGAGCTCGGGCATCGGCGCCGCGCTCGCCTCGCGCAGCGGCCGGGAGGGCGTGCGCGTGGGCGTAGCGGGCCTGGGCGCGGGGACGCTCGCCGTCTACGGCCGCAAGGGCGACGTGTACCGCTTCTACGAGATCAACCCCAAGGTGGTCGAGCTCGCCAGGACGCGCTTCACCTTTCTCGCCGACAGCGCGGCGCGCATCGAGCACGTGCTGGGGGACGCGCGCCTGAGCCTGGAGCGCGAGCCGCCGCAGGGCTTCGACGTGCTCGCGGTGGACGCCTTCTCGAGCGACTCGATCCCGGTGCACCTCATCACCAGGGAGGCGCTCGGCCTGTACCTGCGCCACGTGAGGCCCGACGGCATCGTCGCCTTCCACGTTTCCAACCGCTTCCTGCGCCTTGCGCCGGTGGTCGGGCGGCTGGCCAGGGAGCTCGGTGCGCACGCCGTGCACGTCTCGGACTCGGGCACGGACGAGGACGACACGCAGACCGACTGGGTGCTGGTGTCGCGCGACCCGGCGGCGCTCGCCGCGGAAGCGATCGAGGCGGTCTCGCCCGAGCCGCCCGAGGAGCAGGCGGGCTGGCGCACCTGGACCGACGACTACTCGAACCTCGTCCAGATCCTCAAGTAATTCTAGACGACGGCGCCCTCGTGCTCGTCGCGGCGGTCCTTCTTCGGCGGGCGCACGAACTGCGAGCGGTCCACGCCGAGCCACATGACGAGCGGGCTCGCCACCAGCACGGAGGAGTAGATGCCGAAGCAGATGCCGATGGTGAGCGCAAGCGCGAAATAGTGCAGCGCCGGCCCGCCGAAGATCAGCATCGTGAGCACCATGATCTGGGTGCTGCCGTGGGTGATGATGGTGCGCGAAATGGTCCCCGTGATCGCCGCGTCGATCACCTCGGGGATGGTCGCCTTGCGCATCTTGCGCAGGTTCTCGCGCACCCGGTCGAACACCACCACCGACTCGTTCACGGAATAGCCGAGCACCGCGAGCACCGCGGCGAGCACCGCGAGCGAGAACTCCCACTGGAAGAAGGCGAAGAACCCCAGGATGATGACCACGTCGTGCAGGTTGGCGATGATCGCCGAGAGGCCGAAGCGCCATTCGAACCGCAGCCACAGGTAGAGCACGATCCCCACGGCGGTCACCAGCAGCGCGAGCGCGCCGTACTCGGCGAGCTCCTCGCCCACCTGCGGGCCGACGAACTCCACGCGGCGCACCTGGGCGCCCGCGTCCTGCGCCTGCAGCAGCGACTGCACCTTCTGCGACAGCGCCGAGGTCGACTGCCCCTTCTCGATCGGCATGCGCAGCAGCACGTCGCGCGAGGAGCCGAAGTTCTGCACCTCGACCTTGAAGCCGGCGTGCTCCAGCGTCTGCCGGATCGACTCCAGGCGCGCGGGCTCGCGGTAGCTCACCTCCATCAGCGTGCCGCCGGTGAACTCGATCGAGAAGTTCAGGCCCCGCACGGCGAGAAAGCCGACCGCGGCGACGAAGGTCAGGAGCGAGATGACGTTGAAGACCAGCGCATGGCGCATGAAGGGAATCACGCGCCGGATCTTGAAGAATTCCATGCCCTAGCTCACTTCCACGCCGTGTCGCCGATGGCGAGCTTCGCCACGCGGCGCCGGTGCCCGTAGGCGAGGTTGACGATGGCGCGCGACACCACCACCGAGGAGAAGATCGAGGTGAGGATTCCCAGGCAGTGCACCACGGCGAAGCCGCGCACCGGGCCCGAGCCGAAGATGAGCAGCGCGAGGCCGGCGATCAGCGTCGTGACGTTGGAGTCGAGGATGGTGCCCCAGGCGCGCTCGTAGCCCGCGGCGATCGCCGCCTGCGGCGTCTGCCCGCCCCGGATCTCCTCGCGGATGCGCTCGTTGATGAGCACGTTGGCGTCGATCGCCATGCCCAGGGTGAGCGCGATCGCGGCGATGCCCGGGAGCGTGAGCGTCGCCTGCAGCAGCGACAGCAGCGCGACGAGAAACAGCAGGTTGACGCCGAGCGCGATGGAGGAGAACACGCCGAACAGCACGTAGTAGGTGCTCATGAAGAGCACGATCGCGACGAAGCCCCACCGGGTGGCGTCGAAGCCCTTCTCGATGTTCTCCTTCCCCAGCGACGGTCCCACGGTGCGCTCCTCGACGATCTCCATCGGCGCGGCGAGCGACCCGGCGCGGATGAGCAGCGCGAGATCGTTGGTTTCCGCCGGGGTGAAGCTGCCGGTGATCTGGAAGCGGCTGCCGAACTCGCTCTGGATGGTGGCCACCGAGATCGCCTCGCCCTTGCCCTTCTCGAACAGGATGATCGCCATCAGGCGCTTGAGGTTCTCGCGCGTGGTCTGGCGCATGACCCGGCCGCCGGCGTCGTTCAGCTCGACCGCCACCGCGGGGCGCTGGTCCTGGTCGAAGGTGCCCTGCGCGCCGACGAACTGGTCGCCGGTGACCACCACCTGGCGCTTCACCGGCACGCTGCCCACCGTGCCGTCGCGCTTGCGCTCGGGGAACACGTCGACGTTGAAAGTGCTGCCGCTGCGCATCGCGTCCTCGTCGACCATGCGGATCTCCAGCGTCGCGGTGCGGCCGAGGATCTCCTTGGCGCGCGCCACGTCCTGCACCCCGGGCAGCTGCACCACGATGCGGTCGGCGCCCTGCTGCTGGATCACCGGCTCGGCCACCCCGAGCTGGTTGACGCGGCGGTTGAGCGTCACGATGTTCTGCTTGAGCGCCTGCTCCTGCTCCTTCTGCTGGGCCTGCGGCCTGAGCGTCGCGACGAGCAGCAGGTCCTGGCCGTCCTCGCGCGCCGCGAGCGCGAGGTCGGGCACCGCCGCCTGGATCGCGAGGTTCGCCTTGTCGCGGGTCGCGGCGTCGCGGAACCGCAGGCGCAGCGTCTGGCCCTCGCGCGCGATGCCGGCATGGCGGATGTCCTTCTCGCGCAGCAGGGTGCGGATCTCGCCGCCGTAGCTCTCCAGGCGCTTGGTGATGGCGGCCTGCATGTCGACCTGCAGCAGGAAGTGCACCCCGCCGCGCAGGTCCAGGCCCAGGTACATGGGCAGCGCGCGCATCGCGGTGAGCCAGCCGGGCGAGGCCGAGAGCAGGTTCAGCGCCACCACGTAGGAAGGGTTCTGGGGGTCCGGGTTGAGCGCCCGCTCGACGATGTCCTTCGCCTTGAGCTGGGTGTCGGCGTCGGCGAAGCGCACCCGCACCCCGCTCTCGTCCGCGAGCGTGCCGGTCGTCGCCACGCCGCCGGCCTTCAGCGCCTGCTCGATGCGCCCAAGGAGCGCCGCGTCCACCTTCACCGTGGCGCGGGCGCTCGAGACCTGCACCGCGGGCAGCTCGCCGTAGAAGTTCGGCACGGTGTAGACGAGCGCGACCAGCACGCACAGCGCGATGAGCGCGTACCCCCAGGCTGGATAGCGGTTCACGTGCGGAAGCTACTGGAGGCTCTTGATCGTGCCCTTGGGCAGCGGCAGCTGCACGGCGGTCTTCTGCACCACGACCTCGGTGCCCGAGGCGATCTCGAGGTTGACGTAGGCGTCGCCGACCTTGGTGACCTTGCCGACCACCCCGCCCGAGGTCACGACCTCGTCACCCTTCTGCAGCGCCTCGACCATCTGCTTGTGCTCCTTGGCGCGCTTCATCTGCGGCCGGATCATGAGGAAGTAAAGCAGCACGAACATCAGGATGATCGGCAGGAAGCCGATCAGTCCCGCGTCGCCGCCGCCGGTGCCCTGGGCGAGTGCGCTGGGGATGAACACGTGCAACTCCTTGCTGCGGCGGGAAAAAGGGGCGAATTATAGCATCGGCTTGACGCAGATCAGAGGCGCGCGGCGCGGCGCGGCAACAATGCGGCATCGCAACGGCAAGGAGGCCGCATGCCCGAGAGAATCCCCCGGTCGCTCAAGGCCGGGCACGAGGCGCTGCGCGCCACGTTGAAGCGCGCCATGCGCGAGCCCGATCCGCTGGGAGCCGCCGCGCGCAGGCTGGCTTCGATCGCCGACGGCCACTTCCTGCGCGAGGAAAAGCACGTCATGCCGCTCCTGGGGCTGCTGCCTGCCCTCGCGCGCGGCGATACGAGCTCGGACGCCGCCGAGGCGGCGAAGATCGCGGTCGGCCTCAAGGAGGAGATCGCGGGGATGGTCTCGGACCATCGCCAGATGTCGGACGCGGTGCGCGAGCTGGCGCGCGCCGCCGAGGCCGCCGGGCTCGCGGAATACGTTGCCTTCGCCGAGGAGCTGATCATGCACGACCATGTGGAGGAGGAGGTCCTCTACCCCGCGGCGCTCGTCGCCGGCCGGCACGTGCAGAAACTGCGCGGCAGCTAGCCTCGGAAAACGGGGTCAGACCCCTTTTTCCTGCCCTCGAGAATCTCCGCCGCCGTCTGCGCCAGGCGCCCGGCCTCGATCGCGGCGCGCAGCTCGGCCATCAGCCCGAGGTAGTAGTGCAGGTTGTGCAGCGTGTTCAAGCGCGCGCCGAGGATTTCGTTGGTCTTCTGCAGGTGGTAGAGGTAGGCGCGCGTGAAGTGGCGGCAGCCGTAGCAGCCGCAGCGCTCGTCCAGCGGCCTTGCATCATCGCGCCAGCGCGCATTGCGGATCTTGACGTCGCCGAAGCGGGTGAAGAGCCAGCCGTTCCTCGCGTTGCGCGTAGGCAGCACGCAGTCGAAGAGGTCGATCCCGGCCTGCACCGCCGCCACCAGATCCTCCGGCGTGCCCATCCCCATCAGGTATCGCGGCCGGTCCTGCGGCATCGCCGGCACGAGCCGATCGATGACGCGGCCGCGCTCCTCCTGTGGCTCGCCCACGGCGAGGCCGCCGATCGCGTAGCCGTCGAAACCGATCTGCTGCAATCGTTCCAGCGATGCTTCGCGCAGGGACCCGTAGACGCTCCCCTGCACGATGCCGAAGAGCAGGTTCGGGTTGCCTTCATGCGCGCGCTTGGAGCGCTCGGCCCAGCGCAGGCTCAGCTCCATCGACTTGCGCGCCTGCTTCTCGGTGGCCGGGTACGCGGTGCAGTCGTCCAGCACCATCGCGATGTCCGAGTCGAGCACGCGCTGGATACGCATCGACTCCTCGGGCGTGAGCAGCAGCCGGTCGCCGTTGACGGGCGAGGCGAACTTCGCCCCTTCTTCGGTGATCTTGCGCAGCCTGCCGAGGCTGAAGACCTGGAAGCCGCCGGAGTCGGTGAGGATGGGCCCGTGCCAGCCCATGAAGCGATGCAGCCCGCCGTGCCTGCCGATCACCTCGGGCCCCGGGCGCAGCCACAGGTGGAAAGTGTTGCCGAGCACGATCTGGGTGCCGCACTCGCGCAGTTCCGCGGGCGACACCGCCTTCACCGCGCCGTAGGTCCCTATCGGCATGAAGGCGGGTGTCTCGACCGTGCCATGAGCGAGCTCGAGCCGGCCGCGCCGCGCGGCGCCGTCCCGGGCTGCGAGCGTGAAGCTCATGCCGCGCGCTCGATCAGCATCGCATCGCCGTAGGAGTAGAAGCGGTAGCGCTGCTCGATGGCGTGCGCGTAGGCGCGGCGGATGTTGTCCAGTCCGGCGAACGCGGCGGCCAGCACGAGCAGGCTCGAGCGCGGCAGGTGGAAGTTGGTGAGCAGGCGCTCGACGGCGCGAAAGCGAAAGCCCGGACAGATGAACAGGTCGGTTTCGCCGCAGGGCCGACCGCTGAGCGCGGTCGTCTCGAGCGCCCGCAGCACCGTGCTGCCGACGGCCAGAACCCGGCGCCCGGCGATCGCCTCCAGCGCCTGCGGCGTGACTTGGTAGCGCTCGCTGTGCATGCGGTGCGCTTCCACCGGGTCGCTGCGCACCGGCTGGAACGTGCCGGCGCCGACGTGCAGCGTGATTCTGGCGATCGCCGCGCCGCGCGCGGCGATGCGCTCGAGCATCGGCGCGTCGAAATGCAGCCCGGCGGTGGGGGCCGCGACCGCGCCGGGGTGCTCGGCGAAGACCGTCTGGTAGCGCTCGGCGTCCTCGGGGCCGGGCGCATGGCGGATGTAGGGCGGCAGCGGCACGACTCCGCAGCGCTCGAGCAGCTGCGCGACCGGCTCGGCGAAGCGGACCCGCACGAGGTCCGCCTCGCGCCCGAGCACCTCGACCGCGGCGCCGTCGCCCACCTCGAGCCGGTGGCCGGCCTTGAGCGGGTGGCCGGAGTGGGCGAGGGCGAGGGCCTCGCGCTCGCCGAGGATGCGCTCGATGCACAGCTCGACCCGTCCGCCCGAGCGCTTGCGGCCGAACAGGCGCGCCTTGATCACCCGCGTGTCGTTCAGCACCACCGCGTCGCGCGTCCCGACGAGCCGCGGCAGGTCCTCGAAGGCGAGGTCGCTGAGCGCGCCGGTCGAGGCGTCCAGGTGCAGCAGGCGGCCGGCGGTGCGCCTGGCGGGGGGATGCTGCGCGATCAGCTCGGCCGGCAGCGCGTAGTCGAGTTCCGCGAGATGCATGCAGGGGCGGCATTATAGAATCGGACTTCGCGCCGGAATGGCGGAATCGGCAGACGCAGCGGACTCAAAATCCGCCGGTGGCGACACCATGAGAGTTCGAGTCTCTCTTCCGGCACCAGCGCGTCAGGGATTGTCAGGAAGCGGGCTGCCTCGGCTGGACAGCCCCGCGCCCGGGGCGTAACCTTCGAGCGCAGTTTCCCCGGGAGGACGCCCTGGCCAAGGCGCAGTTGCACCTGCTGCCCTCCGCGCGCAACAGCGTGATGGTGGTGGACGACCAGTCCACCGGCCGCGCCATCCTCGAGCAGGTCGTGCGGAGCCTGGATGAGCGCATCGTGGTGGAGGGCTTCGCGCGGCCCGTCGACGGCGTGGTCTGGGCGACGCGCAACGTCGCGGACCTGGTGCTGGTCGACTACATGATGCCGGAGATGGACGGCATCGAGTTCGTCGGGCGGCTGCGCGCGCTCCCCGGCTACGAGCACGTGCCGATCGTCATGGTGACGGCGCAGGACGACAAGAAGGTGCGCTACGCGGCGCTCGATGCGGGCATCACCGATTTCCTCACCAAGCCGGTGGACGCGCGCGAGTGCCTGGCGCGCTGCCGCAACCTGCTCACGCTGCGCCGCCAGCAGCTCGCGCTGGAGGACAAGCGGCGCCTGCTGGAGGGCATGGTGGACGAGGCGACGCGCGAGATCCGCGAGCGCGAGAAGGAGACGCTGCTGCGCCTGGCGCGCGCGGGCGAATTCCGCGACGAGGAGACGGGCTACCACCTGATCCGCATGGCGCGCTACTCGCGCGTCATCGCCAACGCGGTGGGCCTGGAGCGCGACGAGGCCGAGACGATCGAGCTCGCGGCGCCGCTGCACGACATCGGCAAGATCGGCATCCCCGACGGCATCCTGCTCAAGCCCGCGCGCCTGGACGAGCAAGAGTGGGGCGTGATGCAGCGCCATCCCGTGATCGGCCACGAGATCCTCAAGGGGAGCGCCTCGAAGTACGTCCGCATGGGCGCGCTCATCGCGCTCGGCCACCACGAGCGCTACGACGGCAAGGGCTACCCCAGCGGCCTGGTCGGCGACCACATTCCGCTGTGCGCGCGCATCGTCGCCGTCGCCGACGTCTACGACGCGCTGACCTCGGTGCGGCCCTACAAGAAGGCCTGGAAGGCGGACGACGCGTTCGAGTACCTGCGCGCGCAGCGCGGCAAGCACTTCGATCCCCGGCTCGCGGAGGCCTTCCTCGGCATGAAGGCCAAGGTCGTGGAAGTGCAGCGCGACTTCCAGGACGCCGCGAGCGAGCTGGGCGGGGGCATGTGATGCGGGCTCTCGCGCAGCTGCTGCAGCGGACGCGCGCGCGGCTCGCGGCGCGCCCCGACACCGAGCACGAGCAGGCGATCGTGCGCATGATCGTAGGCGCGCTCATCGTGCTCTATCTCCTGCCCGGCGCGACCGAGCCCGATGCCGGGCCGACGATCTGGGTGATGTTCGGCTTCCTGGCGGTAGGGGTCTCGATCATCGCGCACATTCTCGCGGTGCCGGGCGAGTCGCCCGCCCGGCGCGTGTTCGGCATCGTGGCCGACGTCGCGACCCTGACCTGGGTGATGGTGGTCCTGGGCGAGGACGCGGCGCCGCTCTACCTGGTCTACGTCTGGGTGACGCTGGCGAACGGCTTCCGCTTCGGCGCGCGCTACCTGCTCGCCTGCCTCGCGCTCAGCGTCGTGGGGTTCTCGGTGGTGCTCTGGCAGAGCCCGTTCTGGCAGGCGCACCTGGAAGCCGGCGTCGGCCTGCTGATCGGGCTGTTCGCGCTGAGCCTCTACGTGCGGTCGCTGGTCACGAAGCTGTTTGACGCGCTGGCGCAAGCCGAGGTCGCGAACCAGGCCAAGCGCCGCTTCGTCTCGGTAGTGAGCCACGAGCTGCGCACGCCGCTCAACGCGATCATCGGCATGGCGGACCTGCTGCGCGACACCTCGCTCTCGCGCGAGCAGGCGGACATGCTGCAGACGCTGCGCGGCTCCTCGCGCGTCATGCTGGGCCTGGTGGACGAGGTGCTCGACTTCTCCAAGATCGAGGCGGGCAAGCTGGTGCTGGAGCGCACCGACTTCGACCTGCACGCGCTCGTCAACAGCACCTGCCGGATCCTCTCGGCGCAGGCGGCGCCCAAGGGCATCGACTTCGTGGTCTCGATCATGCCGGAGGTGCCGCCCGCGGTGCGCGGCGACGCGCATCACCTGCGGCAGGTGCTCATCAATCTGGCCGGCAACGCGGTGAAGTTCACCCAGCGGGGCGGTGTCACGGTTCACGTCGGCGCGCTGGAGGAGAGCGAGACCGGGGTGCGGCTCAAGTTCTCGGTGCGCGACACCGGGATCGGGATCCCGCCGGAGGCGCAGCGCAGCATCTTCGAGAGCTTCACGCAGGCCGACCAGTCCACCACGCGGCGCTTCGGCGGCACGGGCCTGGGAACCACCATCGCCAAGCAGCTGGTCGAGCTGATGGACGGGCGCATCGGCATGGAGAGCGCGGCGGGGCTGGGCAGCACGTTCTGGTTCGAGGTCGAGCTCGAGAAGCAGCCCGAGCGCGTCGGCGCCGGCACGGGCGAGCTCGACGGGGCACGCATGCTGCTGGTCGGGTTCCCGACCTCGCAGCGCGAGGCGCTGGAGGGCGTGCTCTGCGGATGGGGAGCCACGCCGGTCGCGGTCGCCGACGCGGGCGAGGGCGTGCGCCGCCTGGTGGCCGAGATCAGCCTGGCGCAGCCCTACCATAGCGTGCTGCTGTACGCCGAGGACAAGGATCTGCGCGCCGCGCAACGCTTCCGGCGCGCGGCGCCCGATCCGCTGCCGCCGCTGATCGTGGCGTTCCCGCGCAGCCCGGCGGCGCCGCGCGTCAGCGCGCTCTCCGCGGGGTTCGGCGCGGTGCTCGAGCTCCCCGTGGACAAGCGGCAGCTCTTCAACGTGCTGCACTCGGTCACGGCGGGCGAGGAGCCGCGCGAGGGCGTGGTGCGGCTGCAGGATTACGCGCAGCGCGGGCCGGGGGCGAGGGGCCTGCGGGTGCTGGCGGCCGACGACAACCCGACCAACCGCGAGGTGCTGGGCAGGATCCTGGAGCGCGGCGGCCACGTGCCGACGCTGGTGGCCGACGGCGAGCAGGCGCTCGGCGCCCTCGAGTCGGCGCGCTTCGACGTCGCGCTCTTCGACCGCAACATGCCGGGCATGAGCGGCGTCGAGCTGGTGCAGGCGGTCCGCGTCATGCACGGCGCGCGCGAGCGCCTGCCGGTGATCGTGCTCTCGGCCGATGTCACGCCCGAGACGCGGCGCGAGTGCCTGGAGTCGGGGGCGGACGCGTTCCTCGGCAAGCCGGTGGAGGCGGCGCGGCTGCTGCAGGAAATCCAGGCGCTATGCGCGGCGCGGCCACGGGAGGCGCCACGCGCGGCGCTTCCCGAGCGGGCCCGGCCTGCAGCGCAGGCACCGGGGCCCGCCCCCGCCGTCAACCGCGAGACGCTGCGCGACCTCGAGGAGCTGGGCTCCTCCCCCGCTTTCATGGACAAGCTGATCGGCGTGTTCACCGCCGACAACGCCACGCTGGTCACGAAGATGGAGACCGCGCTCGGCGCGCGCAACGTCGCCGAGTTCCGCGACCACCTGCACGCCATGAAGGGCTCGGCGGCGAGCATGGGCGCGGAGCGCCTGACGCAGCTGTGCCGGGACATCGGGCGGCTGTCAGACGCCGAGGTGAAGCTGCAGATTCTGCCGTTGCTCAAGTCGCTGCGCGAGGAGCTCGCCGCCACGCGCGAGGCGCTCGAGCACTACCTGCGCGAGCGACAGAAGTCGGCGGGCTAGGCGCGCGCCGCCGCAGGCTAGAATCCGGCGGATGCGGCACCGCCGCGCCACCCCCGGAGTCCTGCTGCATGTCGTTCTTCATCATGCTGGTCGAGATGACCGATGCCCAGCGGCGCGAGCTGGAGACGGTTCCCAAGGTCCACTCGATGATCCACCAGGGGCTCACCCTGGAGGAGTACCGCGCGTTCCTCCACGACCTGTACCACATCGTGTGGCACTTCTGCCCGATCATGGCCGCCGCCGCCGCGCGCTGCGACGACCGCTTCCGCGACGTTCGCTACGAGCTCTACCAGCGCATCGAGGAAGAGAAGGGGCACGAGGCCTGGGTGCTTGAGGACATCGAGGCGGTAGGGGGCGATCTCGGGAGGGCGCGCACGGCGCCCCCGAGCCTACCGGTCCAGGCGATGATCGCGTTCAACTACTTCGGCGCGGATCGGGCGCAGCCGTGCTCGGTCCTCGGCATGCTCTACATGCTGGAGGTGGTCTCCTCCGTCTACGGGGGCCGGGTGTCGGACTCCATCGCGGCCGCCATCGGACGCGAGGTCGGCGCGGGCGGGTTCAGGTTCCTGTCCTCGCACGCGTCGATGGACCTCGACCACATGGCGAAGCTGAACCGCCTCGTCAAGACCATCACCGACGAGGCGGCACAGCAAGCCATCGTCAACTCCACGCGCGTCAACTTCTACCAGTTCGCGTGCATGTTCCGCGACGGCGGCTTTGCATCGCACCTCACCCGCTAGCCGGCAGGGCGAGCGTCCCGGCGCGGCAGCGCGGCGCGTCGATGCGGTAGCGCCGCCGAACCTCCTCGAGGTCCTCTCCCCACATGCGCTCCCACTCGACCGCGAGCAGCGGCGCGGCGTGCTTGCCGTTGCGGTAGCCCTCGCAGAACGCGTCGATGTGCAGCTCGAGGTCGCCGAAGCGGCCGCGCAGCACGCTCTTCAGGAACGCGGCCGCGGCGATCAGCGCCGACTGGCCGTTGCTGAACTGCGCAAAGTAGAAGCCCTGCAGGCCGACCTCGCCGAACTCGTCGGTGCCGAAGCCGCTCAGCACGTGCCAGATGTCGTGCGTCTGGCGCACCCGCAGGCGCAGGAAGTGCATGCGGTGGCGCGGCGTCGTCTCCTCATAGAAGTCCGGGCGCAGGCCATGGGCCCTCATGTGCCGGGCGTACGCGCCGCCGAGCGTGTGCGCGGGCAGCTCGAGCAGCTCCTCCACCTGGTAATGCGGCGGGCAGAACCGCGCTTCCCACAGGCGCTCCAGCGCCGGTGAGGCGAACGGGTCCGCGATCTCGCCCCGCGTGCGCGCGCCTTCGGCGATGTTGTCCTGGCTGTCGCCCATCATGAAGACGTACTTCACCTGGTCCGGGCGCCGGCCCAACATGAAGGCGGCGTAGATCGAGCGAAGGTTGTTCGCCCGGTCCTGCCGCCGGCGGCGCTTGCCCGCGGCGTCGCCGTCCGCGGCCGGTGCGGCGGTCGCCACCGGGGCCGCGGCCTGCGCTGCGGACACCATGATGCCGCTCGCGACGATGAGCGCGATGCCGAGCGCGTCCCAGAGCCCGACCTGGTCGCCCCACCACCAGGCGCCGATCATGCTCGAGAAGACGACCGTGCTGTAGGACAGGGTCGCGGGCACGAGCGGCGCGCTGATGGCGTACGCCCGGGTCATGGCGAGCTGCGCGATCGTCGCCAGCAGCCCGATCGCGAGCACCAGCGCGACCTGCTCCCATCCGGCGATCGAGATCCCGCCGAGGAACGCCGGGACGCCGGCGAACACGCAGACCACGACCGAGAAGTGGAACGCGGTCACGCGCTGCGGCTCCCCCGCGCGCCCGAGCCGGCCGAGCAGCAGGTACGCCGCCGCCCCGGTGAGCCCGGACAGGGCCCCGAGCCAGACGCCGGTGGCGTCGCCCCCCGCGAACGAGGGCTCGAGCAGCACCCAGACGCCGGCGAGGCCCGCGGCGACCGGCAGCAGCACCACGGCGCTGCGCGCGCGCGCATGCGCAGCGGCGAGCATCAGCGCGAGGAACAGCGGCGCGGTGTAGTTGAGCGCGGTGGCGGTGGCGAGCGGCAGCAGGCCGATCGCGGCGAAGTACAGCGCGAGCGAGGCGAAGCCCACGATCCCGAGGGCGAGCTGCCCCCCGGGACGCGCGCTCGCCAGGCTCAGCCGCCGCAGCCCGGCGTAGGCGAGGATCAGCACGGCGCACACCAGGCCGCGGAAGAACACCAGCTCCAGCGGCGCGAGCTGCTCGAGCCCGGTCTTGACGAGCGCGGCCTGCAGCGCGAACAGCGCGCTCGCCACGAGCATCAGCGCGGCCGCGAGCCAGACGTGGCGCGCGGCGAGCCGCGCGAGCGGCGCGAGCAGGGAACGGATGGAAAGCATCGAATCGGAGAGCGAACGGGCAGACATCGGAACCCCCTTTCGAAGCAGCGTTGGATCAGACCGCGGCGGCCAGCGCCTCGGCGGTCACGTCGGTCACGTCGCCGCATTCCGTGCGGCGCATCTGCGCGCGCACGATGCGGCCCATCATCTTCAGGTTGCGATCCTCGAGCCGCAGCGCCGCGTCGACCCAGGTCTCGGCGATCGCATCGAGCTCCTCGCGCGTCACCGGGTGCACCAGGTTGCGCACGCGATGCACCGCCGCCACGCCGTTGCGCCGGTGCGCGTGCTTCCTGACCCACTCGCGCACCGCGCCTTCGCCGAGGCCGTCCCCGGCCAGCACGTCGACGACGCCCATCTCGTGGAGCCGCCTTGCCGGGAACACCTGCCCCGAGAGGATCAGGTCCTCGGCCGCCCGCATGCCGATGCGCCGCGCGAGCAGGCTGTAGGCGCCCATGCCGGGAAACAGGTTGAACAGGATCTCCGGCAGGCCCAGCTGGGCGCTTTCCTCGGCGACGATGACATCCGAGGCGAGCGCCGACTCGAATCCCCCGCCGAGCGCATCGCCCTGCACCAGCGAGATCGTGGTGAGGGCCGCGCAGTCGAAGCTCCGGATCCGCGGATGCATGTTGTCGATGCACAGGCGCGCGTAATGCGCCAGGGCGTCGCGGTCGCGTGCCTTGATGAGCAGCACGAACAGCGCCAGATCCCCGCCCAGGTTGAAGACGCGCGGCGTGCGCGAGGCGAGCACGTAGGCCTGCGGCCGGTACCACTGGCCCTCGAGCTCGATGCGGCCGCCGTTGGCGGCGAGCGCCTGGTCGTGCTCGCGGATGTCCTTCAAGAGCCCCAGGCTGAAGCAGGCGGTGCCGCGCGGGTTGAAGTAGCCCCAGATCGTGCCGCTCGCGGGCTCGAACTCGGTTTCGTATTGCGTGCCGGTCCTGCCGTAGCGGGCGCGCAGGCCGACCGCGTCGTCGACGAGATTGCTCATGGTGGATCCCCCAAGAAAAATTCCCCCTCGCGGAGGAGTTGATGGCCTCGACACCGGGCGCGCGGCCCGGTGTCCCCCGGAAACGATTAGACGCCCGTTATGCTGCAGGCGCAAACCGCGTGGCGCGGCGTGTAGCATTGCGCCGGCGGAGTCCCGGACGAAATGATCAACACGAGCACTGCGCGCCGCGGCATCGCCGTCGCGCCGCACGCGCTGGCGGCGCAGTCGGCGCTCGGCATCCTGCGCGAGGGCGGCAACGCGCTCGAGGCGATGGTCGCCGCCGCGGCGAGCATCGGCGTCGTCTACCCGCACATGACCGGGATCGGCGGCGACGCGTTCTGGCTCGCGGCGGCGCCGGGGGAGGCGCCGTTCGCCATCGACGCCTGCGGTCCGGCGGCGCTCGCCGCGAGCCGCGCCTTCTATCTCGAAAAGAGATTGCAGGCGATCCCGGCCCGCGGGCCCTGTGCGGCCAACACCGTTGCGGGCGCGGTGGCCGGCTGGGCGCTCGCGCTCTCGATCAGCGGTGGCCGCTGGGGCGGGCGGCTGCCGCTCGCGCGCCTGCTGGGGGACGCGATCCACTACGCGCAGGCCGGCGTGGCGGTGACCGCGAGCCAGGAGGCCAACACGCTCGCCAAGCGCCCGGAGCTCGAGCCGGTCGCCGGCTTCGGCGCGCGCTTCCTTCCCGGCGGCGCGGCGCCGCGCCGCGGCGCGCTCTTCCGGCAGGAGGTCCTCGCCGGCACCCTGCGCCGGCTCGCCACAGCGGGGCTGGACGATTTCTATCGCGGCGAGCTGGCGCGCGCGATCGCCGCGGACCTCGCCGCCTGCGGCAGCCCGCTCGCGCTCGCCGACCTCGAGCGCTACGCGGCGCGCGAGGTGCGGCCGCTCGAGCTCGCGCATTCCCTCGGCACGCTCTTCAACATGACCGCGCCCACGCAAGGCGCGGTGTCGCTGGCGATCCTCGGCATCCTCGATCGCATCGGCCTCGCGCGCTTCGCCCCCGACGGGGCGGACCACGTGCACGCGGTGGTGGAGGCCACCAAGGCCGCCTTCCTGGGTATCCGCGACGCCTACCTCTGCGACCCGTCGGAGATGGCGATCGAGCCGCAGGCGCTGCTCGCGCCGGCGCAACTGGAGGGGCTTGCCGCGCAGCTCGACATGCGGCGGGCACGCCGCTGGGGCGGACGGACGGCGCCCGGCGGCACGGTGTGGATGGGCGCGATCGACGCCGAGGGGCGCGCGGTGAGCTACATCCAGAGCCTGTACCACGAGTTCGGCTCGGGGCTGGTGCTGCCCGCGACGCACGTCAACTGGCAGAACCGCGGCTGCAGCTTCTCGCTCGAGCCGGCGCATCGCAACGCGCTGCGCCCGGGCAAGAAACCGTTCCACACCCTGAACCCGGCGCTCGCGCGCCTGGGCGACGGGCGCGTCATGGTCTACGGCACCATGTGCGG
>Ga0137796_10000850_pt1 | contig 18304 bp, 16 predicted proteins | sample OV2TP3_FD_97704 | JGI IMG/M metagenome (GOLD analysis project Ga0137796, IMG submission 97704) | reverse complement strand
GTGATGTCGCCCACCGCCGTGACGTCGCCGGTGCCGGAGATGTCCGTGGTGGTCTGCCAGGAGAGCCCACCGCTGCCATCGGTCGTCAGGACCTGGTTCGAGGTGCCGTCATCGCTGGGCAGCGTCAACGTGAAATTGGACGAGATGGTGGCGGGCGCCTGGATGGCGGCATAGTTGCTGGAGTCGCTGTCGGCGAGGCGCAGGTCGCCCTGGGCGCTGAGGATGGCGTTGCCCGTGACGTTCACAGACTGGTTGAGATCCAGCTCGTCGTTCGTCGCGTCCCAGAGGAACGATGCGTCGCCGCTGCCCCCTTCAACCACGAGGCCGGCCCCGCTGGCCGGCTCTGTTCCGCTTGTGTTATCGCTGTCAATCGTCCACGTCGAGGCCGTGGTGCCGGTCACGCTCGAGGAGCCGCTCATGGTCCCGGTGACGGCGAGGTCCCCGGCGACCGCCACATCCCCCTCGATGTCCACGCTGAACTTGCTGGTTCCGGAGGCGTTCTGGACGTCGACGAGCTTCGTGTCGGCCGCCGGGGCGCTGGCCGGCGTGATGACCAGGGCGGTGCCGGCGCGCGTGATGGTCAGCTTGCCGGAGGTGGACGTGTCGATGTCCGTGCGCAGGAACTTCGTGGAATCCAAGCTGTCGAGCTGATCCGCGTTCATGGCGTAGCCGACGGCGGTCAGCCGCTGCCGCGGGCTCATCTCGGTGTCATCGGCGACCTGGACCGACAGCCAGAGCGGGCTGTTGAAGTCCACCGCGGTGAGCGCCGTCACCGACCCCAGAATGATGTTGAAGATCCCGTTGTCCGATTCCGACAGCGTGAGGGTCTGCGACTCCTCCCAGACCTTGCTGCCCCCCGTCGACGCGTCATACAACCGGAAGGTAAACGTCAGGCTGCCGGCCACCGCCTTGCCGCCGGTATCCGTGATCCGCCCCTGGTAGTTGATCATCCAAGGCACGGCGGCGTACGCGATTTCGAGGGTGGGCATCACCCCGCGCGTCACGAAGTACCAAATCGCCTGAGGCGACACCACCAGCCCCACCACCACCCCCACCAGAACAGGTGTCAGACACCTTTCAAAGCGGGAAAGGTGCCTGACACCTTTTGGACGCGGGAGGGGGGCTGGGCGCCCGCGCCAGAACACGAGCAGCGTCTCCAATGTTTCGATGACCCAGGCCACCATCATGCTTAGTACGACTCCGCGTTGGGGCTCTCCCCGCTTGCGCCGGGAGCGAACCCCCCGAACCCGCCGGGGATCAGTTGCCACCGGCTTCCCCGCATGACCCCGGAAGAGCTTGGCGGGGGCATGACCACAGTCACGTCAGCTTTGTGCGTCGAAAGGGCGTGGGCCGCCTCTGTGGCGAGCCGCCGCTGCGCGACCGCCAGATGCACCAGCCCGGCAAGGATCAGCACGAGCGCGATCCCCACGCCGGCCGCCGCCAGCCACACCGGGCGCCGGAACGCGACAGCGCCCCCAGCGATGGGTCGTTCGCTGAGGGCGCTTGGCGCCGGTGCCGCTGGTGCAAGGGCAGGTGAGGGCGCTTCGGCCTGCCGGCCAGCCTGCTGCAATGCCAGAAATGCCGCAGATGCAGGATCGACAAAGTAGAACACCATGTTGCCTTCTTCCACCCGCTTCAACATGCCGCTGCCCTCCAGCCGCAAGAGCTCCCGGCGCAGGGGGCTGACCGACAGCTGGAGCTCCTTGGCCAACCCGCGCAGATAGAACCGGTCGCGCGGGTGAGTGAGGAGATGCTCAAAGAGGGACCGCCGGATTCGGGAGGAAACGAGGGTTTCAAGCATGGCTGTGCCCTCCTTGAGCATGCGTGGACTCAAAAAGGGCACACGCGGGGCACGAAAAAAACCCAACTCCACCACTTGAAGTTGGGTTCGCCTGCTTGTCCACCGTAACCCCCTTTGGCAGCCCAGCCGTCCCCGAGGGACCTGTGGCTTTCCGACCCCGGATTGCTCCGGGTGTAGCGTTTCAGTAGGGCTTCTGAGGGCTTACGAGGAAAGTATGCCTGACCCTGTGGAAAATTGTCAAGGGCAAGCGCCTCACTGACTAGCACCTCACTGACTCACAAGTGCTCAGGAGGCTTTTGCTAAGCTGTTCGAAAAATGCCGGACGGCCTGGTCCGGATCAAACCGGCGTCCCCAGATCCGCCGCCCGTAGGCGTGGAGGAAGTGCTCGGCCTGCCGGCGGAAGTGCGTGCAGGCCACGGACCGCGGGCTCGCCCGAAGCGCCCTCGCCCACAGGCGGATGAGGCGGTGGGGATCGAGCCGCTGCCGCCTCAGGACGGCCACCAAGTCCTGCACATCCGAATCCAGGTACCGGCTGAGCTTCCCAATGGTCCAATAGGCCGGATGCAGCAGGCGCACGCGCAGCGTGCCGAACGTCCGGTATGGCGCCCCATGGCGTCGCCAGTCCAGCAAGCTGATCGGTCCCCACCGGTCAATGTCCTCGGCGTAATTCGCGCGAATGCCGGTGAGGGCCACCGTGCGCTCAACCGCTTCTTCCAGCGCCGCCCATTGCAAGCGGCCAGGGCGCGCGAGCGTGATTGAAAAATCCACAGCCAGGCTGGGGCGCACGTGCCCCCAGAGCGAGCCGGCAGCCGCCCCGGTCAAGATGATCTGCGCCGGCGCGCGCAGCTCTCTTGCCAGGATCCGGAAGAAGCGGTCAATCTGTCGCTTATCCATCGGCTTTGGCATGTTGGCGATCCATGACTCGCTGGATCAGGCTCTGGACCATCTCGCGAGGATAGCCCGAGGAGAGCAGTAGCCACGCGCCGACGGTAGCTCGCTTGCCCCGCCGCTCCCCTCCCCATCGCCTCGTCGCGGCGGCTGCGCGGGCGGCGGTCAGGCGTCGCAGAGCCCTGATCAGCCGCCGCTCCTCAGGATCCTCCCCGTCGCCTCCTGTCACGACCGCCTCGGCGATGCGCTCGAGCCGATCGCGGGAGCATGGGCGGGTCGACTGGCGCGCCGACCAGGGGGAGAGGCCATCCACCAGCGTGCCGGGGTTGATGTCCAACCCCGCCGCCAGCGCCCGGAGTGTCCCAAGCGAGACCTCCCGCCTGCCCCGCTCGATGGCCGAGAGGTTCGGCCGGGCCAGCCGGGCGCGCCGGGCGAGCTCCGCTTGCGTCAGGCCGCGCGCCAGCCGCCACATCAACACGGTTTGGCCGAATGGCTGAGATATCATTTAGTATCTTATCTACTACATTATGTCATATCGGACATCCCGCGTCAACGGTACTCGAGAGGATCGCCTGGCTACGGCGGGGTCGGCGGCGGCTCTGCCGGCGGTGGCGGAGAGACCGGAGGCGCCTCGGGTGAGGCCGGTGGAGCTGGCGGCTGGGGAGGCTCTTGCTCCACGATCGCCCCCCGCTCGTTATCGTAGATGTAGTTCTTGGTCAGGTCCAACTGGTATTTGGACGCGAGCTGCTGGTCCAACTCGGCCAGCGCCGCCTGCTCTTCATCCCAGTAGGCCTGCAGGACCGACAGGCGCAACATCAACCCCTGCCGCTGCCGCCAGAGCTCCTGGAACTCGTTGAGGCTGGCGTCGTCCTGGAAGGTATACGCTACCTTCCCTTCCTCCGCTGGTGCGCTACTGCTGATCCCCGGCTCTGCGGGGGAAACCTCGGCGGGAGGCGCCGCCGGGTCCTCAGCCGCCCCCACGCGGCCCATCGCGCTCATCCCAACCACGACCGCCATCATCCCCTTCAGCCCCCGTGCCATCTACTGGCCTCCGTGTGAAGATGCCGCATGTCACCGCCGAACGACAGGGTCATGCCGCGAGATGCTTCAGTCGGTCATGCAGGCGCCGACTACCACGGAATTCGGCGCGTAGCTCTGCCTCTCTTGGCCGCCGCATCAGTGGCGCTGCCGGTAAAGTTGGGCAAGTTCGCCCACGCACGCCAGACGATTGTGTGTATCACGCGCTAGGGGCGGTCCTCTTGGGCCAGATAGAGCAACAGTGCCTCGCACACCAATTCACTTTTTGTCCGATGCTCCCGTGCTGCCACTTTCCGAGCCAGGCGGCTCATTTCCGGTGGTAGAGAAATCGTCCAGCGATGGGTCTTCTGCATGATCGCCCTCCACATCAATCGCTCTGCTATGCAGAGTCGATTAGAGTAATTCGATGATGGTGAGCCGCCGCACCGTCGCCGTGGCGCCGCTGTCGCTGGCGCGGGCCCTGAGCGAGAACGTGTGCGTCCCTGCCCCTGAGGTGTCCCACGCGTGGAGCGTCGTGGACAGCTCCTGGATTTGGCCGCCGCCTGATCCGATTCTCGCGCGGTAGGTAGCGTCAAGCTGCGTGGAGCCCCGGAAGAGCTTCAGATCAACCGTCTTGTTGCCGCCGCTGGAGTGGTTGAGCTGCACCGACGCCAGCACGAGGAGCGCCGAGGACCCCTGTGACTTGGCGATCGACGCCGATAACAGCATCGTGTCAGAGGAGCTGCTGATCGCCGTCGAGTTGGACGCGAAGGCCGTCACCCGCGCTCCCGCACCCCCGCCATCCCCCTCTTCGGCTTCGATCGTGATCGTCTGGCCGGCCTGGGTTAGGGTGATGCGGTCGCCGGCCGCCAAGGTGACATCGCCGGACAGCTGCGGCTGGCCCGACGCGGCCATGGAATGCACGCCCTGATGCCCATGATCGGCCCGCGCCAGGCTGGTCGAGGTGCCGGCGCTATTGGACGAGCCGACCGAGATCGCGGCAGCGGTGGGCAGCGCATCCGAGCCCCCAGGCTGATGGGTGCCAGCGTGCGCCGGCAGGTCGCCTACCTCGATATCACCAGGCTGGATGGCGCCGGCCGCCAGGGCGTTGGCTCCCACGCTGTTCACGGCGAGCTTGGTGGACGTCACCGCCCCATCCTCCAGCTCGGTCGGGCCGACTGAGAGGTTGGTGAGGTTGGCGCCGCTGACGGCGGGCAGCGCCCCGCTTCCGTCGAGCTGGACGATCTGGTTGGCGGCCGTGCCGGCATCGATGCTGAGGCTGTCGGCTGAGAGCACCACGCCGGTGCCGGCCCCCACATCCAGCGTGACGTTGCCGCTGGCGCCGCCACCCGTGAGCCCGGCCCCTGCGGTCACGCCGGTGATCGTCCCGTCGCCGGAGCCGCTCGCGGCGATGGTCCAGGACGACGGGCTTTTCGTGATGGCCACGCCCCCTCCGGCGGTCAAGAACGTGTCCGCGGTGTCCGCCGCGACGATCGCCCCGTCAGCGAGCTCTGGCGAATCGATGAGTTGACCGAGCAGCGACACCGCCGATGAGAGCCGGACGTTAGGCACCTCGCCGCTGGTGAGGTTGGAGGCGTTGAGGTTCGCGAGGAGCTGCGAGGCCTGCAGGCCGCCCAGCGTCGCCGCGTTGATGGCGTAGCCGACGGCGGTCAACGGCTGGCGGGGCGAGAACTCACCGTCGCCGTCCACCTCAAACGACAGCCACAGCGGCTGGTTGAAGTTGACCGATGGGCCGAACGGGCTGGCGCTGCCCAAGGTGACGGAGAATGTCCCGTTGTCGCCGGGCACGAGGGTGATCGTGTGCTGCTCCTCCCACAAGGCGGTCCCGCCGGTTGGGGCCTCGTAGAGCCGCAACGTCACCGTGTGCTGCCCGACGAGCGGGCTGCCGTCGAGCTCTGTCAGCTTCGCTTGGTACTGGATCGTGCGCGGCACGTCCGCCCAACTGGGCGTCTCGCCGCCCAATCCCCAGAGGACGACCCCCGCGACGCCGAGCGCGAGGAGCGCGCACGCTGCCCCGTTCACCTGCCGCAGATTGCTCCACATGTCCGCCCCCTCCTGCGCTACCAGATCCGTCCCGCGACCTGGTCAATCTGCGCTTCGATGTAGGCCAACAGGTCCTCCCACCGCTTCCGGTCGTCCGGGTCGAAGAGCGCCCTCTCTCCGCGCGCGATGTCGCGCAGCATCTGCTGTTGCTGCGGCGGGCTCAGCGCCTCAATCACGGGGTAGAACCGTTCCTCGTAGAAGACGATGTGGCGGTTCAGCGTTTGCGCCAAGTCGTCGCACAACCGGGCGACTTCTTCGGAGCGCTCCGGGGGCAACGAATGCTCGATCCGCTGTTGCAGCAGCGTGATGGTGTGCGCCTCACTCTCCTGGTCGTGCTCGACAAGCCTCAGGATCTGCTGAAGCTCGGCGGGCAACTCCGCCCGAAGGACCGGATGCACGACGCGCCGCTCCACGGCGTGCGCAGCCGAGATCCGGCCTGCGTAGAGATCCACCAAGCACGGCAGGAGTAGCGTGGGGGTCTTGTAGCCGTACGCGTAGTCGTGGGCCGCCTGACGCACGATCGCGAGGTACCGGCGGAGAGACGCGTGCTCCCGCTCCAGCCAGTCATGCACGGTCAGTAGAGCGGGCTCACGTGACCCCTGTTCAGCCGCTTCCGATGACCCGACGACGGCCCAGCCCATGAGGGCAACGGTGAGCGTCGACCCTGCGAGCCATCCCCGCGCCGCTACTCGCCGCATCCTCCCTCCTTGTGCTCAAGCGGTCCCCCTGGGATCCACCTCGCCATGTCCTCTGGCATGCGAGCCGAGACCTCAACCGGCGTGCGCGTGGTGGGATGCACAAAGCGAAGGCTGAAGGCGTGGAGCAGTTGCCGTGAAATCCCACGGCCGGCCCAATAGCTGGGCGGACGCCGACCGTACACCGGATCGCCGAGCACGGGATGCCCCAGGTGCGCCATGTGCACGCGGATCTGGTGCGTGCGACCAGTCTCCAGCGAAACCTCAATTAGCGTGTAGGGAAAATCGCTGGGGGCTCGGGGCTCTGGGGTCGGGGCAACCGCCCCCAGCCCTGAGCCCTGAACCCTGAGCGCACTTCCAAAACGTTTCAACACGCGGTAGTGGGTCACCGCCGAGCGCCCTCCGAGGTGCCGGACGGCCATGACCTTCCGGTGCGCGAGGTGACGGCCGACCGGCGCATCGATGGTGCCGGAGTTGAGCGGGACGTGGCCTTCCACCAACGCCAGGTAGCGTCGGCGGATCATCCGGGCCTTGAGCTGCCGCGACAAGGCGGTGTGCGCCACGTCGGTCTTGGCCACGAGCAAGAGCCCTGAGGTGTCCTTGTCAAGCCGATGCACGATGCCCGCCCGTGCCAAATGCGGAATGCGGAATGCGGAATGCGGAATCTTCGCTTTCAATTCCGCATTCCGCATTCCGCATTCCGCATTGGAGAGGTGCCAGAGGATCGCGTTGACGAGGGTGCCGTCCCAATGGCCTGGCGCTGGATGCGTCACGAGCCCCGCGGGCTTGTTCACCACGAGCAGCTCGTCATCCTCGTAGACGATGTCGAGGGGGATGGGCTGGGCGACGAGGGGACGATTGCGGCTGGGGACGGGGAGCTGGGCGAATGCGGCCTCAATCTGATCGCCCGGACGGAGGCGGTAGTGCGTCTTGACCACGCGTCCACCGACGGTAACGAGGCCTTCGCGGATGCCCCGTTGAATCATGGCTCGCGACACGCTGTCGGGCAGGCGGCCGGTGAGATACCGGTCCAGTCGCTGGCCGGTTTCCACCATGCCGATGGAGAAAGCATACCGCCGCATCTTCCTGATGTCGACGCCCAAAAGGTGTCAGGCACCTTTCCCGCTTTGAAAAGTGTCTGGCACCTGTCCTCGAAGGAGCAGCACAAGCCCGATGGCGAACAGCCCCAAGCTGACGAGCTGCTGCAGGGTAAGCCCCATCCACCCGCGCGGCTGATCGCCTCGCAGGCCCTCCATCATCACCCGGAGCATGGCATAGCCCACGAGGTATGCGCCAACGACCCGTCCCCGCCCGGCCACCCACGGCTGCCGCTGCAGCCCCCGCAGGATGACCGCCAACACGAACAGCCCAGCGGATTCCAGCAACTGCGTCGGCACCAGGGGCTGCGCATGTCCGGGGAACCGCACGCCGTACCAGCGCGGGGTGGGCAGCCCATAACAGCAGCCGTTCAGGAAACACCCGACCCGCCCGATGGCGTGGCCCAACGCGAGAAACGGGACGACCTGATCCAGCGCGCCGCGCAGCGACAGCCGCCTGGCGCGCGTGTAGAGCCAGGCCGCGACCAGGCCGCCGAACAACCCGCCGTACCACACCAACCCCCCCTGCCAGAGCGCCAGGATCTCAAGTGGGGACGCCAGGAACAGCTCGTGGTGCAGCCCGACGTAGAACAGGCGCCCTCCGATGAGGCCGCCCAGCAAGCTGACGCAGCAGAAATCGAGCATCTCATCCGGCCCGAGCGCGCGCTGTGACGCCGGCAGGCGGCGGGCCGCGCGCACGGCCCCCCCCGCCGCCAGCACGAATGCGAGCACCAACATCGCGCCGTACGTGTAGAGCGTCACGGGGCCGAATGTGCAGAGGATCGGATGCATGGTCGATAGGTGTCAGACACCTTTCCCGCTTTGAAAGGTGTCTGACACCTTTTTCGGCAGGCCGTGGAGGAGGAGCAGGCCGATCCCGATGGTGATGGCACAGTCGCCCACATTGAACACGGGCCAGACGCGTAGGTCGAGGAAGTCGATCACATAGCCGAGGCGCACGCGGTCGAGCAGGTTCCCCACCGCCCCGCCGAGCACGAACGCCGAGCCCCACACGGTCAGCGGGGACAACGAGGTCAGGCGGGTGGCGAACTCCCACATGATCCACACGATCACGACCGCCGAGATCCCGACGAAGAGGATCGACCAGCCCTTGAACAGCCCAAAGGCCGCGCCGGTGTTCTGGACGTAGGTTAGGTGGAGCAACGGCGGGAGGAGCGGCAGGCTGTCAGCCGGGCGAAGGCTCGCCACGACGAGGGCTTTCGTGAGCTGATCGGCCCCCAGGATGGCTGCGCTGATCAGCCACGGCCGAAGCCGCCGGACCCGTGATCGCGCGCGTGTTACCGTTTGTGCTTCTGCTCTTTCGTCCGCTGGCAGTTGATGCAGAGGGAGGCGTACGGAACCGCCTTCAGGCGGCTCATGGCGATGGGCTGGTTGCACTGCTGGCACAAGCCGAATGAGCCGTCATCGAGGCGCTTGAGCGCATCGTCGATTTGATAGAGGATCTCCTGCTCGCTTGAGACCAGGTTCATGGAGAGCTCACGCTCGTACGTGTCGGCCGCCATGTCCGCCATGTGGACCGTATAGGCGGACAGATCCCCGGAGGCCTCGCGCGGGCTCGTCGAGGCGTCGCGGGCGATGTTCTTGATCTCGTTCGCCAGCTTGGCCCGCTCGGTGATCAGCAATTGCCGAAACTGCTTGATGTGCTCTCTCGTCAACGCCATCGGGTCACCCTCTCCTGGCTGCGGCGTGCGCCGTGACGACCTGGGTGCAGCGGGCGCAGAGCTGCGGGTGGGCGGCGCTTGACCCCACGCTCGTGAGGTACTTCCAGCAGCGCTGGCACTTCTGACCAGGGGCCCGCTCCACGCTCACAGCGGACAGCCCCGGCACTTCAGATGCGCTCGCCGAGCCCGGCCCATCCACCTGGACCGTCACGTCCGACACGACGAACGCTTCGGCCAGCGTCTGCCGGTGCGTCTCGCACAACTGCGCCAGCGCCGGCGTGGCCACCGACAGCCGCACCTGGGCGTCCAGGGGGCTGCCGATCACCCCGCGGCTGCGCTGCGCTTCCAGCGCCCGCATCACCACGTCCCGCATGGACAGGAACGTCGTCCAGCGCTGCTTCGCCGCATCCTCAAATGGGACATCCAGCGGTTGAGGCCACAGCGCCAGGTGCACCGATGGCTCCGTGACCCAGCCGGTGTTCCGCATCAGGTGCCACACCTCGTCGGCCGTCAGCGCCAGAATCGGCGCCAGCGCCTTCACGAGGCTCACTAGTATAGCATACAAGACGGTCTGGGCACTACGGCGCGGACGCTGCGTCGGGGCCTCGGTGTAGAGGCGGTCCTTGAGCGCATCCAGATAAAACGCCGACAAGTCCAGGACACAGTAGTGGTACACCGCGTGAACGACCTCATGGAACTGGCAGGCCTCGTAGGCTTCGGTCACCGCGGCCAGCAGCTCGCCGGTCCGATGGAGCGCCCAGCGGTCCAGCTCCAGCAGCTGGGCCACGGGCACCCGGTCGCGCGCCGGCTGGAAATCGTACAGGTTGGCCAGCAGGTAGCGAAACGTGTTGCGCAGCTTGCGGTAGGACTCCGCCACCTGGCCCAGGATCTCGTTGGAGAGACGCACGTCCTCCCGGTAATCGCACGAGGCCGCCCACAGGCGCAGGATGTCGGCGCCGTACCGCTGGCAGACGGCCTGCGGGGCAATGACGTTGCCGAGGCTCTTCGACATCTTGCGCCCGTCCCCGTCGACGACGAAGCCATGGGTGAGCACCGCGCGGTACGGCGGCGCCTGGCGCAGCGCCACCGAAGGGATCAGCGAGACCTGAAACCAGCCGCGGTGCTGATCCGATCCTTCGAGGTAGAGATCCGCCGGCCAGGCCAGCTCCGACCGCGTCTTGAGGACCGCCTCGTGGCTGACGCCCGAATCAAACCAGACGTCAAGGATGTCGGTCTCCTTGCGCAGGCGGCGTTCGTGGCAGGATGGGCACGAGGCGCCGGGCACGAGCTCCTGCGGCGAGGTCGTAAACCAGGCGTCGATGCCGCGCGAGGCCAGCGCCTGCTCGATGCGCTGGAGGATCGCCGGATCGTCGAGCGGCCGATCGCACGCCTCGCAATGGAACACCGGGATCGGCACCCCCCAGTACCGCTGGCGAGAGAGGCACCAGTCCGGGCGGCTTTCCAGCATGCCGGTGATGCGGTGCAGGCCCGCGTCCGGGATCCACCGGACGGTGCGGGCCGCCTCCATGAGGCGCGTGCGCAACTCGTGCCGCTCAACGCTGAGGAACCACTGGGGCGTGGCGCGGAAGATCACCGGCTCCTTGCACCGCCAGCAGTGCGGATACGAGTGCACGAGAGGCGCCTGCGCCAGGAGCAGGCGCCGCCCGCTCAGGTCCGTGAGGATGTGCGCGTTGGCCTCGAAGACCGTCTGGCCAGCGAACTGCGGCACCTCCTTGGTGAACCGTCCCTGGTGGTCCACCGGAGAGAGCACGTCCAACTGGTACCGTTGGCCAATCAGGTAGTCCTCCTGGCCATGGCCTGGCGCGATGTGGACCACGCCGGTTCCTTCGGTCATGGACACCGTGTCGTCCGTGACCACGATCGCGCGGCGGCCACCGAACGGCGCCCGGCAGCGCAGCCCTGCGAAGTCGTCGCCGGTCCCGACGCCTGCGGGGACGGCGTTGGCGGCGTGGAGGACCGCGGCGAGCTGCGGCGCCAGCGACTCGGCGACGATCAGATCCTGCTCCCAGCCCGCCTCGTGCAGCACCACGTACCGGGCCTCGGGATGGAACGCCAGCGCGACGTTGGCCGGGAGCGTCCACGGCGTCGTCGTCCAGACGGCGACGGCGACCGGCCGCCGAAACGCTCCGGCAAGGGGTTCCGGCAGCCGTGCGGGCTGTTCGAGGACGGGGAACTTCACGAAGATGGAGGCGTCCGTCCGGTCGTTGTATTCGACCTCGGCCTCGGCGAGCGCCGTCTCGCAGGTCGCGCACCAGTACACCGGCTTCTTGCCTCGATAGATGTAGCCGGCCTCCAGCAGTTCCCGGAAGATCCTGAGGATCGTCACCTCGTACTCGGGCGCCATCGTCAGGTAGGGCCGGTCCCAGTCGCCTGACACGGCCAACCGCTTGAACTGCTCCCGCTGGATCTCCACGTAGCGCTGCGCGTAGGCCCGGGCCTTCGCGCGGAAGTCCGTCTGCGCGATCTGGGACTTGGTCAGCTTCAGCTCCTTGAAGAGCTGGTGCTCGATCGGCATGCCGTGGCAGTCCCAGCCCGGCACGTACGGCGCATCGAACCCGCGCATCGTCTTGTACCGAACGACGAGGTCCTTGAGGATCTTGTTGAGCGCGTGGCCGATGTGGATGTCCCCGTTGGCGTATGGAGGGCCGTCGTGGAGGATGAAGCGCGGCCGGCCCTTGCGGGCCTGCCGGATCCGACCGGAGAGATCCTCCTGCTGCCACCGGACCAGCCACTGCGGCTCCCGCGCCGGCAGGTCAGCCTTCATCGGAAACGACGTCTTGGGCAGGTTCAGCGTAGCTTTATAATCCATCGCTGCTTACACAGGTGTCAGACACCTTTCAAAGCGGGAAAGGTGTCTGACACCGTTAGCGGAGGCGCGCGCCGAAGTCGAAGAGCGAGCGGACCACGACCATCTGGAGGAGCTGGATGATGATGAACACCACGATCGGGGAGAGGTCCACCAGGCCCACGACGACAAAGGGCAGGCGCTGGCGGACCCAGGCGAAGATCGGCTCTGTCACGGCGCGGAGGAATTGCACGATCGGATTGAAGGGATCCGCATTGACCCACGAGAGCAGGATCGCGACGAAAATCACGATGCTGTAGAGCCACAGCACCTTATCGAGGATCGCCGCGACTGCCTGACAGAGATTCCCGATCACAAACATCTACCGTGAGAGTTCCTTTGACCGGCGGGCGGCGGCGCCCAACGCCTCGACAAAATGCCGAGCGACCCGGCGCCTCGCCAGGATCTTGAGCGCGGCCTCCGTCGTGCCGCGCTTGGAGGCCACCTTGCGGATCAGTGCCTCAGCCGGCTCGCCGCTTCGCTGCCATAGGCGCTCGCTGCCCTCCAGCGTCTTCGCAACCGCCCGACGGGCGACCGCGTCCGACAGCCCCAGCGAGTGGGCCGCCGTCTCCCACATCCGGATCAAGAAGAAGACATAGGCCGGCCCTGATCCGCTGACCGCGGTGATCGCATCGAAGTGTCGCTCCGGGAGCTCCACGGCCTCGCCGACCGCGCGAAAGATCGTGTTGGCGACGGCCCGATGGCGGGCTGAGGCGAATCGCCCGCCCGCGATTGCCGCAAACCCGCAGCCGACCGTGGCCGGCAGATTTGGCATCGCGCGCACCACCGGCACGCGAGGCAGCCGCTGCTCAAGCCACCGCAGCGTGATGCCCGCCGCGATGGAGATCACGAGCTGCCGCGGCCTCACGACGCCGGTGAGCTCCCCGACCACCTCAGGGAACTGCGGCGGCTTGACGGCCAGGATCACCACGTCCGCGCGGCGCGCAACGTCCGCGTTGCGGCCGGTGGCCTGAATCCGCAATTGGCGCCGGACGCGCGCCCGCGTCTGCGGATTGGCATCCGTCGCCCGGATCGCGCGCGGCGAGACCCCCTGCGCCAGCAGCCCACGCATCAGCGCCTGGCCCATCGTGCCGGCGCCGATGAAGCCGATCGTCAGGCCCCGGAACCTTCGGGAGGCGTCACGCATGATCCTCCCTCGCTCCAAAGATCGCGGTCCCGATCCGCACGAGGTCCGCACCCTCTTCGATGGCGACTTCGAAATCCTGCGACATGCCCATGGACAGCCGCAGGGCCGCGCGGTCAACCCCCAGCGTCGCGCTGAGCGCGTCCCGCAACTCGCGCAGCCGGCGGAAATGGGGACGGGCCTGCTCCGGGTCAGCCGACAGCGGCGCGATCGTCATCAGGCCGCGCCAGGATAACGAGCGCGCGGCAAGGATCGCCTCGGCCAACCGCTGCGCTTCGTCCGGCGGGCAGCCGTGCTTGGTCGCCTCACCGGAGACATTCACTTGGACCAAGGCGTCGAGCCGGCGCTCGCGCTGCTGGGTGTGGCGGCTCAGCTCCTCGATCAGCGGCAGCGAATCCACCGCATGGATAACCTCGAACAGCTCCACCGCCGACTTGGCCTTGTTGCGCTGCAGATGGCCGATGAGATGCCACCGCACCGGCTGGGGGCTCAGGGCTCGGGGCCCAGGGCCCACAGCCCTCAGCCCAGAGCCCAGAGCCAATTGCTTGTCGCGCGCGTCCTGCACCCGGTTCTCGCCCAGCTCCGTCAGCCCGAGCGCGATGGCCCCCCGGATGGCCTCAACCGGAACCTGCTTGGTCACCGCGACGAGCGTGACCGACGGCGCCGGCCGGCCCGCGCGCTGACAGGCCTGCGCGATCCGCTGGCGCACGCTCGCGATCCCTTCCTGCAGCGACATCGCCCTCGACGATGGGCTACTCTAACATGCGGGCCAAGGAGCGTCAACTCAGGCGCGGCGTAAGAATAAAAGGTGTCAGACACTTTTCCCGCTTTGAAAGGTGTCTGACACCTTTTACAGGCAGCCTCAGCAAGCACCCCATCCAGCGTCAGCGGGGTCGCGACATTGCGAAGCGCTGAGGGCCTACGGGAGGACGGCGGGCGGAGCAGACGGCGGGGTCGTCGTCCCCCCCACGTACCCGGCCGGATACGCGCAGCCGTTGGCGGCCCCGATGCCAAGCCGCGCGCCGATCGTATCCAGCACGCTGCCTTGCGAGGCGTCGTTCACGCCGGGAATGACGGCGCCCTGGAACGCGAACTTGTTGGTGGTGGGGTCCCACAGTTTCTTGTTGGTCAGCACCCCATTTTCGTACGCATAGAGGATGTTGGCGCCGATGTCCGCGCCTCCCTGCCCCGCGCCTTTCAGGGGGCTGCCATCCGGGATCCAGGCCTTGCAGGAGCCCAGCTTGGGGTCCAGCGCTGCGGTGTTCGTGAGGACGCCGTTGCCGACCACGTTTCTCGTATTCTGATAGCCGTTGGCGTAGCTGATCGTGGTGTCGGCGGTCGTCAGGATCCCCATCCCGCTTGACCCATCCACCACGTTCGTGTGATGGGTGGACAACAGATTGGTGCCGGTCCAGGAAATCGGCGGGCTGACCGGACTGGGATAGTCCCGGCGCGTGAAAAAGCCCGCCCACCCGCCGGCGCCGAGCGCGGAGCAGTTCGTGCAGCGGGTCTGGGAGTCGTTATAGAAGTAAAATCCGATGTGCTTGTTGAGGGCCAGAAAGTTCTCGATGGTGGTGTGACTCAACTGGCCGGCACCCTGCGTGCTCCGCCCCACCATGAACGTATTCACGTCATCGAGCATCGAGATGGTCCCGAGCACCTGGGTGCGAAGGCAGCTGGCCGCCCAGCAGTTCAGCATGACCGCGATGCCCTGGCCTTCGGAGAGGTTGTTCTCAAAGATGGTGTCGTTAGCGGCCCCGCCGAAATGGTAGATCCCCACGCACGAATCCCCGGCTGTGGCGCTGCCCGGGTTGCTGGACGTATAGCCGCCCGAAAGATCCGGGCTCCTGCCGCCACAGTAGTTCCGCCGGATGATGTTGCGATGGCTGCCCGCGGTGTCGCTGACAATCTGGATCCCATGGCGGTGGTAGGCGTACAGCTCGTTTTCTTCGATGAGGTTGCCGCTGCCGCGCACCAGCACGGCTGCGGTGTTGGCATACCGGTTGTCGAAACGCAAGAGATTGCGCCGGAACACATCGTGGTTGCCATCCAGCTTGACAATATCGCCCCCCTCATTGAGGCTCGGGTTGTCCGCGCCTTCGATTCGCAAGCCCTCAATCGTCCAGTAGTCGCACAGCAGGATCGCCGTGGGGTCGGCGCCGGTGCCGGCGACCAGCGCCCGGCGCTCGTGCTGCGCCTTGACCGTGATGCGGCCTGCGGCCGTGCCGTGCTGGGCATTGACCGGGTAGCCGGACGCCGCAGAACAGTTGGCCAACAGGCGCCCGTTGCTGGCAACCGTATAGGTGCCATCAAGCAGCAGCAAGGTGTCGCCCGGTTGCAGCTTGGGGATCGCCGTCTCAAAGCGCTTCCATGGGCTTGCCGGCGAGATGCCGACATTGGCGTCAGATCCGGTGGGAGAAAGGTAGAACGTGTTGCCAGCAGCGGAGAAGGTCCCTGAGGGATAGGGGGTGCCTGGGATCGGATCGCCGGCCAGCTCGTTGAGGTAGTTCTCCAGATGCGTGTAGCCGTTCGCGGAGGTCTTCGCGCCATCGGCGGCATTGGTGGGATTCAGGCCGCGCGCCGTCTCCCAGGCATCCGGCATACCGTCTTTATCGGTGTCAAGGGGCGCGGTTCCGTTAGCTAGCACTGGCCATGGATCGCCGTTGCGGCCTATGTCGCCAGTGCGGGTTTGAAACTCTTGCACAAACCTTGCGTCCAGAGAATCGCGGCCGGGTTTGGTGGCGCCAGCGCTTTGTGCCAAAACCTGCTCCAAGTTGTCAACCGGGGTAGTGTTGACCGGCGGCGTATCTATAGGAATCAATACGCGATATTGCGATTCGCTGGCAGGAGAGTACGGATAGGGGTAGCTGTAAAATATTCCCAGCTTCCACTGGTTGTTTGCGCAGTCATTGGGACAAATGGGTGTCCAGTTATCCTGCACGTACACTTTGGTCTTGCTGCCCGCGATGACGCCGAGTACGCCACAGCCCGGATCCCCCACATACCTGTTACCGACGATATTAGCCTTAATGCTCCCGTCCGTAGACGGCGTACCGAATTTAACTGGATCGCCGCACATCGGCGAGTTGTACACAATGTTATTGCGGTAATCCAGGATGGCGCCGTTGTCATAACCATTGCCCCCCGCATTAGGAACACGATCGGCAAAATGAACAAACAGATTATGATGCACGCTCGCGGTGGTGGTGCGCCCGCCGGCAACAATCAAGCCTTTGGAATTGGCGCCTCCGCAACCGAGGCAATTCCCAGAGCTAAAATAATCAGACCAAATCAATCCTTCGCCAATGAGCGACCATTGCAATGTGATATTGTTCGTATGGCCAAAAATGTTCATCGTGTCGTCGCAGACCCATGCCACAGAGACATGGTCTAAAATCACGTTACTCACAAGATTCGCGTCGCCCGCGCCGTATATGCTGATGCCCTGGCAGTCGTTAATATTCTGCGGCGCGTAATCAGGCCCGGTCCCTGGACGGACCCGCAGGTGCCTGACGATAACATCATGGGCGCCGTACGAAATCGTCAGGTAGTGGTGCTTCAGCTGAATGCCGCCACCCGGCGCGGTCTGGCCTGCTATTGTAACGTAGCTGTTTGCGGCTTGAATACTTATTGGACTCTTTAAGGTAATGGTGCCGCCAACCCGAAACACACAGGTTCTGGGGCCGGTTCCTTGCGCGCATTCCCGCAGGCTCCCCGGGCCGGCATCGTTCAAGTTGGTGACCTCGATCACCCGTCCGCCTCGACCGCCGACCGTGTTGGCACCAAACCCTTCTGCCGTGGGGAAGGCTTTGACTCCCGTTGGCGGAATGATGACCGAGGCTAGGGTGGTAAACGTAGAGTTTGGAGAAATGGCGAGATTCCCCGCCGCATCCCTGGATTTGACGCGGTAGTTGTAGGTGGTGTTGGAGGATAAACCAGAAACAAGTGACGAGTGACTAGTAACAAGTGACGAATTTAAAGCTGTGGAATTTCCATAAGCAGTAGTCGTCCCGTATTCCACCTGGGTGTCAGAGGCTTCGTTGGTGGTCCAGCTGACAGTGGCTCCTGATGAGGTTATGGAAGAGGCGGAGACCGAGGAGATGACTGGAGGGGTGGTGTCAGGCGGAGCTTGCGTGGTGGCGCTAATGATAGCAGAGTAAGAAGACAGGTTGCCTGCCGCATCTACGGCTCTAACCCGGTAGCGATAGGTGGTGTTGGCTGAAAGGCCGATGTCGAAGAACGAAGCAGAACTTGGAGTGCTGATTTGCGCAAAGATTGTGCAGGAGACGCCTGAACATCTTTCCACTCGATAACCCGTCACTGCCACATTGTCCGTGGAAGGTGTCCAGGAGAGGTTAATTTGTGTGGAGGATTGGGCAGAAGCCGTAAGATTGGCGGGCGCAGAAGGCGGGGTGGGAAAGGCCGCAACTCCAGGTACAACCACCACAGTGTACATGCTATTGGTAGAAGATAGTCCCCCGTTGCCGTTTAAAGTAATGGCTGATCCTTGGGGGAAAAATTTATGCTTGACTAGTCTAGTGGCTTCTGATCCTCCTAGATTGGAAGGAACCGTGAAGGAATCTTGAAGCCAACCATTGGAGGAAGTCAGCCAGGTGGATTCCAGGTTAGAATTGACATTGGTGTAGAGGATATAGACATTGGCGTCTTGGTTTAAGGTGAAGGAGAGCAGGGGGGAAGAGGCAGAGGTGAGTTTGTCGTCATTGGCGGTGCGGATGGCGGTTTGATTGGAGAATACAGAGGGAATAGATCCAAAGGTGTAGGTGCGATCAGAGTACATTAGCGAACCATCAGTCAAATTGAATTGCTGGTATATCTTCCCGCTGGTAACTGACAGATTGGAAATAAGGCCAGGGGAAGGCGGGGGAGGAGGAGGCAAGGGAGAGGCGGGAGGAGGGGTGGAACTAGAACCAGAACCCATAGCTATTGGCTGGGTGGAGATAATGACATCATCAACCCAGGTGTAACCTATCGGGTGGGCTTGCCCGGCGTATTTTCTGGTGTGATAGGGCGTGATCTGGAATTGGCCAAG
>Ga0137796_10000848_pt1 | contig 18326 bp, 15 predicted proteins | sample OV2TP3_FD_97704 | JGI IMG/M metagenome (GOLD analysis project Ga0137796, IMG submission 97704) | reverse complement strand
CGGCAGGGACCTGAGCGCCTTGTCCTCCTGCCGGACCAGAAGGACCTCCTTCGTCGTGGTCGCGATCTCCAGGATGCCCTCGCGCCCGAAGAACGTCATCCGCCAGTAGAACGGCAGCGAGTAGCCCGCGCCGTCCGGCATGAAATACGATACGTCCCCCAGAACCCCGCACCCGTTGTTCATCGTCAGCATCATCTGCGCGCCGTCCTGGAAGTGCGGGCGCTTCGGGGCAAAGGCGTTCCAGCACCGCGCGGCGTTCACCGTCGCAAACCGGAGCCCTGTGATCCACGGGAGGGCGTCCGCGGCGTGGATGCCGATGTCGTTGATCGTCCCCCCGTGCTTCCCCGGCTCCCAGTACCAGCCGGGCCGGGACCCCAGCAGGAGCGGGTGCTGCCCCCCGAAGGCGACGGCGTGGACCTCCCCGATCTCCCCCCGGCGGATCAGGTCTCGCGCGCCGATGACGCAGGCCGAGTCCCGCATGGTCAGCATGCAGCCTACCTTGAGATTTTTCTCGCGGGCGAGCCGCTCGATCTCGTCCAACTCGCTCAGGCGGGTGCAGAGCGGCTTGTCCACGATCACGTGCTTCCCGGCGGACAGCGCCCGGATCGCCAGCTCCCCCCGCCGGCCGAAGGTGTCCCCGACGGCCACGACGTCGCAGGGGACCTCCTTCAGCATCCGCTCGAAATCCGAGTGGGTGATCTTCACAACCCCCTTCGCTGAGACCTCCTCCCGCGCGGCTGCGTCCTCCTCGCACGCGGCCACCACCCCGGTCTCCTTGTGGTCCGTGGCTCGCTTATACAGGTCCTGAATGTGGCCGTGGCGAAACCCGGCGAATGCGAATCGAATGGGCATGGTCCACCTCTCTTCAGTGTTTTCGGGTCTTACGGTCTTGACTGATCCCCCTGTAAGTCTACATACCACAGGAGCAGAATCTCCTCCGGCAGGTCGGGGTAGGCATACCGGTGGATGGCCCCCAGCGCGCACCCCTGCCGCGCGTAAAACCGGCAGGCCGGCACGTTGATGTTCTGCGTCTCGACCTTGAGCTGGCGACACCCCTTTTCGCGCGCCCAGGCGACGGCGCGGGCGAACAGCTTCGACCCCACCCCCTGACCGCGACGGTCGGGGTGAACCCGGATGTCCCAGAGCAGGGCCAGGTCGTCCCGACCCTCCAGGTCCCCCATCCCCGGCGTCCTCCGCGCGACCGCAGCCCCTCCGACCCTCCGCGTCCCGTCGAACGCCGAGAGAATCCCCCAGCTTGAGAGGTCCCAGCGCCCCGGCCAGCTTGTCGGCCTGTGTTCTTTAAACCCATCGTAGTCCTTGAGATAGGGGGGCTCCACCCTCTCCTCGACGAGCGCAAAGCCGCCCAGACCGTTTCGGACCGGCTCCACGCGCAGGCGGGACTCGACCAGAAAGGAGATGGGCACCTTGCCGTACTCCGGCAGCGCAGCCACAGACTCTTCGACGATCTCCACGGCTCAAAACCCCCTCTGTGCGACCCAGATCTCCTCCAGCGCCTCGGGGGACAGCGGCCCCTTTTCGGAGACTGTCAGGTTCTGCGCCAACTCGCGACGGTTCATCGCCCCGGCGATGACCGTGGACACCGCCTCGAAGCTCAGGACATAGCGCAGGGCGGCCTCGCTTAGCGTCTCCGCCTCCCGGCCTACGAGAGACGCAAACACCTTTGCCCGCCGCGCCTGCCGCGCGATCTCCTCCCGCGACATCTTGCTCCGGTAGTCGTCGCCCGCAAAGACGTGGTCCTCGCCGATGCGCCCCGTGAGGAACCCGGACGCCAGCGGCACCCGCGCGACGATCCCGACCCCCTCCGCCTGGGCGAGCGGAAAGACCTCCTCCGCCATCGCCGGGTGCAGCAGGTTGAACGCCACCTGCAACACGTCCACCCGGCCCCCCCGGATGAGGTCGAGGGCCTCCTGCGGCCCTCCCCCCACCGAGACGCCGATGAAGCGGGCCGCCCCCTCGTCGCGCAGGCGGCAGAGCGCGTCCAGGGGCCCGCTGCCGTACTCCTCGCGCGTGGGCGAGTGCAACAGCAGGATGTCCAGCGCCTCCACGCGCAGCAGCCGCCGGCTCTCCGCGACGCTGCGCCGGAGATGCGCCTCCGAAAAGTCGCGGGACAGGACGCCGTCGGGCGTCACGTACTCCCCCGCCTTCGTCTCCACCACGACCCCCTCCCGCCTCCCGCCCAGCGCCTCTCCGATGACGGCCTCCGCCTGCCCGTACACGGGCGCGGTGTCGATGAAGTTCAGCCCCTGCGCCAGACCTTCCAGGATCGTGTCCCGCGCCTCCTCCGCGCTCACGTGCCCGTAGGCCGCAGGCCCCTCCCAGTAGGACCCCTTCGTGAACGTCGCGCCGCTGAGCGGGTACGTCCCCAGCCCGACCTCGGAGACCGTCCAGCCCGTGCGGCCCAGCTTTCGGTAGCGCATGGCCTCACCTTTCTCTTATAATGACCGAGGCATGAAATCGCTCCTGAAACTCGGTCAGCGCCCGGATCTGGTCATCGGTGTAGGACCTGCCCTCCGGGACGACCACGAGCTTGTCGTCGTCCTCGTCCGTCCGGTGGACGACCGCGATGCACCGCCCCTCGAACCGGCTGAGCGGCTCAAACACGCCCAGCACGTAGGCGTCCAGCTCCTCCCCGTCAGGGGCCGGGACACCGGGGACGCAGCCATAGTTGACCGGATAGACGAACCCGTGCCTCGGGTGCCTGGAACCGAGCGGCCTGTCGATCTGGACACTCACGGTTTTTCCGAGGAAGGTCTTGGCGTCCACGTCACCTTTCCGGCGATCAGGTCGTCCAGCGCGACCACCTGCCCCCCCCGCTCGGCGGAGGCGTTGGCCCCTATGACCGCGGCCAGGCTGTTCATCCCGTTCGCGTAAGAACTCCGCATCCGGCCCGGGTCGCCGGCCCGCACGGCCTCCACGAAGGCGCGGGCCTGCAGGGCGAAGGGGTTGGGCCGCTCGGAGGCCTCATACACGGTCTTGCCGTTCTCCACCACCTTCTGCCCGGACCACTCGACCAGCGAATCGTCGCTCACGATCACGACCTCGCGCCGGGAGGCGTTCACGTTGGTCAGCACGCGGGAGGTCGTGCAGTTGGCCGTGGCCCCGCTCGCGAACCGGTAATTCACGTTGTAGACGTGCGGCAGGTTCATCGGCTCCGGCCCCTCGCCCGGACGGCGGGCGACGTAGAACGCCGACGCGAGCGCAATGTCCCCCAGGAAGTAGCGCAGCAGGTCCACCATGTGGATCGTGTTCTCCACGAACGACCCGCCGCACAGTTCGTAGCGACTTGTCCAGTAGCGGATCGGCTTGCCGCCGTAGAAGAGCTGGACCTGGGCGTGCCGGGGCGTCCGCTCCCTCAGGAGGTCGCGCACCTTCTCCGAGGAGGGATAGTAGCGGCTCATGAACCCCACCTGCGACACGACCCCGGCCTTCCGGATGGCCGCCTCGAACCGCACGGCCTGGGACACGTCCAGAGTCTGCGGCTTCTCGACGAACACGGCGACCCCTTTCTCGACGGCGGTCAGGACCTCGTCCGTGTGGAGCGTCGGGGGGATGCAGACATAGACCGCGTCCAGCCCCTCCTTCTCCAGCATGGCGCGATGGTCGGTGTACACGGCCCCCGGCTTGAAGACCTCCGCCTGCTTCTTGACATTCTCCTCGCTGACATCGCAGAAGGCCTGCAGGACGACCTCTCCGGCCTCGACCAGGGGCGCCAGCCCCGGCAGGTGGGCGTGGGTGGAGATATGTCCCAGGCCGATGAATCCGAGACGAACGGGTTTCATAACAATTCAATCCTTTCGATCATTTCGGGCGGCAAATACCGCCCATCCGACACCGAGGCCGAGACCTCCAGCTCCTCCACGTCGGACACGCCCGACAGGATGATCTTGATCCTGGGGTCCGACAGGAGATACCGCAGGGCAACGCGCGTGACCCCCTCCGGCTCGTGGGCCAGCAACTCCTCCACGCGCCTCAGCCTGTCGTAGAGGTCGGAGAAGCGCCCCTGCGCCATCCAGTGGTCCCGCCTGGAGCCGAGCAGGCCCGCGTGCAGGGGCGAGGCCGCGATCACGGCCACGTCCCGCTCCCCCGCCGTGGGGGCCAGGACCCGCTTGGCCTCCTGCGTCAGCAGGTCGTACTTGCAGAAGGTGATCACCGACACGAAGGCGTCCGACTCTTTCAGGACATCCCGCATCAGCGCCAGGTCCGAGCCGGTCAGCCCGATGAACTGAGTCAGCCCCTGCGCCTGGATCTCCAGCAGGGCCTCCAGCGTCCGGCCCTTGCCGAAGATCCCCTCCCGCCCGGCCTTCTCCGCCTCGTGGACCTGGAGCAGGTCCACCCTGTCCCGCTGGAGGCGCTTCAGGCTCGCCTCGAACCCCCGCCAGACCGTCTCCCGCGTGTAGTCGAACGGCTCCGGGTAGTAGCCCACCTTCGTCGCCAGGTAGTAAGGCTGAGTCACCCCCTTCAGGGCGACGCCCAGCACCTCCTCGCTGCGCCCCTTGCCGTAGAGCGGGGCCGTGTCAAAGTAGTTGACCCCCAGCTCCAGGGCGCGCTCCACGACCCGGACCCCGTGCGAGACCGGCTTCAGGCCCATCTCCGGCCGGCCGTAGAACCAGGAGCCCCCCAGCCCGATCTCGCTCACTTTCCACCCCGTCTTACCAAACTGCCGATACCGCATCTTTCCTCCTTCTCCTCCCCCCTCCCCCTGCCACCCTCCAGAACCGGGGAAGCGGAGAAGCGGAGAAGCGGGGAAAAATATCTCCCCGTTTCACCGTTTCACCCTTTCTCCGTTTCGGGGGGTAGGGAGGAAAGGGTTGCTCCGTTTCCCCGTTTCCCCCTTCTCCGTTTCAGTTCTCCGGCGGACCCAGGGCGATCCGCTCAAACGCCACGGCCACCGGCCTCCGGTCCTCCTGCGTGGCCGGGCCGCTGTGGGCGTAGCGGAACGTCAGCCGGTTGACCCCGCGCCGGAAGGCGCTGGCCGGCGCTCGAACCCGGAACGTCTCCCACTCCCACGCCGGCCTGGTGAACACCCACCGCGCCAGAAAACGGTCGTTCAGGAAGACCTCCATCGTCTGCGCCCGGTCGGGGTCCCACAGGGCCGTGGCCCGCACGGTCAACGACCCGTCCGCAACGCCCTGGAGGGAGAAGACCACCTCCGACGCCTCCCCGGTCCCCCACGCGCCCCACGTCTCCGTGTAGGACCAACCCTCCCGCAGGTAGGGGCGGTGCGCCGGGTCCCGCAGGTCGATGACGGCCTCCCTCGACAGCCGGGGGACCTCCGTCAGGGCCGGGGCAGCCGCTGCCCTGACGGAGTCGCGCGCCTGGATCGTTACCAGGACCTCCCGCGCGTAGGCGTCCCCGGGGGCGATCCGCAACGCCTCCCGGAACGCCCGCCCGGCCTCCTCATACCGCCCGGCCTTAAACAGGGCGCTCCCCAGGTCGTTCTGCCGCTCCGCGCGCCCCGGCTCCAGCGCCGCCGCCGTGCGGTATGCCTCTGCCGCCCCCTCGAAGTCCCCGCGCTCGAAGGCGATCCGGCCCAGGGCCTGATGCGCCGCCCCGCTGGCAGGCTCCAGCGCAAGGACCCGGCGGAAGGCGCGGACGGCCTCCTCCCCTTCTCCACGGACCTGATGGGCGCGGCCGAGCGCCGTCAGAAGCCCCACCGAGCGCGGGTTGCGGCTCACCCCCTCCTCGCAGACCCGGACCGCATCCGCGCCCCGCCCCGTCTCCACCAGGAGGTTCGCCAGATTGACGTAGACCCCCGCGCTCTTGGGGACGCGCCGAACCGCCTCTCCGTAGGCGCGGCCTCCGGCGAGGGCCAGGGTCGTGTCCCCCGTCGCCCGGTAGCGCGCCACGCGGATCATCCCCAGCCACGCCCACAGACGCCCATCCTCCGGGTCCATCCCCACGGCACCGGCCATCGCCCCCTCCGCCTCCGACAACGGATCGACAATCCGATGCAGCCGTCGCCCGTCGCCGGCCCGCTCGGCGGCCCGGTGAAGGAGCAGCCCCAGCCCGGCCAGGTATTCCGCGCTCAGCGGATAGGCCCGATGCGCAAGGCGGCAGGCGTTCAGCGCCGCCTCCGCATCTCCCGCCTCCATCCGCCGCAGGCCTTGCGCATACCTCAGGTCCGCCCGGTAGGCCGCGACAGCGAGACCCACATTCGCAAGCGCAACAGAGATGACCAGCAGAAACGCGACCCATCGGCCCCGCAGGGGCGAGGTCACCTCGCCCCTGCAGTTCCCGGGACAGCCCATCGCCGCTGCGACCCAGAACAGGGCCGTGGTGGCCGGCCACCCGAACCCCACCAGGCCCTGCACGACGTAGGCGAGGGCCGCGGACAGGAAGCCGGCCGTCAGGAAAGGCGTGACCTTCCTGATTCCGGCCCGGAACAGCGCGAATAGAAACCAGACCATCGCCGCGAGGCCGATCAGCCCCTTCGTCGCCGCCTCGTGGAGCAGGAGGTTGTGCGCCCGGTCGGCCTCCGTCTCCGGGTCGTCCGGAGAAAGATAGCGCGGCAGGAACTCCCGCATCATCTCCGGCCCCACGCCCGTCAGCGGACGGTCCAGGAACATCTTCCACGACGCCCGGTAGGTGACCAGCCGCTCCCGCGCCGTGCCGTCTAACAGGATTGAGCGCCCCTCCCTCGTCTGCTCGACCTGGACGGTGGAGGCGATCCGCCGGACCGGCGACAGGCCGGGGTGCAGGCAGAAGGCCCCGGTTGCGCCGACCACCAGGACCGCGCAGAGAACGAGCGTCCTGCGCGCCTCGCGCGTCCCCTTAGACCAGGTCAGCGCCCCGAACAGGGCCAGCCCCGCAGCCGCCCCCATCCAGCCCCCCCGGCTCCCGGTCAGCAGCAGGGCGATCCCGACGATCAGGAAGGCCGCACAGCAAAGGCTGACCACGAGACCACGAGACCACGAGACCACGAGACCATAGGTCCTGTGGTCCTGTGGTCCTGTGGTCCTGTGGTCCTGTTTGTCGTTTGCCGTCATCCCCATCGCCAGGATCAGCGGCAGGGCCATGCCGAGGTATGCCCCGAGCGCGTTCGGCTGTCCGAACGTCGAGGTGACCCGCGCCCAGACCGGCTCGCTCCAGGAGAGCGGGTCTCCCCCCATCCTCTGAAGGATGCCGTAGCAGGCGGCGGCCACGGCGGCCAGGCAGACCAGCCCGGCGACCCTCTGCGGGCGCTCCTTTAAAAAGCGGAACGAAAGGTAGAACAGGAGCAGGTCCGTCGCCAGCGCGACGAGGCCCTCTTGCCGGGCCGCGGACCCGACCAGGCTGGTCCGGGGGGAGGCCGAGAAGACCGTCGCGAGGATGCCCGCGATCAGGACGGCCAGGACCGGTCCGTCCAGCCCCGTCCTCACCCCATCGGCCCGACCTTCCCGAAGGGCCTTGACCGCCCACAGGATCGCCGCCCCGGAAACGAGCAGCCGCAACAGAACGACCTTGTCCAGGACAAAGACGTGATGCAGCCTCGGGTCAAACGCCAGCGGCGTGGCCAGGATTGCCGCGCAGAGGAAAAGGCGAATGGAGCGGTCAATGGACATAGGCCAACCTGGCCGACATCCCCACGATGGTCCAGAACAGGAGATAGATCGGCGTGAAGGCGATGAAACAGTCCACCATCCCGTGCGCGAGAAAGACCGCCGTGGTCCCGAACAGCGCCGCAGCGACGGAGAATGCCGCATCGCCATCCCCGCATCTCCTGAGACACCGGACCTGCATCCGGAGGATGGAGATGATCAGCGCCAGAAAGACGATCCCGCCCAGCAGCCCGGTGGTCACGAAGACCTCCACGAAGAGGTTGTTCGCATGCACCCGCTCGTCCCACCGGCCCATCCCGTACTCCCGCCCCCACATCCGGCGGAAGTTATCCGGCCCGACGCCCAGGGCCGGATGCCTTTTAAACATTTCCCACCCTGCCCGCCAGAGCGTAGACCGGCTGACCGACTCCGCCTCCAGGGCCGTCGGGTCAGGCGGCGTCTCCTCCCTGCCCGCGAAAACGGGGCGATCCCTGGGGGCCTCCCCCACCCGGCAGGCGACCCGCCCCGGAGGGCACCCCTTCTGGCTGAACCAGGTGGCCCGCTCGTGCACCATGTCCCACGCCAGTAGATAGTCCCCAGGCGCAGCGGGCGCCAGCACCCGCGCCACCAGCGTGACGGACTGGCCGGGCGCGACCTCCCCCGGCAGCTCCGTCCTGGCCTGAAGCGCGGGAATGGCCTTCTCCGTCCCCGCCTCCAGCCAGTGGTAGGACAGCCGGAACGGGTGCTCCCCCTTCGGGCTCCAGAGGACGCGGCCTGTATTCGTGACCCGTACTCGCGCCGTCGAGACCCCTCCGGCGGACAGGATTGGGGCCTCCAGGGTCTCGTACCGGGCGCTGTACCACGCCCGGTCCTCCCCGGTCTGGAGACGCAGGAGGAAGGGGGGGTAGAAGAGCAGCGCCCCGGCCAGGCAGAGGACGGTGACCACGGCAGACGGCCCGAGCCGGCGGAGCGCCGGGCCGATCCCCCCACTGACCGCATACAGCGCAGCGACGAGGCAGACCCCGAACAGGGCCACAGCCAGGCCGGCCCGGCTCAGGGTCAGGATCAGGCCGAGGAGGATCAGGCCCTGCGCGGCAGACCAGAAAACCGAAGCGGAGAAGCGGAGAAGCGGAGAAGCGGGGATAAAGGCTGTGTCCGTCCCCGTTTCTCCGTTTCCCCGTTTCCCCGTTTCTCGCGTATTCACGGGAATGATCGTGAGCGAGAGCACGAACGCCATCGCCAGGAATGCCGCCGCGATGTTCGGGTACTCGAACGTCCCGCTCAGCCGGACCGTGTTCCCGATCAGGAACTCCCGCTCCCGGAACAGCGGCGTCAGCCAGGCGGTCTGGTCGGGCCGCAGACAGGTCCAGATGCCGAGCGCCGAGGAGACCGCAGCGCCCGCGATCAGGGCCTTCAGCCTTATCCCCTGTTCGGCCACCACGCACAGGAGACAGACCCCCGTCACCATTCTCAGCGTGAACTTGAGCGACGCGAGCCGGAAGGCCGGGGCCGTGACAGCCGACAGGAGCGCGATGCCGGCCAGCCCCCAGGCCAGGAGACCCAGCCTGCCGGGCAGGGTCGGCAATCGCCTCAGGAAGACCGCCCGAACGGCCCAGACGCCGATGATCAGCAGCGTCACCAGCTCCAGGTCCGTGAAGACCATATAAGGGGCAAACGAGACGACCGGCCTCCGCACCTCGAACGGGAGCAGGAACGCCAGCAGCGTCAGCAGCCCTTGCAGGATCGCGGTCATCGGTCACCCCTGGTATGCGCCCTGGCGACGATCCCCTTGACACCCGACGGCCCTTGCCCTACATTGTCACGCGGACTCTGACCAGACCCCCCCAAAGGAGCGCCTTCATGCCCGCGCCCATCGAGGTCCTGAAACGCCTGTTGACGCGCGCCACCCATCGCATCTTCACCCTGCCGGTGGTGGTGCTGATGCCTCACAGCCGGTGCAACTGCCGCTGCGTCATGTGCGACATCTGGAGGGCCAATCAGAACCGGCAGGAACTCTCGCGCGAGGACCTGACCCGCCACGTGGACGCCTTCCGAAAATTCAACGTGCAATGGGCCGTGCTCTCCGGCGGCGAGGCGCTGATGCACACCCACCTCTGGACGCTCTGCGAACTGCTCAAGGGTCTCGGCGTCAGAATCACCCTGCTCTCCACCGGCCTGCTCCTGAAACCCCACGCCCCCCACGTGGCGCGCTGGGTCGACGAGGTCATCGTCTCGCTGGACGGGAGCCGCGAGACCCACGACGCCATCCGGGGCGTGCCGCAAGCCTACGACCGGCTGGCCGAGGGGGTGGCTGCGCTCCGCGCCGTCTCCCCCCGCTTTCGCGTGACCGCACGCTGCGTCCTGCAGCGGCGCAACTTCCGGGACCTGCCCCGCATCATCGCGGCGGCCCACGACCTGAAGCTGGACCAGATCTCGTTCCTGGCCGCAGACACCTTCTCCACGGCATTCAACCGGCCCGAGCCGTGGGACGCCGGGCGCGTGGCCGACATCGCCCTCCCCCCGGAGGAGGTGGACGAATTCAGGGAGATCCTCGAAGAGACCCTCCGGCGCTGCGCCAGCGACTTTGCCTCCGGTTTCATCGCCGAAGCCCCCGACAAGCTGCGCCGCCTGCCGCGCTATTACGCCGCCCTCAACGGAGACGACCCCTTTCCTCAGAACGCCTGCAACGCCCCCCACGTCTCCGCCGTGGTCGAGGCCGACGGCACGGTGCGCCCCTGCTTTTTCCACCGCCCCCTCGGCAACATCCACGAACAGCCGCTGGACGCCATCCTCAACGCCCCCGAATCCATCGCGTTCAGACGCCGCCTGAGCGTCCGGAACGACCCCATCTGCCGGAGGTGCGTCTGCACCCTGCGCCTGGGCCTGCGGACGGAGATTTAGAGGCGTGCGCCACCCCCTTCTCTTACCCGGACTTTTGCCTGAGAGGCCAGGCCCAGCGCTCCATCCGCTGGTCCTCATTTCGCATCCGCCACCGCAGAAGCCTTTGTGAGTACTCCAGCAGGACCGGGACGTGGGCGGGGTCCTCCGCCAGATTGCGCTGCTCCCCCGGGTCCCGCCTCAGGTCGAACAGGAACGGCGGCATGGCCTCGTCCGCAAACTGGACCAGCTTGTAGGCGTCGTCCCGCACCACCCAGAGCAGGCAGCGGTCCGGGTCCTGGCCGGGGATGCTCTTCATCTCGGAGCGGAAGTCCTTCTCGTAGAAGATTTCGGGTTTCGACTGCCCCTTTCCCCGCGCCTGCCCCAGGACGCTCCTCCCCTGGAACCGGTCGGGGACCGGCAGCCCCAGGAACTCCAGCATCGTGGGCGCCAGATCGACGGACTCCACGAACTGGTCGAGCTGCCGCCCCCGCGTGGCGTCTGCCTCCGGCGAGGGGTCCCGGACGATCAGCGGGACCCGCATCGTCTCGTCGTAGAACTGCCCCTTGCCGGTCAGGTAGTGGTCCCCCAGGTATTCCCCGTGGTCCGACGAGAAGACGATCAGCGTCCGGTCCCACTGCCCTGAGTCCCTCAACGCCTCGAACAGCAGGCCCAGGCTGGCGTCCAGCTCCGTGATCATCCCGTAGTAGTTGGCCTGCGTCTCCCGCAGGTCCCGCTCCGGGACGAGTTGCGGATGCCGGTAGACCTGCCTCAGGTAGAGGTTCGTCGAGCGCAGCTCCTCCGGCCTCCGGTTGGGCGCGGGCATGTCCGCCGGATCGTACATGTCGTTGTAGGGGGCGGCGCAGATGCGGGGCGGATGGGGCTTGATGTAGTTCACGCTGAGAAACCACCCCCCGTCCCTCCGCGCCCGGAGGTAGTCGACGGCCACCTCCGTCACGAACCGCCCCTCGCTGTCCTCCGCCCGGTAGCGGGCCGGATATCGCAGCGGCAGATGGTCCCCCGGCCCCTCCGGCGGGACGTTCGGCTTGTGGACCTCCGCGTGGCTCAGCAGCGCCTCCGGGTAGCCCTTCCGCCGGAGGCTCTCGAAGTACTCCGGGGAGTCGTACTCGTGCCTGAGGACCAGGTCGAACCCCGGAAGAAAGTTGTCATAACTCAACTTCCGCGTCCGGGGGTCGTCCGGGGGCAGAATGCGCGGGTCCACGGCGTAGTCGTTGTAGCCGATGATCCCCGGCGCGTAGCCCCCCTCGCGCAGGGCCATCGCCAGGTTCTCCTCCGCGTCGATCAGGGGCGTCTTGTTGTCCACGGCCCGCGTGGAGCAGAGGTACCGGCCCGTGTAGATGCACATCCGGCTGGGGCCGCAGGGCGCGGTCTGCACGAAGCATTTCTTGAACAGCGTCCCCCCCCGCGCCAGGGCGTCCAGGTTGGGCGTCTGAATGACCGGGTTGCCCGCGACCCCCAGGCAGTCGGGGCGGAACTGGTCCGCGATGATGAACAGGACGTTCAGGGGTCTGGTTGCCACGCTAACTCCTCTTACGAATTACGAATGTCGAATTACGAATTACGAATCTTCATTCGACATTCGACATTCGACATTCGACATTCGACATTCGACATTCGACATTCGACATTCGACATTCATCGTTTGCGATAAATTGCCCCGGCGCACAGGGCCGTCAGCAGCCCCTCCGTGATCAAGAGGGAGAGCGCGGCCCCGGTCGCGCCCAGCGAGGGAATCAGGAGGAGGTTCGCGCCCACGTTCGCCAGGAGGCAGACGCCGCAGAACAGGGCGTTCAGGCGGGTCAGATGGAGCGCGATCAGGAAGTGGGTCAGCCCGTAGTTGAGGAACATCGGGACCATCGCGGCCATCAGGACCGCGAAGGAAGGCGCGGCGGCGGCATAGCCCGGCCCGTAGACCAGGGCCATGATCTCCCCCCGGAAGAGCGCGGCCAGGCCCGCGATCGGGGCCCCCACGGCCAGGAGCAGGACCACGGTCCTCCAGGCCAGGGCGGACCGGCGGGGGTCCCCGGTGGGCATCCCGGAGAACGCCGGGAACACCCCGGCCATCAGCGCGGCGGGCAGGAGCGCCCAGGGCTCCATCAGCCGACGGCCTGCGCCGTAGAGCCCCACCTCCTCGATCCCCCACAGGGCCTTCAGAAACACGACGTCCACGCGAAAGCAGACCGCCGACAGGCCGATGGCGACCCCGATGGGCAGGACCTCCCGCAGCGCCCCCCGGATCAGAGTCCCGTCAACCGCGAAATCGGGCCGGAAAAACCGCCGGACGAGGATGAGGTAGGCGGCCCCTGTCGAAACCGCCCCGGCGATGAGAAACCCACCGGCCACGCCTGTGACGCCCCAGCCGAGCCGGATGGCCGCCAGCCCGAACAGCAGGCTGAGTAGCCGGTGGATCAGGCTCAGCCCCGCCTCAAACTGGACCTCCTGTCTCCCCCGGAAGACGTAGAAGATGAACTCCCCAAAGGAGTTCAGCAGGACCCCTGAGGCCAGGACGCAGACCGCGACCTGCCCCGTGCGGTCAAACCCGGCGAACCGAATCGCGACGATGAGACAGCCCACCCCCGCAAGCGCAAAAAACCCCCGCGCCAGGAGGAGATTCCCGACGAGGCGGGGGGCATTCGGGCGGTTTCCGGCCACCTCCCGCGCCACGAAGACCTGCATCCCGAAGTCGCAGACCTGCGCCAGGATCAGCCCTGCCGTGAACCCGAAGACATAGACCCCGAACCCGACCTGGTCGAGCCCGCGCGCCAGGACCGCGATCAGGACCAGGGTGAGGAGCTTGCCCCCGACCTCCGAGATGAACTTGAAGGCGACGTTGACCCCTACCCGCCGGGACAGAGGCAGGGCACTCATCCAGCCGTTGAAGGACACGCTCAGGTCTTCGTCCACAAGTACCCTGTCCCCTACCTGTCCTTGACGTGAAAAGCGCCGGTGATCTCCCCGGCGAGATGCGCCGCGACAAAGCGCGGCACGAGGCGGTGCGCAAACGTTAGGAGATTGTTGATCACCCCGTCCACCACGGAGGGCTGTCTGCCCAGCGCCCGCAAGGCCGTCTCCACGACCCGCTCCGGTGAGGCGACGACCGGCCCCCGCGCCGTGTGCGCCACCTGCTGGAACTCCGTGTCGGTCGTGCCGGGGGAGAGGGTGAGCGCGTCGACGTTATATTTCCTGAGTTCATACCAGAGGCCCTCCCCCAGGAACAGGTTGAACGCCTTCGTCGCGGAGTAGGTGGTCATAAACGGCGTCGGCTGGTACGCCACCACAGACGCCACGAAGAGGATCGCCCCCCTCCGGCGGGCCACCATGGGGCGGGCGAAGTGGTGCGTCAGCACGACCGGCGCCCAGCAGTTGAGCCGGACCATGTCCGCCTCCCACGCGGGGTCCCGCTCCACAAAGGGCCCGGTCGAGCCGTAACCCGCGTTGTTGACCAGCATCCCCACCTCCCGGTCCCCCACGACTCCGATCAGCCTCTCCAGAAAGTCCGGGTCCCGCAGGTCCAGCGGCGCGACCAGCGCCTGCACGCCGTGTTGCTGCGTCAGGTGGGCCGCCAGCGCCTCCAGCCTCTCCCTGCGCCGGGCCACCAGGATCACGTCCACGCCTGCCCTGGCCAGATGCCGGGCGAACGCCTCCCCGATGCCCGCCGAGGCGCCGGTGATCAGCGCCCACGCGCCGTATCGCTCTTTCAGGGGTTTCATAACGTCACAACCTCAGTACCCCAGCCACGGCTCGATCCAGGGGTGAATCCGGTGCCCTGCGCCGGGGAAGAAGGCCACGTCGATCAGGAAGGAGAAGACCACCGCCGCGACGTGCCCCACGATCAGGCCCAGGAAGAACGGCCTGGCCTTCCGGTAGAACGTCACCCCCCCGAACCGCACGATCAGGTATTTGCACGCCCATCCGATGAAGATCGACAGGACGAAGTTCCGGATGATGTTCGTGCTGGCCACCGTGTAGCCGATGGGGTGGAGCGGCCACCAGGGGAACCGGTAGCGCATGAACGTCAGAAGGGACATGGTCACCGCCCCGACCCCGAAGCAGAGGAGCAGCCGCCAGTCGGGCGGGGCCGGGTCCTTCGCCTCGCTCACCACGCTCAGGAAGGTGTAGTGGCTCCCGGCGCGGAACTCCCACCCGAAGTTCGACGCCCCGTCCCGGTAGGGCAGGTAGAACGTGGCCGCGAGCGTCGTGGCCGCGCCGATGGCAACGCTCACCGCCGCCCAGACCAGGAGCCTGCGCCGGTTCCCCCGAAGGAAGTCCGCCCACCGGACCACGTGCGAGAACGGCCCCAGAAAGTCCGGCACCAGCCGGGAGAAGCCCAGGGCCACCAGGCTCGACGGCGTCATCCCGCTGGACCCCAGGGCGAGCATCGTGAAGTCCTGCTGCCCCACCGGCGCGGACACGAACATCAGCCCGGACTCCACCACGATGCGCGTGACCCCCACGGCGGTCAGCAGGCCCACCCCCGTGACGAAGAACGCCAGGAACGGCCGCAGCCCGACGCTGACCAGCCACCCCACGACGAACAGCCACCCCAGGACGGCCCCCCAGAAGGCGACGCGAAACGGGATCAACTCCCCCCGGTCGTCGGCCTCTCTCCGACCAAAGGCGGCCAGGGCCACGGTCCGCAGGTGCCCCCGCGCGACGTAAAGTCCCCACAACACGAAGACGCAGAACGCCCCGAAGCACTCCCACCCGCCGATGGGGTAGAGGGACGGGGGGTAGAGCCCCGGCCTGAAGCTGATGTTGACGCCGAGCCGGTTCAGGATGCCCACCTGTACCATGTAAAATACGAAAAAGAACCAGATGCTGAACAGGACCTCTAAGTTGGCGAAGTAGGCGAACCCGATCGCAAACGCGCTCTTGAGCGTGTAGACCGGCGGGAACCCCTTCCCGAACGCGAACATAGACCCCGTCAGCGGGACCGTGGGCGTGGCGGGCGCGAAGTAGGCGATGACGTTCCAGGCGAGCGTCCCGAACGCCACGGCGAACCCGGCCCAGAACAGCCTCCCTCGCAGAAAGGGGGGCCGGAGCCGGTCCGCGTCGGCCCCCTCGATCAGCTCCAGGGCCACGCCCACCAGCGGATAGCTCAGCCGCTCGTGCTCCGCCCACTGCCTGCGCAGGATGACGTTCAGGCAGATGGAGGCCACGGCCATCGCGGCGATGGGCAGCATCCACCAGAACAGGGGGGAGACCCAGGGCTGCCACGGCCAGGGCGCCCCCTCCGGCAGGCCCTCGAAGAACCACTTCATCGCCCCGGACCGATCCGGGGGGATCAGCCACTGCGGGAGGTAGGGGTGAATGTACCGGTCCCACTGGTTCTCCGGCGAGGCGAAGTAGTAGGGGCTGGCCACGATGCCCAGGACCCCCGCCGCGCCACGGTAGACGCAGCCCGCAAGCCCCAGGCAGAGCGCGACGAGCAGCTCCGTGGGGGTCAGCCCCGCGCCGGGCCGGACGGCCTTGAGCGCCGGATTGACCAGGGCCACCAGGACCAGGAAGACGCCGATCAGCGCCGTCGGGATGAACCCGTACTCCACCCACGACGACCGGGCCACGTAGCGGGAATAGTCGATCCAGACATTGGAGGCCATCGCCACGGCGATGCCCAGACCGACCGACCGGAGCGTCAGCCGCTCTGCCCCGGCCGCCTCCCCAACCCCCTCCCCAACGATGAAGTCAGAACGATGAACGATGAACGAAGACCCGGTCATTTTCGTCTCTTAGCAGTCTTTGCTGAGAAAACCAGGATCGCCATCAACTCGTCCGCCTCTGTCTGCAAACCTGCCAATCTCGACTTGGGGATAATAGCAGCGTCCGACAGGAGTTCAAGCCAGTAGGCCGTCTCCTCAAGCTCCTGCATTCCACTTTCGATCTTGCTTACAAATTCTGCCGTTGACCTGGCTCGCCTGGCCTCTCGATAGTTTGCTCCCACGGATGTACCGCTTCGCAACACCTGCCTCCCCAAAACCTGGGCTTCCGTCGTCTTAGGCAAAGATGAATACAATCGGACGATTTGCAGGGCAAACGACTTAGTCCTGATCAGCAAATCTTGCTTTTCGTTCATCGTTCCGCGTTCATCGTTCATCACTCCTCCAGCTTTTGTTGCTCCCCTCGCGCGTTCATCACCTCGATCACACTCGTGGGATGGGTCACGCGGGAGATCGTCCGGTAGGGGCGCTCGGCGTTCGGGCGGAGCCGGGTCACCTTCTCGAACGGCGGCCTCAGCGGGATGATGCCGAAGTCCTCTCTCCTCATCCTCTGGATCGCCCGGAGCGCCCCCTCCCGGATCAGCCGGCGCGCCCGGACCGGATGGAGGTGCCGGGCCGAGGCCGTGAACCGCGCGTAGTCCTCCTGCGTCAGGTCGTCCCCCGTCCCCGGCTTCACCCCCCACTTCACCGCCACCGTCTCGATCCCCGGCACGAGCGCCTGCGCCTCCTGGCAGAAGGCCTCGTCCCCGGACCCGAAGATGGACCGCACCCCCAGCTCGCTGGCGCACATCGCGAGCTGCCCGAACTCCCCGATGGAGACGCCGTTGATCGTCAGGTCCAGGTAGACCGTCCCCTGCGTGTGGGCCATGTGCCCGTACTCCGTGCCCGCCTTGGCGTGCTGCCCCACCCAGATCGCGGCGTCGAACGAGGCGTCCAGACAGAGCGGGTAAGGCCCCGCGCCCCAGCCCCGGAGGTACTCCACGCGCGGGTCCAGCAACTCGATGTTGACCCCGCCCGGCCCGTGCCCGTCGGCCACCAGCACCTCCGTGGCCCCCCCCTCGAACAGCCCGTCCACCGCCGCGTTCACCTCCAGGGTCAGGAACTTCCTGGCCAGGTCGTAATAGGGCTTCCCCGGCCCGGTCCACTCCTGGAAGTTGAGCACCCCCGCCGCGCACTCCAGGTCGGTCATGATGTAAATCTTCATCTCTCTTATCGCCTCCCCACGATCTTCCTCAAATACGCCAGGCTCTTGCGGACGGCCTGGTCCTCCTCCCCGTGGTCGGGATGGAGAAAGTCCACCTCCACGCAGAGCAGGCCCCGGTACTTTGCCTTTTTCAAAAATCCCACGACCGCCCGCAGGTCCACGATCCCATCCCCCAGCGGAACGCTCGGCCAGAACGAGAAATCCTTCGGGTCCCCCCGCCAGGCCGCGATGTCCTTGATGTGCGTCGCCCGCGTGTAGGGGGCCAGCTTCCGGAAGACCTCCACGGGGTCTTCAAACAGCCGGAGGTTGTTCCCGGTGTCCAGGGTCACGCCTAAGTTCGGGGAGCCGATGGACTCGATCACCTCCACCATCTCGTCCCCGGTCAGGTCCATGTGGTTCTCGATGGCCAGCGTCACCTCCGCGTCCTCCGCGGCGGGCACGACCCGCCTCAGGGCCGCCCGGAGCTGCCGGAAGTGCCTCGTCCAGGAGTCGGGCCGCGTGCGCCGGCTCCCCCCCACGATCCGCATCGTGCCCGCCCCGACGGCCCTGGCGTAGGCGATGTGCGCGACCAGGTCCCACTCCGCCTTCCGGTCCGTCCCGGAGCCCAGCCCGTTCGGGTGCCCCCAGGCCCAGACCCGCTCGAACCCGTATTCGTCCAGCCGCTCCCGGAGCCGTTTGAGGGCGTCCGGGGAGAAGGACGGGAAGAAGCAGGACTCCAGCGACACCCCGTCCACGCCGTATCGCTTCGCCCGCTTCAGGAAGTCGTCCACCGTCATCCGCCTCCCGGCGGGCCGCGTCTGGATGCCGGGATAGATCTCGCCGAAGTAGCGGTGGTAGCAGTAAGAGTCGATGCCGAGTTTCATGGTAAGCTCCCTCGTAGCTCGGAGATAAATGATACTGTTGGTTTATTCGGGGTGATGGTGTATAATAGGCCCGTTACAGGATGCTCCGAGGTATACACCGTTTTGT
>Ga0137796_10000846_pt1 | contig 18349 bp, 17 predicted proteins | sample OV2TP3_FD_97704 | JGI IMG/M metagenome (GOLD analysis project Ga0137796, IMG submission 97704) | reverse complement strand
GGCAGGAGCGGCACGTCAAGCTCGGCGTGGGCGGGATCCGGGAGATCGAGTTCCACGTCCAGGCCTTCCAGCTCCTCTACGGCGGCCAGGACCCCTGGCTCCGCGAGCGCTCGACCCTCCGGGCCCTCCACCGGCTGGCCGAGCGGGGGTACCTCGGCTGGGAGGAGTGGTCGCGCCTGGCGAGCGCCTACAGCTTCCTGCGCGCCGTCGAGCACCGCCTCCAGATCCGCGACGCGCTGCAGACCCACACCCTGCCGCGCCGCCCGGAGGAGCTCGGCAAGCTCGCCCGCCGCCTCGGCTACCCCGGGGGCCTCGCGGAGGCGCGGGACCGCTTTGTCGCCGACCACGACCGGGTCCGCCGCGAGGTCCGGGCGGCCTTCACCGAGTTCTTCGCCGACCCCCGCCCCGCGATCGGAGAGGCCCCGCCCCCGTGGAGCCCGGAGGCGCTGGCGGCGGCCGGGTTCGCCGACCCCGAGCGCGCCCGGCAGAACCTGACCCTGCTCTGGGAAGGGCCGCCCCTGGCCCCGGCCCCGCGCCAGCTCCGCCGCGCCCTGAGCCTGTTCCTGCCGGCGGTCCTCGAGGCCCTCCGCGACCTCCCCGACCCGGACACCGCGCTGAACCAGCTCGAGCGCCTGATCGCCGCCGCCGGGCCCCGGACCGCGTACCTGCACCGCCTGGCCGGCGACCTCGCCCTCCTCCGGCGGCTCCTGCTCCTCCTCGCCCGGGCCGAGGCCCTGGCCCAGTCCCTCATCACCCGCCCGGAGCTGCTGGACGAGCTGGCCGACCCCGAGAGCCTCACCCGCCGCGTCCGCGGGGCCGGCCTCGAGGCCGAGTTCTGGCGGCTTCCGGGGGAGGGGCTCGAACCCCCGGATCAGCTCAGGCTCTGGAAGCGCGCCCAGGAGTTGCGGATCGCCTGGCAGGACCTGATCGGGGGGCTGCCGGGGGAGCGCCTGGGGCGCGCCCTCACCGAGCTGGCCGAGACGGCCGTCGGGCTCGCCTGGCGCCTGGCGGAGGCGGAGGTCCAGCGCCGCCACGGCGCCCCCAAGGGCGGGGACGGCCCGGTGGGCGCCTTGGTGGTGGGGCTCGGCAAGCTCGGGGGGCGGGAGCTGGATTACGGCTCGGACCTCGACCTCTTCGTCCTCTACGAGGGGGAGGGGGAGACCGCGGGGTCGGAGCGGGTCGCGCACCGCGTCTACTTCGACCGGCTCGTCGAGCGCCTCCAGGGGCTCCTCGCCGACATCACCCGGACCGGGCAGGTCTTCCGGGTCGATCTCCGGCTCCGCCCCGGCGGGCCCCGGGGGAGCCTCGCCCACTCCTTCCCGGCCTTCACGGCGTATGCGGGGGAGTGGGGCGAGCTCTGGGAGCGGCAGGCCCTGATCAAGGCGCGCCCGGTCTGGGGGGACCCGCGCCTGGCCCGGCGGGTCGGGCGCTTCCTTCACCGGCACGTCTTCGCCCCGGGGCTCGACGAGGCCGGGCTCGCCGAGATCCACCGCCTCAGGGTGCGGATGGAGACCGAGCTAGGCCGCGAGGGGCCGGGGCGGCTCCACGTCAAGTTCGGGGCCGGCGGGCTCCTCGACATCGAGTTCCTCGTCCAGGCGCTCCAGCTCCGCCACGGCGCCGCGCACCCGGCGCTCCGGACCCCCTCGACCCGCGTGGCCCTCCGCCGCCTCGCCCGGCTCGGGCTCCTGGGCCGGCCGGCCGTGGACGAGCTGCTCACGGCCTACGACTTCGCCAAGCGGCTCATCAAGGGGCTCCGCCTGGCCCAGCACCGGCCGGCCGACTGCTTGCCGACGGCCGGCCTCGGCCTGGAGCGCCTCGCCCGGGAGCTGGGGGAGCCCTCCGGCCCGGCCCTCGTGGCCCGCTACCGGGAGACCGCGGCGGCGGTGCGCCGCCACTACCTCACCATCTTCAGCGCCCCGAGCTAGCCTCGCGTGTGGCTTTCAGCAGAACGAGGCCGATCGGACGTGCGGATCTGCTTCGTGGGCGATTCCTTTGTGAACGGCACGGGTGATCCCGAATATCTCGGGCGTGTGGAGGACTTAGAAGCCGAGGGCGAAGAGGAGGGCGGATCGAATCTCCATGAGTCTCCTCGGGCCGAGGGTCGTGATGACCCTCCCGATCTTGCCTTTCGACACCGTCTGAACATGGTCGAGGTTCACGGCGCAGTCCCGTGGCATTCCATCGCCCGGTCCGAGCAGGACCTCTGAGGGGATCCCGCGAACCGTCGTGGTGATCGGGGCGACGGTCACCTCACCGAGGTATTCCAAGATCGAATCTCGGGTCAGGATGACGACGGGCCGTCGTTTGTCAGGCCTGGCAAACCTGTACCAGCGAACCTCGCCCCTCTTCACTCGTCGCCCCACGCATGCTCGGTCTCCCACACGCTGAACTCGCCGCGTTTCGCCGGTTTCCGCGCGTATCCCTCCCGATGCCTTCGCTCCATCTCCTTTATCCTCAATCTCCGAAGGGCCTCAGTGAGCGCCTCCCTGGCGAACCCGGACCGAGTGGTCCCCAGTCGCCTTGCGGCGCGATCCACGGCCGCGACGAGATCCTCGTCCAGGGTCATCTGAACGGTCCGCATGCCCCCCCTCCTTTCTGGTATAGCTATTATTATGACTATCATAGTCCATATCAGCAGAAAAGGCGAGCGGCGACCTTGGTATGGCCTCGCCGGGATGGTATCCTTCCGGCATGGTCTTGCTCGATCCCTTCCCGGGCGACTGAGGGGTGTAGGGTGGACCGGCTCTACCTGGTGGACGGCAACTCCTACCTCTACCGCGCCTATCACGCGATCGCCCACCTCTCGACCTCGAAGGGGCTCCCGACCAACGCCACCTTCGGGATGACCAACATGCTCTGGAAGATCATCCGGGAGGAGGCGCCCGAGTACATGGCGGTCGCCTGGGACTCGCCCGCCCCCACCTTCCGCCACCAGGCCTTCGAGGCCTACAAGATCCAGCGCCCCGGGATGCCGGCCGACCTCGTCGAGCAGATCCCGTGGATCAAGACCGCCCTCGAGGCGATGCGGCTCCCCCTCCTCGAGGCGCCGGGGTACGAGGCCGACGACCTCCTGGCCACGGTGGTGGCCCGCGCCGCCGGGTCCGGCCTCCACGTCGTCCTGGTCACGGGAGACAAGGACGCCCTCCAGCTCGTCGGCCCGACGGTGACGGTCCTTTCCGTGCTCGGCCGGACCGGGGAGAAGGTCCTCTACGACGAGGCCAAGGTCCTGGAGAAGTGGGGGGTCCCGCCGGCCCGGATCCCGGACCTCCTCGGGTTGATGGGGGATGCCATCGACAACATCCCCGGGGTCCCCGGGGTGGGGGAGGTGACGGCGCGGAAGCTCATCCGCCAGTTCGGGAGCCTCGAGGGGCTCTACGCGAGCCTCGCCCTGGTCTCGGGAGCGAAGCTCCGGGAGACCCTGGCCCGCTCCCGTGAGCAGGCCTTCTTCTCCCGCCGGCTCGCCACCGTGGATGCCCGGGTTCCCGTCGAGATCGACCTCGAGCGCCTCCGCCGCGCCGAGCCGGACTGGGCGCGCCTCCGGGCCCTCTGGACCGAGCTGGAGTTCTCGAGCCTGCTCCGGACGCTCCCGGCCGAGGCGGTGACCGTGACCCGCGAGGCGGTCCCGGTGCTCGACCCTGAGGGGTGGGCCCTCTACCGCCGGGCCGCCGGGGAGGCCCTCACGGTCGAGCCGATCCTGAGCGGGGCCGTCCCCGACCTCGCCCTTCAGGGGCTCGGCGCCTTCAGCCCCGAGGCCGGACCAGCCTATCTGACTGAGGCCCCGCCGGCGCTCGAGGCCAGCCGGGTCCTCGGCCACGACCTGAAGCCGTTCCTCGCCTGGGCCGAGGCGCGCGGCCTGGCCCTCCCGCGCTTCGAGGACACGGCCGTCGCCGCCTATCTCCTGAACTCGGCCCGGGTGAACTTCAACCTGGAGGAGCTCTGCCTCGAGGCGCTCGGGGCCGCCGTGCCGGGCGGCGAGGCGCCGGCCGAGGCCGGGACAGAGGCGCTGGCGGCCTGGGCCGGGGCCCGCGCGCGCGGGGTCTTCGAGCTCTGGGAGCGCCAGCGGGAGCAGCTCGAGCGGGACGGGCTCGTCGGGCTCTACCGCGACCTCGAGCTGCCGCTGGCGCCGGTCCTGGCCGGGATGGAGCTGGCCGGGATCCGCGTCGACCCGGGGCGGCTCGAGGTGATGGCCAAGGAGCTCGAGCGCGAGCTGGACAGCCTCACGCGCGAGATCCACGCCCTGGCCGGCGAGCCGGTCAACCCGGCCTCCCCCCGCCAGCTCGCCCAGGTCCTCTTCGAGAAGCTCGGGCTCCCCGCGGTCAAGCGCACCAAGACCGGGTACTCGACCGACGTGGACGTCCTCGAGGAGCTGGCCCTGGCCCACCCCCTGCCGGCGAAGATCCTGGAGTACCGGCAGCTCGCCAAGCTCAAGGGGACCTACGCGGACGCCCTCCCCGAGCTGGTCCACCCGCGGACCGGCCGGATCCACACCTCCTTCAACCAGTTCGTCACGGCCACGGGACGGCTCTCGTCGTCGGCGCCGAACCTGCAGAACATCCCGGTCCGGACCGAGCTGGGGCGGCGGATCCGGCAGGCCTTCGTCGCGGAGCCCGGGTGGGTCCTCCTGGCCGCGGACTACTCCCAGATCGAGCTGCGGGTCCTGGCCCACCTCTCCGGTGAGCCGGCGCTCTGCGAGGCCTTCCGCCGCGACGAGGACATCCACGCCCGCACCGCCGCCGAGATCTTCGGCGTCGAGCCGGCCGAGGTGACCTCCGAGATGCGCCGGGTCGCCAAGGGGGTGAACTTCGGGATCGTCTACGGAATCTCCGCCTTCGGGCTCGCCCAGGCCACGGGGGTCGGGCGCGAGGCGGCCCAGCGATACATCGACGAGTACTTCGCCCGCCACCCCAAGGTCAAGGCGTTCATCGAGGAGACCCTGGCCGAGGGGCGCGAGCGCGGGTACGTCACCACCGTGCTGGGCCGGCGACGCTACCTCCCCGAGCTGCGGAGCGGCAATCCGAATGCCCGCGGGATGGCGGAGCGGATGGCGATGAACAGCCCGGTCCAGGGGAGCGCGGCCGACCTCATCAAGCTCGCCATGATCCGCGTCCAGCGGGCCCTCGCGGCCCGGGGGCTCCGGAGCCGGATGCTGCTGCAGGTCCACGACGAGCTGCTCCTCGAGGTCCCCGAGGGAGAGCGGGGCGAGCTGCCGGGGCTGGTCCGGGGCGAGATGGAGGCGGCCTACCCCCTCGCGGTCCCCCTCAAGGTGGACGTGAAAGAGGGGCGCGACTGGGCCGCGCTGTGAGAGGGTGCCTCGGCCGGAGGCTACCGCCAGAGGGCGGCGAGGCCGAGGCGGAGGTCCGGGAAGTCGGGATGAGTGAGCGTGTCCTCGGGACCGAAGGAGCCGACGGGCTGGTAGGCGGCCTCGCGGCGGCGGAAGCACTGGATGGAGCGGGTCTCCGGGTCTACGAGCCAGTAGTGGGGGATGCCGAGCGCGGCATAGCGCTGGGCCTTGGTGGTGCGGTCGTAGACGGTGGTGGCGGGGGAGAGCACCTCGATGACGAGCAGCGGCGCGCCTTCGATCCCCCGGGTGGACACCTGCGAGGGGTCGGTCACGACCACGAGATCGGGCTGGACCACGTCGTGGGGGGTGAGGATGACGTCGATGGGGGAGACAAAGACCTCGGCCGGTTCTTCGAAGTGGTCCTGAAGCGCTCGGGCGAGTCGGAGGACCAGTCGCTGATGCAGCGGGCTCGGGGCGGGGGTCACCTGGACCTGCCCGTCCAGCAGCTCGTAGCGCTTCCCGTCGGGAGGGATGGCGCAGTAATCGTCGTAGTCGAGCCTGGTCTTGAGCCCGGTGGCCACTGCCCGCTCACCTCAAGGAGGAGTATACCACGACCGGCCCCGTGGCCGGCGGAGCCCGAGGGGGTGAGGGCCGGAGGCGGGGGATGAGGCGGTTTCTGCTCGTGGGGCTGACCGGGGGGATCGGCTCGGGGAAGTCGACCGTCAGCCGCCTCTTCCGCGACCTCGGCTGCCTCATCATCGACGCCGACACCATCGCCCGCGAGGTGGTGGAGCCCGGCGAGCCGGCCTGGCGCGCCATCGTCGAGGCCTTCGGCCGGGAGGTCCTCCTCCCCGACGGCCAGCTCGACCGCAAGGGCCTCGGGACCCTCGTCTTCGCCGACCCGGCCAAGCGCCGGACCCTGAACGCCCTCACCCACCCCGCGATCCTCGCCCGGGAGCAGGCGATCGTGGCCGAGCTGGAGGCCGAGGGGTACGAGGGGCTCGTCATCCTCGACGCCGCCCTCCTCATCGAGGCCGGCGGGGCCGGCCGGACGGACCGGCTGGTCGTGGTCTACGTGGACGAGGCGACCCAGCTCCGGCGCCTCATGACCCGCGACGACCTCCCGGAGGCCGAGGCGCGGCGGCGGATCGCGAGCCAGATGCCCCTCGCCGAGAAGGTCCGGCTCGCCCACCACGTCATCGACAACTCGGGGAGCCCCGAGGAGACCGCGGCCCGGGTCCGCGCCGTCCACGCAGCCCTCCTGGCCGAGCTCCGGGCCCGGCAGCCCCGGTGACCGCCCCGCGCCGCCGGAGCCCGCGCCCGCTCGGCCAGCACTTCCTCCGGGACCTCGAGATCGCCCGCGCCATCATCGAGGCGGCCGCCCCGGGGCCGCGCGACGTGGTCCTCGAGATCGGGGCGGGGGAGGGGGTCCTGACGCGCCTCCTGGCCGCCCGCGCCGGGCGCGTCATCGCCCTCGAGGTGGACCCCGCCCTCCACGCGCGCCTCGCGCCCGAGGCCGCCCGCCTTCCGCACCTCGATCTCCGGCTGGCTGACGCCCGCCACTTCGACTACGCCGCCCTCCCCGGCCTCCGCCCCTCCCCCGAGGGGCGCGCCCTCGTCGTCGGCAACCTCCCCTACAGCCTGAGCAAGCCGCTCCTCCTCCGCCTCTTCGAGGCCCGGCGGGCCCTCGACGAGCTGACCCTGATGCTCCAGCGGGAGGTGGCCGAGCGGCTCACCGCGCCGCCGGGGCGGAAGGCGTACGGGCTCCTGTCGGTCCTCTGGCAGGCCTGGGCGGAGCTCAGGCTGCTCTTCCACGTCGGGCCCGAGGCCTTCCGGCCGCGCCCCGAGGTCGAGTCCTCGGTCCTCCACGTCCGCTTCCTCCCGGCCCCCAGGGTCCCGATCGCCGACGAGGCGGCCTTCGTCAGGGTCGTCAAGGCGGCCTTCGCCCGGCGGCGGAAGACCCTCGGCAACGCCCTGGCCGCGGCCTACCCCCACCTCGGCCGCCCCGGGGTCCTCCGGGCGTGCGCCGGGGCCGGGATCGACCCGGGCCGGCGGGGGGAGAGCCTCGCCCTGGCCGAGTTCGCCCGCCTCGCAGAAATTCTCGGCGAAACGCCCGGCATGGTAAGATAATTCGATTCATGGACGCCGAGCCGGCTTCCCCCTCGATCGAGCCCGCCATCCGGGCCATCCCCCTGGGCGGCCTCGGGGAGATCGGCCTCAACATGATGCTCCTCGAGGCCGGCGAGGACCTCCTCGCCATCGACTGCGGGCTCATGTTCCCCGACGACGAGCTGCCGGGGATCGACCACGTCATCCCCGACTTCTCCTACCTCCTGGGGCGGCGCGAGGCCCTGCGCGGGGTCGTCCTCACCCACGGCCACGAGGACCACTTCGGCGCCCTCCCCTACCTCCTCCGGGAGGTCGAGGCCCCGGTCTACGGCACCCCCCTCTCCCTGGCCCTGGCCCGGGAGCGCCTGCGGGAGCACGGGCTCGCCGAGCGCGCGACCCTGATCCCCGTGCGGCCGCGGGAGGCGTTCGAGCTGGGGGCGTTCCGCGTCGAGCCGATCCGGGTCACCCACTCGGTGGCCGACGGGATCGGCCTCGCGATCGAGACCCCGGTGGGGATCCTGGTCCACAGCGGGGACTTCAAGTTCGACCAGAGCCCGGTGGACGGCGAGCTGCCGGACTACCAGCGCCTGGGCGAGCTGGGGGAGCGGGGGGTGCTGGTGCTCTTCTCGGACTCGACGAACGTGGAGCGGCCCGGCCACACCCCCTCGGAGCGGGACGTCGGCCGCGCCCTCGCCGAGCGCTTCCGGCGGGCGCCCGGGCGGATCATCCTCGCCACCTTCGCCTCCCACATCCACCGGATCCAGCAGGTCCTCGACCTCGCCGCCGAGCACGGGCGCAGGGTCGCCCTGCTCGGGATGAGCATGGTCGCCAACGTCCGGATCGCCACCGAGCTGGGCTACCTCCGGGTCCCGGAGGGGGTGGTCCTCCCCCTGGAGGAGCTGGCCGAGCTGCCGCCGTACCGGCAGGTGATCCTCTCCACGGGGAGCCAGGGCGAGCCCCACTCGGCGATCGCCCTCATGGCGACGCGGGAGCACCGGTCGGTCCAGGTGGAGGAGGGGGACCTGGTGATCCTCTCGGCCCGGATCATCCCCGGCCACGAGCGGACGATCAGCCGGGTGGTCAACCAGTTCTTCCGCCTCGGCGCCGAGGTCCTCTGGGAGCCGGCCGCCTTCGTCCACGTCTCGGGCCACGCCTGCCAGGAGGAGCTGAAGATGATGCTCAACCTGGTGCGGCCGAGGTTCTTCGTCCCGGTCCACGGCGAGTACCGCCACCTCCTCTTCCACAGCCGGCTGGCCCAGGGGCTGGGCCTCCCGCGGGAGCGGGTCTTCGTCATCGAGGACGGGACGGGGCTCGAGTTCACCAAGACGAGCGGCCGGGTCCTCGGCCGCTTCCCGACCGGCCGGGTCCTGGTGGACGGCAAGGGGATCGGGGACGTCGGGGCCGTGGTCCTCCGCGACCGGGAGCTCCTCGCCCAGGACGGGATGGTCGTGGTCGCGGTGACCGTGGATCGCGGCACCGGCGAGATCATCGCCGGCCCGGAGATCGCCTCGCGGGGGTGGGTCTACGAGCGGGAGTCGGCGGCGATCCTCGAGGAGGCCAAGCAGGTGATCCGCGACGCCCTGGCGCGGCACGACTCCGAGGTGCCGATGGAGCGCGAGGCCCTCCGCTCCCTCCTCCGGGGCTCGCTCCGCCGCTTCATCTCTCAGCGCTTCGACCGGAAGCCGGTGGTGGTCCCCATCATTCTCGAGGCGTAGATGGGCCTTCCCGATCTGGAGTCACGACGATCGGCGCGGGGCGCCGGGTCGCCCCGCCTCCGCTCAGGCTCCTCGCCTCGACGGGCCAGCTCGCTCGGGCGTCGCCGCTGGCCCCCCCATCCCGTCGCGCCGCGGGGCCCAACTGCGGGCCTCACGGCGCTCCCCATAGGGGCTCCGCCCCTCTGGCGCTCGCTCCGCTCGCTGTCACCCCGAGTCCCAAGGGGGCGAGCCCCCTTGGGACCCCCGGGCGGGGGGTTGGGCCTCGCCGCCCAACGGGCGTTGGGCTGCTCGGCGCGCGGCGCCGCCCTGCGCTTCGCGGCCCGCTACGGCTCGTTCGCGATTCGCTCCGGCGGGGCATCCCCGGCACCCCGCTGCCTCCCTCCGAATCGAATGGGGGCTGGCTAGGGTGACCCGGCGGCAACAGGCGGTGGCCCGCGGGCGGTGGGTCCGCGAGGCCAGGGGGGTGGCGGCGCTCGCCCTGGCCGGCTTCACCCTGCTGGCCCTCGGCGGCTACGCCCCGACCCTCCGCTGGGCGGACCAGGCCTCCCCGGTCGGGCCGGTGGGGCACTGGCTCGGCTGGGGGCTCTTCTGGCTCTTCGGCTACGGCGGCTACCTCGTCCCCCTCGTCCTCGGGGCGTACGGGGTCGCCGCCTTCCTCCGCACCGCCCCCCGCCCCGGCCTCCCGATGCTGACCGGCCTCGTCCTGCTCCTCGTGGCCGTGACCGGGCTCCTGGCCCGGACCTCGGGCCCGCGCGGCGGGATCTCCTTCCATCGGGGCGGCCTCCTCGGCTCCTGGGTCGGCGGCCTCCTCGACCAGGGGCTCGGGCCGGCAGGGAGCCTCCTGGTGCTCGGGGCCCTGCTCCCCATCGCCTTCCTCTGCCTGACGCGCCTCTCCTACGCCGTCCTCTCCCGGGCCCTCCTCGGCCGCCTCCACCGCCGCCGGGCCCGCCGGGTGCCGGCCGAGGCGCCGACGATCGCCGAGCTGACCCCGGCGCCCGAGCCCGTCCGGGCCGCCATCGCCGAGGAGGCCGCACCTCCGCCGCCGGTGGTGGAGCGACGCCGGGCCAAGGCCGCTCCCCCCGATCGCGGGCTCGCCTGGCAGGAGACCTTCGACTTCGTCAAGGGCGGGGAGAGCTTCCAGCTCCCGCCCCTGGCGATCCTCAAGACCCCGCCCCGGGGCGAGGCGCGGCGGAGCCGCGAGGAGCTCCAGGCCAACGCCGACCTCCTCCGGAAGCGCCTGGAGGAGTTCGGCGTCGAGGGGCGGATCGTCCAGATCAACCCGGGCCCGGTGATCACCAACTACGAGTTCGAGCCCGCGCCCGGGATCAAGGTCAACCAGGTCGTGAACCTCGCCGACGACCTCGCCCTGGCGATGAAGGCCGCGGCGGTGCGGGTGGTCGGCCCGGTGCCGGGGCGGGGGACCGTGGCGATCGAGGTCCCCAACCCCGAGCCCTCCATCGTCTACCTCCGCGAGGTCCTGATGGCGCGCGAGTACGCGGAGGCGCGCTCCCCCCTCCCCCTGGCCCTGGGGAAGGACTCGGTGGGGCAGCCCTACGTCGCCGACCTGGCCGCCATGCCCCATCTCCTCATCGCGGGGGCGACCGGCTCGGGGAAGTCGGCCTGCCTGAACGCGCTGATCTGCTCGATCCTCTACCGGCAGGCCCCCGCCGGGGTGCGCTTCCTCATGATCGACCCGAAGCGCCTCGAGCTGGGGATCTACGACGGGATCCCTCACCTGATGGCGCCGGTGGTGACCGACGCCAAGGAGGCCGCGGCGCGCCTCCGGTGGATCGTGGGGAAGATGGAGGAGCGCTACCGGCTCCTGGCCTCGAAGTCGGTCCGGAACATCGAGGGGTACAACCGCGAGGTCCCCCCCGAGGCCCGGCTCCCGTACTGGATCGTGCTCGTGGACGAGCTGGCCGACCTCATGATGATCTCGGCGGGGGAGGTGGAGAACTCCCTGGCCCGCCTGGCCCAGATCGCGCGCGCGGTGGGGATCCACCTCCTCATCGCCACCCAGCGCCCCTCGGTGGACGTCATCACCGGGCTCATCAAGGCCAACTTCCCCGCCCGGATCGCCTTCCAGGTCGCCTCCAAGGTGGACTCCCGGACCATCCTCGACCAGAACGGGGCCGAGCAGCTCCTGGGGCGCGGGGACATGCTCTTCCTCCCGCCGGGGGCCTCCCGCCCGCTCCGGATCCACGGCTCCTGGGTCTCCGAGGCCGAGACCCGCGAGGTGGTGGCGTTCCTCAAGGGCCAGGGCGAGGCCGTCTACGAGGAGGCCGTGCTGGCGCCCGCGCCCCGGGCCGCCGGCGAGGCCGAGGAGGCGGAGCGGGACGACCTCTACTGGAAGGCCGTGGAGCTGGTCATCAGCCAGAAGCAGGCTTCGATCAGCTTCCTCCAGCGCCGCCTCGGGCTCGGCTACCCCAAGGCCGCGCGCTTCATCGACCTCATGGAGCAGGACCGGGTCATCGGGCCGGGGGACGGCGCCAAGCCGCGCCAGATCCTGGTGGGCCTCGACTACCTCCACCGCCGCCCGTCCGGCCGCTAGGTCCCTCGGAGGGGGGCTGCGCCCCCCTTCCGAACCTCCCCCCAAGGTTGCGCGGGCGAGGCCCGCGCTCGGAGCGGACCAGCCAATCCGTGAGCTGAAGGTCCAGAGCGCGCAAGCGCACAGGGTTACTCGAACAGGCTCCTAGAAGCCCCCCCTAGGGGCAGCGCGCCCCTCCGAGGACTTCCCCCTGGATTCCGGGGTCCCGGCTGAGTACAATGGGGGGTGATCCGTTGATCGCCCGGTGATCCGGAGAGACGACGCCATGGAGGGGATGCGACTCAGCGAGTTCCTGCGGCAGGCGGGCCGGCCCCAGGCCTTCGGGCGCCTGGTGGACGGCCCCGCCGCCTGCGCCGTCGCCCAGATCGTGGAGGAGGCCTTCGGGCTCGATCCCGCCAAGGTGGCGACCATGAAGGAGGCCGAGCTGCTGCGAGCGGTCCTGGCCGCGTACCGCATCCGGATCCCCCGGATGCGGGTGGCCTGCCGGAAGTGCGGGGGGCCGGTCCAGCTCCCGGAGCAGCTCTGGCAGTACGTCGTCCACCTGAACGACCAGCACCTGGCGCCCCTCCACGTCATCGCGGATGCCCTGGCGGAGATCGGGCTGTAACCTACTCGGAGGGGGGTTACACCCCCCCTTCCGAACCTCCCCCCAAAAGTTGCGCCGGCGAAGCCGGCGCTCGGAGCGGACCCCTCAACGCGCGAGCCGAGAGTCCAGGGCGCGCGAGCGCACAGCGCCACTCGGCTGGCCCCTGGCCCCCGCGTGATGCATAACGGCGCGCGCGGACTGATCCTCAGCCTGCTGGTGGGGCTCGCCCTGCCCGCGGCGGGGGCCGCGGCGGCCCTCGACGCGGTGGTCGCGCGCCTCGAGGCGACCTACACCCGGCTCCGGGACCTCAAGGCCGAGTTCCGCCAGGTGAGCCACAACAAGGGCCTCGGCCAGACCATCGAGGCCGAGGGGACGCTCTTCCTCAAGAAGCCCGACAAGCTCCGCTGGGAGTTCCGGACCCCGACCCGGCAGGAGATCGTCTCCGACGGCGAGCGGCTCTGGATCCACACCCCGGACCTCCAGCAGGTCAACGTCGCCGAGACCCGCCGGGTCCTGGCCGGGCCGGCGGGGAGCTTCCTGGCGGGCCTGGGCCGCCTCCGGGAGAGCTTCAGCGTGCGCTTCCTCAATCCCGCCCAGCCGACCGACGAGGCCGGCCGGGTCGTCCTCGACCTGACCCCGAAGCAGCCCGAGCCCTCGCTGGCCCGGCTGATCGTGACCGCGGACCCCGAGTCCGGGCTCGTCCGGCAGGCCGTCGTCTACGACCAGTTCGGCAACACCGTCACCCTCACCTTCACCCGGGTCAGCGTCAACCCCGGGCTCCCCGACGCCCTCTTCGCCTTCACCCCGCCGCCGGGGACCGCGGTGGTCCCGCTCCCCTCGGCGCCCGGCGCCCAGTGAGCGCCCCCGGCCGGTGAACTCCTTCGACATCGTCTGCAAGATCGATCTCCAGGAGGTGGCCAACGCGGTCCACCAGGCCCAGAAGGAGATCGGCCAGCGCTACGACCTCAAGCAGACACGGACCGAGATCGTCCAGGACAAGGAGGGGCTCGCCGTCACCACCGACGACGAGTACACCCTCCGGCAGGTCCTCGACGTGCTCCAGTCCAAGCTCCACCGCCGGGGCGTGCCGCTCAAGGCCCTCTCCTACGGGAAGGTCGAGCCCGCGGCGGGCGGGGCGGTGCGGCAGCGGATCGGCCTCCAGCAAGGGATCCCCACGGAGAAGGCCCGGGAGATCGTGAAGCTCGTCAAGGAGACCAAGCTCAAGGTCCAGGCCCAGATCCAGGAGGACCAGGTGCGGGTCTCGGGGAAGAACCGGGACGATCTCCAGGCCGTGATCCGGCTGCTCAAGGACCGCGACCTCGGGATCGAGATGCAGTTCACCAACTACCGCTCGGACTGAGCCGCCGCCGCTCGAACTCTCGATTGCCCCAGGTGCCACACTTGTGATACACTTTATTTCGTCATGCCTGCCAAGAATCCGCGAGTAGCTGTCGTCCTCGAGCGCCCGCTCTATGAGGCGCTCAAGCGCCTCGCTCAGCGGGAGGGTACCTCGCTCTCGCTGAAGGCGAGGGATCTCCTCCGGGACGCGCTGGAGACCTACGAGGATTTGGCGCTCGGCCAGATCGCCGAAGAGCGAGAGCGGACGTTCGATCGCGCGCACACCCTTTCTCACAACGAGGTCTGGAGGTCGAAGAGGCGCTGAGTGCCCTACACCCTTCGGTATCACCCGGAGGTGGCAGAGGACGACGTTCCTGACATTCCCGCGAACCTTCGCCAGCGCGTGGCCCGTGCTATCCGGACGCGGCTCACCGTGAATCCCGAGCGTTACGGCACACCGCTCAGAGGCTCGCTCAGGGGATACTGGAAGCTGAGGGTCGGGGATTACCGGGTGATCTTCAAGATCGTCGGCTCGGAGGTCTGGATCCTGGCAATCCTTCACCGCAGGGCGGTATATGAAGCGGCAACGACCCGCCTGGGATGGCGGCCGTGAGCGGAAGCGCAACGAGCGGTCACACCGGTTGACTGGCCCGAGGGCGCATGGGATGATGCCTTCACCATGAAGGTGCATCTCGTCAGCCTCGGCTGCCCGAAGAACCAGGTCGATTCCGAGCTGATGCTCGGGCTCCTGGCCCGGGCCGGCGCCGAGCCTGCCCCTGCCGGGGAGGCCGACTGCCTGGTCGTCAACACCTGCGCCTTCATCGACCGGGCCCGCGAGGAGTCGGTCGAGACGATCCTCGAGCTGGCCCGGTGGAAGGCCACCGGCCCCGCCCGCCACCTCGTCGTCACCGGTTGCCTGCCGCAGCGCTACGGGGGCGAGTTGCTGGCCGAGCTGCCGGAGGTGGACGCGGTCCTCGGCACCGGCGAGCTCGACCGGATCGTCGAGGTCGTCCAGCGCCTGGACGGCCGGCGGGAGTGGGTGACCGGCGCCCCGCCCGGCTACCTCTACCCCGCCACCGCGCCGCGGCGCCGCCTCGCCCGGGTCCCCTACGCCTACGTGAAGATCGCCGAGGGGTGCGACATGGGGTGCACCTTCTGCGCCATCCCGGCGATGCGCGGCCGCCACCGGAGCCGCCCGATCGCCGACATCGGCCGCGAGGTCGAGGCCCTCGCGGCCGAGGGGGTGCAGGAGGTCGTGCTGGTCTCCCAGGACACCCTGGCCTACGGGACGGACCGGCGGGGGGCGGGGGACTTCGGCGATCTCCTCCTGGCGCTCTCCGAGACGCCGGTCCCCTGGATCCGCCACCTCTACCTCCACCCCGCCCATGTCCACGACCGCCTCCTCGCCAAGCTCGCCCGGGCGCGCGCCCTGCCGTACATCGACCTCCCGATCCAGCACGCCGACGACGGGATCCTCCGGGCGATGCGCCGGGGCGTCACCCGGCGGCGGATGGCCGAGGTCATCGCCGGCTTCCGCGAGGCCCTCCCGGGCGCGACCCTCCGCACCACCGTCCTGGTCGGGTTTCCCGGCGAGACCGAGGAGGCCTTCGAGACCCTGCTGGCGTTCATCGAGGAGCAGCGCTTCGACCGCCTCGGGGTCTTCACCTACTCCCGCGAGGAGGGGACCCCGGCCGCCGCGATGGCTGGGGAGGCGACGGCGGAGGTCGCCGCCGAGCGGGCCCGCCTCGTCCAGGAGACCCAGGACCGGATCGCCTGGGAGCGGCAGCAGGCCCTCCTCGGCCGGATCGTGGAGGTCCTGGTGGACGGTCCGAGCCAGGATCCGGCCTTCACCTGGGAGGGGCGGACGCCGGGCCAGGCCCCCGAGATCGACGGGGTCGTCTACTTCCGGGACCCGCACCTGGCCCCAGGCCGCTTCGTCCCGGTCCGGATCGTCGAGGTCGAGGGGTACGAGCTGGTCGGCGAGCCGCTCCCCCGCTGAGGTCGGCCTGGACCGCCCGGCGTTCTGGATCGCCACCTGCGCGGGGATCGGCTACGCCCCGCTCGCCCCGGGGACCCTGGCGAGCCTCCCGGTCGCCTTCCTGCTCTGGCTCCTCGCGCCCTCGGACTGGGCCGTCCTCGGCCTCGCCGCCCTCGCCGCCGGCCTCGGGGTCTGGGCCGCCGGCAGGGTGGAGGCGGCCAGCGGGGTCAAGGACCCCGGCATCGTCGTGGTGGACGAGGTCGCCGGGATGCTCGTCGCCGCCATCGGCCAGCCGCGGGGCTGGGGGTGGCTGCTGGCGGCCTTCCTCCTCTTCAGGCTGCTGGACATCTGGAAGCCGTTCCCGATCCGGCGGCTCCAGGCCTGGCCCGGAGGGCTCGGCGTCGTGGCCGACGACCTCCTGGCCGGCCTCTTCGCCACCCTGCTCCTCCAGCTCGTGCGCCTCCTCATCCCGTGACCGGCGTGGAGCTCCTCCTCCTCACCCCTGATCCCGACCGGGAGGATGCCGGGACGGCGGCGCTGGCCCGCCTCCTGGCGGCCCGCGGGCTCGCCGTCGCGGTCCGGCGCCTCGTGCCCGAGGAGGCCGAGGTCGAGCGCGCGCTCCGCCAGGCCCTCGAGGGGCGCGCCCTGGTCGTCGTCCTGGAGGAGGCGGCCGGACCGCTCGCCCGGCGGGGCCTCGCGCGCCTCCTCGGCGCCCGGCTGGTCCTGAACGCGCGGCTGCTGGAGGCCCTCGCCGCCGCCTTCCAGGCCAGGGGGCAGGCGATGCCCCGCGAGGCCGAAGGGCTCGCCCTGGTCCCTCAGGGCGCCACCGTGCTGACGACGCCGGGAGGCCCGCCCGGGCTCCTGGTGGAGGCCCCGAGCGCCCTGGTCGCGCTCCTGCCGGCCGCCGCGCCGCCCGGCCCTATCCTCGAGCAGCTCTGGCCGCTCCTCGAGGCGCGCGCCCGGCGGGAAGGGGTGACCGCGCAGAGGACCCTGAAGGCGATCGGGCTCGACCTGGCGGAGGTGGAGGCCCGCCTCACCTCCCGGCTCGCCGGCCGGCCGGACCTCGTCGTCCGCTGCTTCCCCCATCACGGCGAGGTCTGGGTGAGGCTGGTCGCCCATGGCGCCACCGCCGCCGGCGCCGAGGCGACGCTCGCCCGGGCCGAGCCGGTGATCGCCGAGGTCCTCGGCGAGGCGTACTACGGGCGCGACGAGGAGCCGCTGGAGGCGGTCGTCGGCCGGCTGCTCAGAGAGCGACGCCTCACCCTCGCCGTGGCCGAGTCGTGCACCGGGGGCCTCCTCGGGCACCGGCTCACCGAGGTGCCCGGCAGCTCGGCCTACTTCGAGCGGGGGCTCGTCGTCTACTCCAACGAGGCCAAGCAGGCCCTGCTCGGCGTCCCCGCGACCCTCCTGGCGGCCCACGGGGCGGTCTCGGGGCCCGTGGCGGAGGCGATGGCGCGCGGGGTCCGGGAGCGGGCGGGGACGGACCTGGGCCTGGCGGTGACCGGGATCGCCGGCCCCGAGGGGGGGAGCCCGGCCAAGCCAGTGGGCACCGTCTTCATCGCCGTGGCGAGCCCCGACGGGGTCGAGGCGCGGCGCTTTCGGTTCGGCGGCACCCGGAGCGAGATCAAGGCCCTCTCCGCCCTCTGGGCGCTCGAGCTCCTCCGCCGCCGTCTCCTCCGGCGCGACCCCCCGGGAGGCGTATCGGCTTGAGGTCAGGCGTCTTGGTGCGGATTCACCCTCGCCGCCTCTGCCCTTCGGGGATCCCGTTCCGAACTGCGCGCGGGGGCGGCCGGACCGGTCCCGTCCTCGCCCACGGGACGGCTGGCATCCTCCTTGCTGGCTGGGGCAGGGTGGCCGCGGCATGACGGAGCGGATCCGGAGCTTCATCGCCGTGCCCCTGCCCGAGGAGGTCCGCCGGGCGGTGGGGATGACCATCGAGGAGCTCCGGACCTTCGGGGCCGAGGTGGGGTGGGTACGGCCGGAGAACCTCCACCTGACCCTCCGCTTCCTCGGCGAGCAGGGGGAGCGGGAGCTCGCCCGCGCCCGGGAGGCGCTCGCCGAGGCCACGGCCGAGGCCTCCGCCTTCACCGTGAGCCTCCGGGGGCTCGGGGCCTTCCCGCTCCGCGGCACGCCGCGGGTCATCTGGGTGGGCGTCGCCGAAGGGGCGGAGCGGCTGAGCGCGCTCCAGGCTCAGGTGGAGGCGGCCCTGGCCCGGCGGGGGTTCCGCCCCGAGGAGCGGGCGTTCCACCCGCACCTGACCATCGGCCGGGTGCGGGGGACGCGCGGGGTCCAGGCCCTGAGCGGGGCCCTGGGGGGGGAGGAGGTGTTCGGCGAGGCGGAGGTGGCGGCCGTCCACCTCATGCGCTCGGATCTCCACCCGAGCGGCGCGCGGTACTCGGTCCTCGGGAGCTTCGCGCTGGGTCGCTGACGTTGACTTCGGAACCGGGGTTTCCGTAGAATGACCGTGACGTCCGATCGCATCACGCATGGGCGCTCCGGGTCCCGGGCGGATCGGGGAGCAGCGGAGGGGACGACGATGGCCGAGGGACGGGGAGACCGACGCCAGGCGCTGGAGCTGGCCCTGACTCAGATCGAGCGGCAGTTCGGCAAGGGGGCCGTGATGCGGCTGGGCGCGGCGGGCGCCCTCGAGGAGGCCGCGGTCATCCCCACCGGCGCCCTCACCCTGGATGTCGCCCTCGGCGTGGGGGGGATCCCGCGGGGCCGGGTCACCGAGATCTACGGCCCGGAGTCCTCGGGGAAGACGACCCTGGCCCTCCACGTCATCGCCGAGGCC
>Ga0137796_10000845_pt1 | contig 18360 bp, 15 predicted proteins | sample OV2TP3_FD_97704 | JGI IMG/M metagenome (GOLD analysis project Ga0137796, IMG submission 97704) | reverse complement strand
TAGGGCATACACCCCCGTCCCCGTAACCCACGGCTTCCACTGCACATCTCTCGACTCGTCGACTCTAACTCGGTAAACTCGGGCTAGAGGCTCTAGGCGATCGCGTTTCTTGGTGGCAGGGGGGCTCAGAGCGGATGCTGACCGCGGTGACGGTCTCGGGGTTCGGGGAGAGCCACGTGTGCTTGCCGCTGGACGGCCAGCATGAGACCCGCTCCCTCGAATCAAACCAGGAGAGGCCCCAACCGGCCACAGGGTGGAGCGCCACGGGCACCTGAAGCCCAGAGCGCCAATCAGTGAGCGACCGGCAGGACCTCTCCCCCGGCAGTGTCTCGCGGTCCCAGGGAGGAGCGCAATGTCCTTCTTCGTCGGCCTGGACTGGGCGGCGACCACGCACGCCGTCGGTGTGATCGACGAGACCGGCACCGTCCGCTGGCGCGGGACCGTGCCCCACACCGCGGCTGGCCTTGCCGAGCTCGTCCAGCGTCTGAGCCGCTTTGGTGCCCCTGCCACGCTGCCCGTCGCCCTCGAGCGCCCGTCGGGCCTCGTGGTCGACACGCTCCTGGAGGCCGGCTTCCCAGTCGTCCCCATCCACCCCAATGTCGTCAAGGCCAGCCGGCTCCGCTACTCCGCGGCCGGCGGGAAGAGCGATCCGGGCGACGCCTACCTCCTGGCCGACCTGCTCCGCACCGATGGCCACCGCTTCCGGCCCTTGCAGCCCCTCGCCGACGAGACCCGCGCCCTCCGGGCCCTCGTCCGCGGCCGCGACGACCTCGTCGCCCAGCGCGTCGCCCTCGCCAACCAGCTGCGCGCCTTCCTCGAGCGCTTCTGGCCCGGCGCGGCGACCATCTTCGCCGAGGTGGACTCCCCGATCGCCCTGGCCTTCCTCACTCGCTACCCCACGCCCCAGAGCGCCGAGCGGCTTGGCGAGCGCCGCCTGGCGCAGTTCCTCCGTCGCCATGCCTACTGCGGCCGTCGCTCCGCGGCCGAGCTGCTGAGCCGCCTGCGCAATGCCCCCCTGAGCCGGACCGGCGATGCGGAGACCGAGGTCAGCGGTGAACTCGTCCAAGCCCTGGTCGCGGTCCTCACGCCGCTCGTCGCCCAGATCCAACAACTCTCGGCGGCGATCGCGGCCGCGTTGGTCCAGCACGCTGATGGCCCGCTCGTCCAGAGCTTCCCTCGCAGTGGGGCCGTCAACGCCGCCCAGATCCTCGCCGAGCTCGGCGACGACCGCGCTCGCTTCTCCACCGCCGACCAGCTCGCGGCCGAAGCCGGCGTCGCGCCCGTGACCCACGCCTCCGGCAAACACCGCGGTGTCGCCTTCCGCTGGGCTTGCAACAAACGCCTCCGCCAGGCCCTCACCACGTTTGCCGACAACTCGCGCCACGCCTCGGCCTGGGCGGCCGCCGTGTATGCCCACGCCCGGGCCCGCGGCTGTGATCATCCCCACGCTATCCGGATCCTGGCCCGCGCGTGGGTCCGTGTGCTCTGGCGCTGCTGGCAGGACCGCCGCCCCTACGACGTCAGCTGCCACCGTGCCGCCCAACCTCTGCTGGCTGTCCAAGGCGCGAGGGGTTGACACAGGGTGTCTCATGCGCTACGCCGCTCAGAGGCAAGAGGGGTGCCAGGAAGAGAAACGACGAGAGATTGAACAGTTATCAGGTGCCGGGGCCGGCTTCTTGTCAGGCGCTCTGGCTAGGAATCAGCCAGCCTGGCTCGTCTGCTCCCGGAGAGAAATGACCTCAGGCTCAGGGGTCCGCCAGCGGCGCCACGGCGGCATCCGGGCGCCGTCGCGCCCGATCTTCACCAGGCCGGCGCGAGCGCCACGCACCGGACCGCGGGGAGGCCCTTCGCCACGGGCGCCCACGTCGCGCCCCCGTCGTCGGACCGGAAGACGCGGCCGTCCTCGGTGCCGAACGCGACGAGCGACCCGGCTGCGGCGAGGCATGCCGTGTCGATGTTCCCGCGGAACCATTCGGGGAGCCCGTCGCGGCAGCGCTCGAACGGGCCCCCGTCGTCGAGCCGCTGCCGGTACACCGTGGCCCGCCGGCCGCCCGGGCCCGTGGACGCGGAGATCAGTACGGTGTCGCCCGCGACGGCGACCGCGCGAAGGTACCGCGCGTGCAGCCCGTCGGTGTCGAACCGCCAGATCTGACCGCCGTCCGCGCTCACGCCGAGCCCGATCGCCGCCGCCGCGAGCACGAGGCCGGCGCGCGCGGGGTGGGCCAGGACCTGGTGGACGTCGGCCTCGATGTCGAGCGTCGGGGTCCACGTGCGGCCGCCGTCCGTGGAGCGGACCACGCCGCCGACGTGGACGTTGACGTAGACGGCGCCGCCCGCGTCCACCGCGATCGAGCGAGCGTCGGCCGGGTCACCCCAGGGCGTGTGCCACGCGGCGCGACCCTCGACCGCTTCGAACGCCTCGACTGGGGCGAGCCCCGCGTCCGTCAGGCGGAGGAGGTGCGCGCCCGCCGTCCCCACGAGGAGGCCCACCGGCGTCGCCGCGAGGCACGTCAGCTCGGGCCCCGGGACGCTGGGGATCTCCAGCCACGCCCCCCGGTCCCCGCGCCAGAGCGTCCGCCCGTCCGTGATCGCCCACCAGCGGGCCCCGTCCCGCGCAAGCGCGGTGACCTCGCGGCCGGTGAGGTCCTGCCGCTCCTCGCGCCGGAGCCGGTAGAGCCCGCCCGCCGTGCCGACGAGGATGTCGGGGTCTGCCATCGCCCCAGCCCTCCCGGGCCCATTGTGCTATCGTAGGCGCCGCGGCGCCAGCCCGAGTCGCGCCGGGAGGAGGTCCGCGATGGGCGAGGGGTGGTTCCACAACCTGCGCGAGGGCGGCATCCCCCGCGAGCTCGCCAAGGGCATCCGGGCCCGGGTCTTCCCGGGCGAGCACGTCATGCTGTCGGTGGTCGAGCTCGAGCCGTGGTCGGAGTCCCCCGTCCACTCCCACCCGAACGAGCAGTGGGGCGTCTGCCTCGAGGGGGAGTGGATCCGGATCCAGGACGGCCGCGAGTACCCCGTCAAGGCGGGCGACTTCTGGCAGACGCCACCCCACGTCCCGCACGGCGGGCGGACGCTTGGCCAGCGCTGCGTCATCCTCGACATCTTCGCCCCGCCGCGCGAGGAGTACCGCCGCCCGGGCCGGGGCCTCGGAGCCGCGACCGTCCACGCGCCGAGCGGCGGTGGCATTGACCCCCCGGGACGCCCCGGGTAGACTCGGGATCGAGGATCGCGGGAGCTCGGGAAGAGCCGAGCTGAGAGGGCAGCCCGCCTCGCTGCCGACCGCTTGAACCTGACCTGGGTAATACCAGCGCAGGGAGGGTCACGGGCGCCTGCACCGGCCGGCGCGACGGCGCTGCACCGCGGATCCGCGGTGCGGCGCTGTTGTTTCTGAGGATCGAGACCGGGAGGACGACGATGAGCATGCGTGCGCTGCGGGTGGTCACCGCACTGGGTGTGGCGCTCGCCTTGCCGGGGGGCGCGCCGGAGCTCTGGGCGCAGAGCCCGAAGCCGCTGCACCTGGTGCTGACGCCGTCTCAGAAGCCGACGGACCTCCTCGCGGCCGGTGAGGAGTTCGGCGCCGCGCTCGGCAAGCTGATCGGGGTCCCCGTCCGCGTGACGGTGGCCTCCGACTACGCGGCCGTGGTGGAGGCGCTCCGCAACAAGACGGCCGATCTGGCCTTCGTCCACCCGGCCGGCTACGTGCTGGCCAACCGGGAAGCCAAGGCCATGATCATCGCCAAGGATCGGTGGCACGGCAACACCTCGTACACGGCGCGGATCTTCGTGCGGAAGGAGTCGGGGCTGAAGACGCTCGAGGAGCTCCGGGGGAAGACGATCGCGTTCGTGGACCCCTCGAGCACGTCCGGGTACGTCTATCCGATGGTCATGCTGATCCAGCGGGGGCTCGTCCAGAACCGCGACCCGAAGACCTTCTTCAAGGACGCGGTCTACGCGGGCTCCCACGACGCCGCGCTCCAGGCGCTCCTCAAGGGGCACGTGGACGCGATCGCCTCCTTCGACCAGGCGCGCGAGCAGTATCTCAAGGACCCGGCCGAGCGCGAGAAGCTGACCTGGGTCGCCGAGAGCGAGCCGATCCCGGAGGGCGGCATCTGCGGGCGCGAGGGGCTCGAGCCGGCGATGGTGGCCAAGGTGCGGGCGGCGCTGCTCCAGATGCGCGGGCCCCAGTACGAGCCCATGCTGAAGAAGCTCTACGACATCGACGGGTTCGAGCCGGCCGAGGACCGCGAGTATGCCCCCGTGCGGTCCGCGATGGATCTGCTCGGCTGGCGCCCCAAGCGGTGAGGCTCGGGTCTCGACCCGAGCCCCACCGCTGACCTGGCCCCCGTGGGGCCGATGATCGAGGTCCGGGGGCTGCGGGTCGTCCGGCCCCCCGACACCGTCGCCCTCTACGGCGTCGATCTGGCGGTCCAGCCGGGCGAGTTCGTGATCATCATCGGGCGGAGCGGCGCGGGGAAGACGACGTTCCTCCGCTCCATCAACCGCCTCGTCGAGCCCACGGCGGGCCGGGTGCGTGTCGCGGGGCGCGAGGTCACCGGGGCCCCGCCCGCCGAGCTGCGCCTCGTCCGCCGCCAGATCGGCATGATCTTCCAGCAGTTCAACCTGGTCCGGCGCGCGTCCGTGCTCGAGAACGTCCTGGCGGGACGGCTCGGCTACGTGCCGGCGCTCCCGAGCCTGCTCGGGCGGTTCCCGGGGCCCGACCGGGAGGTCGCCCTCGAGTGTCTCGTGCAGGTGGGCCTCCGCGACCTCGCCGACCGCCGGGCGGACACGCTCTCCGGGGGGGAGCAGCAGCGCGTCGCCATCGCCCGCGCGCTCGCGCAGGCGCCGAGCGTGATCCTCGGGGACGAGCCGACGGCGAGCCTCGACCCCCAGCTCACGGGCAGCATCATGGGGATCCTCAGGCAGATCAACCGGGAGCGCGGGCTCACCCTGGTCGTGAGCCAGCACCAGCTCGAGACGGCGCTCGAGTACGCGGGCCGGATCGTGGGGTTCCGCGCCGGCCGGATCGTCTTCGACGGGCCGCCGGCCGCGGTGACGCCCGCCGCGGTGAAGGCGATCTACGGGGAGGACGCAGCGCCGTGAGGCGCGGGCGTGGGCTCACGCTCCTCATCGGGCTCGTCGTCCTGGTGGCCGTCGCCTGGGACACGGGAGCCGACCCGGTGCGTTTCTTCCGTGGCACCCCGTGGATGCTCGACTTCGTCCGGCGCTCGCTGCCCCCCGACCTGCGGGTGCTGCGGCCGGCGCTCGAGGGCGCGTTCAAGACCGTCGAGATCGCGCTCCTCGGGACGGCGGCCTCGGCCGCCCTCGCCGTGCCCCTCGGCTTCCTCTCCGCGCGGAACGTCGCGCCCCCGTCGGTCTTCTACCCGGCACGCGCCACCCTGAACTTCCTCCGCAGCATCGACACGCTGGTCTACGCGCTGCTCTTCGTGGCCGCCGTGGGCCTCGGGCCGTTCCCCGGCGTCCTGGCGGTCGTCGCGTACACGACCACCTCGCTCGCGAAGCTCTACTCGGAAACGATCGAAGGGATCGACCCGGGTCCGGTGGACGCGATCACCGCGACCGGGGCGACGCGGCTCCAGGTCCTCCGGTTCGGCGTCCTCTCCCAGGTCCTCCCGCTCTTCCTGTCGTACATCCTCTACCGGCTCGAGTCGAACATCCGGGCGGCGACCGTGCTCGGGTTCGTCGGCGCCGGCGGGATCGGCTTCTACCTCCAGACCTACCTCCGGATGATCGACTACCCCGCCGCTTCCACCGTCCTTCTGGTGACGGTCGCGATGGTGATGGCGGTGGACTTCCTGAGCTCGCGCCTGCGCGCCCGCCTGGTCTGACCGCGGAACACCGGAGGGCTGACGTGACCGACGCGTACTTCGACTGGACCGCGGCGCAGTTCGACCCGGCGCGGATCTTCGCCAAGCCGGAGGCGCTGGCGGGCATCCGGGTCCTCGATCTCTCGGTTATCATCCTCGGCCCGGCCACGGCGGACTTCCTCGGCGAGCTCGGGGCGGAGGTGATCAAGGTCGAGATGCCGGGATCGGGGGACGTGACGCGGATCCTCGGCGGCGCCGCCCTGTTCTGGCAGAACGTGTCGGTCGTCTTCTTCGCGCAGAACCACTCCAAGTACCACCTGGGCCTCGACATGCACCTGCCGGAGGGGCAGGCCCTGATCCGGAAGCTCGCCGCGCGCTCGGACGTCGTGATCGAGAACTTCAAGGCGGGGACCCTCGAGGAGAAGTTCGGGATCGGCTACCGCCAGCTCCGGGCGGTCAACCCCCGCCTGATCTACGTGGCCAACACCGGGTTCGGCCAGTGGGGCCCGTACGCGCGCGGGCGTGCGTCGTACGACGGGCTCGCCCAGGGCGTCTCGGGGCTCACGGCGATCACCGGCGAGGAGGGGGCACCGCCCACGAAGATCGGCAACTACATCGGGGACTGGTACGGCGCCTGCCTGTCCGCCCTCGGCACCCTCGCGGCGCTCCACTGGCGCGACCGGACGGGGGAGGGGCAGTTCGTGGAGGTGGCGCAGTGCGAGGCGCTGCTCCGCGCCATGGACTGGACCTGGCTCTACGCCGGCCTGACCCGGAAGGACCGCCCGCGGACCGGCAACCGGGACCCGGTCTTCGCGCCGTCCGGGGTGTACCCCTGCCGGGACGGCTACGTCGCGCTGGTGGCGGGGACCGAGGCGGAGCTCCAGGGGCTCGCCCGGCTGCTCGGCCGGCCCGAGCTGGCGACGGATGCGCGGTTCGCCACGGCCGAGGCGCGCCGCCGGCCCGCGCACGCGGCGGCGCTCGACGGGCTCGTCGCCGCATTCTGCGCCGACCGGACGCGAGTCGAGGTGGAGGCGGCGGCGCGGCGGCACGGGGTCGCGGCGGCCCCGGTCATGAGCGCCCGGGACCACTGCGAGAGCGCCCACTTCCGCGCCCGCCGCTCCGTGTGGGAGCACGAGGACCCGGTCTACGGCCGGATGGTCGAGTACGGCCCGGCGCCGAAGCTCTCGGCCACCCCGGCTCGCATCCGGTGGGCGGGGAAGCCGGTCGGGTTCCACAACGAGTTCGTGCTGAAGCGGCTCCTCGGGCTGAGCGAGGCCGAGATCCGGGAGCTGGAGGCGAAGCGGGTGATCGGCAAATGGGCGGACCGGGTGGGCGCGAAGCCCCCCGACCGCTGGAAGGGCGAGGGACGGCTCGAATGACCGAGCGCGGCGTTCCTCAGCGAGTAGCCCCGGCGGCGAGGAGGGCGAGGTGGAGCGGCAGACTGGGCCCGGCGTGAGCTGGTACGACTGGATCCAGGCCGCGGAGGACCCGGCCCGGGTCTCCGAGCAGCCGGAGGCGCTCGACGACCTGCTGGTGCTGGACCTCTCCCAGGGGCACTACGGCGCCCTCCTGGCGGGGACGTTCCTGGCCGAACTGGGCGCCGAGGTCATCAAGGTCGAGCCCCCGGGCGGGGAGCCCGCGCGCCGGTGGGGCCCGCCCGACGTGACGCTGAACGGGGAGGGCCTGGCCTTCGTCACCGAGGCGCGCAACCGCTACTTCGTGACGCTCAACCTCGAGTCGGCGGAGGGGCGCGCGCTCCTCCGGGGCCTCGCCGCGCGCGCCGACGTTCTCGTCGAGGGGTTCCCCGCGGGCTACCTCGATGGCCTCGGCCTCGGCTATCGCCAGCTCGGCGCGCTCAACCCGCGCCTCGTCTACGTCGCCTGCGCGCCGTACGGGCAGTTCGGCCCGCTCGCCAGGCAGGCGGGGCCCGAGTACGACCTGATCGACCAGGCCCTCTCGGGGCTCCTCTACGTCACCGGCGACCCCGAGGGCTCGCCGATGCGCGTGGGGAGCTGGATCGCGGCCTACGCCCAGGGCGCCTGGGCCTGCGTCGCGACGCTGGCGGCGCTGCACTGGCGGGGGGCGTCCGGGCGCGGGCAGATGATCGACGTCTCCGGGGCCGAGGCGCTCATGCGGTACCTCGAGTACTCGGTGCTCCTCTACCACGCGACCGGGCAGGTCCGTGAGCGCACCGGGCTCTACGAGCTGGCCGTCTTCCCCTACACGTTCGTCCGGGTCAAGGACGGCTTCGCCTTCGTCGCCGGCTACACCGATCCGAACTTCCAGGCCCTCTGCCGGATCATGGGCCGGCCCAAGCTCGCCCAGGATCCCCGCTTCGACACCACGATCAAGCGCGTCGTCCGGGAGAACGAGGTGGCGCTCCGGGACGAGATCCAGCGCTGGTCGATCAACCACACTGCGGAGGAGATCCTCCAGAGGGTGCTCGCCGACCCGGGGCCGGGCGTGGTCGTCTTCGGTCCGGTCAACCCGCCGACGCGGGTGCTCGCGGAGGCGAACTGGTGGGAGCGCGGCTGTTTCCGCACCGTGGCCGACCCGCTGTACGGGGAGCTCACCATCCAGATGCCGGCGTGGCGGATGACGCGCACGCCGCCCCGGCTCAAGTGGCCGTGCCGCCCCGCCGGCTACCACAACCTGCACGTCTACCAGAAGTACGCGGGGCTCGGGCCGGGGCGCCTCGCCGACCTCGCGGGTGCGGGCGTGCTCTGAGCGGCGGCGGCGTGGTGGTGCGCTCCGGACCACGTGCCGGACCGGCGCGGCGGGGAGGTGCGGACCGGGGAGGCGTGGGTGCTCTCGCCGGGTCCCCGTGGGCTGCTCTCCGAGCCGCCCGCGGCCGGCCCCGAGCGCGGGGATCAGCGCCTCGCCCTAGCGCTCCGCCGGCGAGCGCCGGGCCGCGGCGCCGCCGCCACCTCGCGGACGACCGCGCGCAGCGCCTCGAGGAGCGCCAGCGCCTCGACGCTCAGCGGGCGGTGGAGCGGGTGGATCACGTCGAGGCTCCGCCGGAGCGGCTCCGCGTCCGCGATCTCCACGGCGACGAGCGATCGCCGACGGAGCTCGCGCGCCAGGGCCAGGTGAGGGAGGAACGCGAGGCCGAGTCCCCGCTCCACCATCCGCTTGGCGGCCTCGATCGTCTCGACCTCGAGGACCACGTTCGGGACGAGCCCCGCGCGGCGGAAGAGGCCGTGGGTGAGCGTCCAGTCGCTCGACCCGCGGTCGAAGAAGATCAGGGGGCGGTCCGCGACCTCCTCGAGCCGTGCCCGCCGCGTCCGCGGCGCGCCGTCGCCCGGGCGCCGGACGAGGACCAGGGGGTCGTCCCGCAGGCTCACCGTCTCCACGGCCGGATGGTGGAGCGAGCGCGCCAGCCCGACCTCGGCCTCGCCCCGGAGGACCATCTCGAGGACTTCCTTGGAGTGACCGGCCCGCACCGTGACCATCACGCGGGGGTGCGCCGCCCGGAAGCGCGTCAGCACGTCCGGGAGCAGGTACGTGCAGATCGACAGGGCCGCGGCGATCTGGAGGGCCCCGCCGCTCGCGGGGGTGAGCCGGTGGACCGCCTGCCGGGCGAGGGCGACCGCCTGGAGGAGCCGCTCGGCGTGCGGCCGGAACGCCCGCCCGGCGGGCGAGAGCCGGAGCCCGCCGCGCCCCCGGTCGAAGAGCGGGACGCCCAGCGAGGCCTCGAGCGCCTTGATCCGGGCGCTCACGGCCGGCTGCGTGACCCGCAGCGCTTCGGCGGCGCGGTGGAACCCACCGAAGGTCCCCACGGCGAGGAAGGTCTCGACTTGGTCGATGTCCATCGGGGCCATTCTCGCATGATCAAGGATTCTTATCGAACCGATAAAGAGAATCATCTTGCTTGCTCACGCGCCAGGGGGCAAGGTGGGCGACACCGGGGGCGGGATCGCCCGCCGAGGCGGAGAGGAGGGCGCGATGAACGAGCGGTGCCGGTGCGGGGATCCGTTGCGACACGCCTACGAGAGCTGGGCCTGCGCGCGCTGCCGGCGGCCGTGCTGTCCGGCCTGCGCCGAGCGGGGACTGGCGGGGGTGACCTGCGTCGCCTGCCACGCCGGGGGCGGCCCGGCGCGGGCGAGCTGAGGCGGAGGGTCGCACGATGGGCGAGACGGGACGGGGGTTCCGGCGGCTGCTCCGGGAGGAGCCGTATGTGTTCACCGGCGGCGTCTACTCGCCGCTGGACGCGCAGCTGGCCGAGCGGGCGGGGATGAAGGCGATCTACATGAGCGGCTACTCGGTCGCCCTGCTCAACGGGTGGCCGGACATGGGCTTCCTCACGATGACCGAGATGACCCGGACCGCCTCGATGATCGCGAGCGCCGTTCGCATCCCCGTGATCGCCGACGCGGACGACGGGTACGGGTCCGCCCTCAATGCCATGCGGACCGTGGCGGAGTACGTCAAGGCGGGGGTCGCCGGGATCCACCTCGAGGACCAGCAGTACCCCAAGCGGTGCGGCCACGTCGCGGGGAAGGTCGTCGTCGGGCGCGACGAGGCGGTCGGCAAGTTCCGCGCCGCCGTGGCGGAGCGAGACCGACTGGACCGGGACTTCGTCCTGATCGCGCGGACGGACGCCTACGGCGCGGTCGGCGGGAGCTTGGAGGAGGCGGTCTGGCGCGGCCGGGCGTACGCCGACGCCGGCGTGGACCTCGTCTGGTGCGAGCTCTCGAGCGCCGACCGCGGCCCGGCCGAGGCCTTCGCGGCCGCCATGCGGCAGAGCCACCCGGGCCTGCCGCTGGCCTTCAACTACTCCTCGTCGTTCCGGTGGAGCGCGGATCCCGATCCCCTGACCTTCCGGGAGCTGGGGGAGCTGGGCTACAAGTTCATCTTCATCACGCTCTTCGGGGCGCACGCGGCCATGTACGCCGTCTGGAACATGATGGAGGACCTGGTGGAGAACCAGGAGGCGGCGCAGTGGCGGCTCGAAAAGCTCAAGGCGGGGCACGGGACGGAGAGCCACCACGTGGTGGCCCGCGTCGCGCAGTTCCAGGAGCTCGAGCGGCGGTTCATCCCGGGCGCGGGGGCGCGGCAGCGGGCGTCGGCGGGCTTCGGGGAGCCGCACTGAGCCGCGGCGGAGTGGCCTCGCGCCCGAGGCTCGGGTATCTTGGAGGCCCGGGGCGCGGTGGTCGCGCCCCACGCGCCCGACACCCCACCGGGAGGTCGAGTCCATGCCGAGTCTCGCAGGGATCGAGGTGCGGGGCCCCGTCGAGGGGCGCTTCGCCGAAGTCCTCACGCCCGAGGCCCTCACCTTCGTCGCCCGGCTCGCGCGCGAGTTCGGGTCCGCGCGGGAGACCCTGCTCCGGCGCCGCGCCGAGCGGCAGGCCGAGCTCGACGCGGGCACGCGGCCGGAGTTCCTCGCCGAAACCCGCGAGATCCGGGAGCGGGAGTGGACCGTCGCGCCCGCCCCCCGGGACTGCCAGCAGCGCTGGGCGGAGATCACGGGCCCGGCCGAGCGGAAGATGGTCATCAACGCGCTGAACTCGGGCGCGGACGTCTTCATGGCCGACTTCGAGGACGCCCACACCCCGACCTGGCGGAACATGGCCGAGGGTCAGGTGAACCTGATCGATGCCATCGAGCGCACGATCGAGTTCGTGAACCCCGACGGGCGGGTCTACCGGCTCAGGGACCAGGTGGCGACGCTCCTCGTGCGCCCCCGCGGGTGGCACCTCGTCGAGAAGCATCTCTGGGTCGATGGCCGGCCCGTCCCCGGGGGCCTCGTCGACTTCGGCCTCTACTTCTTCCACAACGCCCGGCGCCTGCTGGAGCGCGGGAGCGGCCCCTACTTCTACCTGCCGAAGCTGGAGGGCCATCGCGAGGCGCGCCTGTGGAACGAGATCTTCTGCGTCGCCCAGGACGCCCTGGGGATCCCTCGCGGCACGATCCGCGCTACGGTCCTGATCGAGACGATCCTGGCGGCGCTCGAGATGGACGAGATCCTCTGGGAGCTGCGGGAGCACAGCGGGGGGCTCAACGCGGGCCGCTGGGACTACATGTTCAGCATCATCAAGAAGTTCTGGACGCGGCCGGAGTTCGTGCTGCCCGACCGGGCGCAGGTGACGATGACCGTGCCCTTCATGCGGGCCTACACCGAGCTGCTCGTCAAGACCTGCCACCGGCGCGGGGCTTACGCCCTGGGCGGCATGGCCGCGTTCATCCCGAGCCGGCGGGACCCGAAGGTCAACGAGATCGCCCTGGCGAAGGTCCGGGAGGACAAGCTCCGGGAGTCGGGCGACGGGTTCGACGGGACCTGGGTGGCGCACCCGGACCTGGTCCCGGTCGCCCGCGAGGTGTTCGCCAACGCCCTCGGATCGCGGCGTCACCAGCTCGAGCGGCAGCGGCCGGAGGTCCGCGTGACCGCGGAGGAGCTGCTCGACGTCCGGGTCCCGGGCGGCACCATCACCGAAGCCGGGCTCCGCAACAACGTCAGCGTGGGGATCCAGTACCTCGCGTCCTGGCTGAGCGGCGTGGGCGCCGCCGCGATCGCCAACCTCATGGAGGACGCCGCGACCGCCGAGATCTCGCGCTCCCAGGTCTGGCAGTGGGTCCGGCACGCGGCGCGCCTCGTGGAGGGTCGGCCGGTCACGCGGGAGCTCGTGCGGCGCCTGGCGGGGGAGGAGCTCGCGGCGATCCGCGGGAGCCTCGGCGAGGCGGCGTACGCCCAGGGGCGCTTCAAGGAGGCAGCCGAGCTCTTCGAGGAAGTGGCCCTCTCCGACGCCTTCGTCGAGTTCCTCACCCTGCCGGGGTACGCGCGGCTCGACTGACGCTCGGAGGGGGGCTCCGCCCCCCTTCGTTCGGACCGGCGCGGCTGCGCCGGGCGGCGCTTCCGGCAACGCCGGACCGTTCGCCTGTCCATCTCGGCCGTGACGCGCTCGGCCTGCGGCTTCGCGGGGCGTCCCGGCCTTGACTCGGCGGCGAACGGCTCGGGCCTGCCTCCCCCCGTCCGCCTCCCTCGCGCCGCCGCGCGCCTGGACAGCCGTGGTGGCGGTCTGCTACGGTAGCGTTGATCCGACGGAGGACCGCCGCCCATGCCCTGGCTCGTGCTGCACGAGGAGAGGCAGCCGCCTCGGACTCTGGAAGTCGAGACGGCGCCGTTCCGGATCGGCCGCCGCGCCGGCAACGACCTCGTGCTCGCGGACCACGGGGCCTCACGCGAGCACGCGCGGATCGAGCGGGAAGGCGGGGAGTGGCGGCTCGTCGACCTGGGGGCCGCGAACGGCACCTACCTGAACGGGCAGCGGGTGGCGCCCGGGAGCGCCGAGGCCCTCCGGCCCGGCGACGAGATCCGGATCAGCGGCACCACCCTCCACTTCTTCGAGAACCGCCCGGCCACCGGGGCGGTGGACGCGACCGTGACCGATACGACCACGGCCACCCGCCTCGCCGACGCGTCGGCCTCCGCGCGCGCCCCCGACTTCGTGCGGCCCCTCAGCGAAGTCGCCTTGCCGCGCAAGGTCGAGTACTTCACGGTCCTCCACGACCTCGCGCGGCTGCTCCTGGCGGCCCATCAGCTGCGCGAGATCGGCGAGACGGCCCTGGATCTGCTCTTCCGCGTCCTCCCGGTCGAGCGCGCGGCGATCGCGCTGAGCGGCCCGGGAGGCACGACGCTCGCCCCTCTCGCCGAGCGCACGCGCAAGGGCGAGGGGAAGGTCACGATCAGTCACACGATCTCGAGCTGGGTGCTACGCGAGCGCGTCGCGGTCATCACGTCGGACGCCCGCCACGACGCCCGCTTCCAGCGCGGCGAGAGCATCCTCATGTTCCACATCCGCTCGGCCATGTGCGTGCCGCTCTGGTCGGACACGGACACGGTCGGCGTCATCTACCTCGACAACCTCTATGACGCGCATGCCTTCACCGAGGAGGAGCTCGAGCTCGTCACGGCCGTCGCCAACCAGGTCGCGATCGGCATCCGGCAGGTGCAACTGTCGGACCAGATCCGCAACGAGGCGGTGATCCGGGCCAACCTCTCCCGCTACCACTCGCCGGACGTGGTCGAGATGATCCTGCGCTACTCGCGGGAGGGGCGCGATCTGGGGATCGAGGTCGCGGAAGAGGTCGTCACGGTGCTGTTCGCGGACATCGTCGGCTTCACCTCCATGTCGGAGCGTCTCGCCCCGGCCGAGGTCGCGACGCTCCTGAACACGTTCTTCGAATGCGCGACGCGGGGGATCTTCCGGTTCCGGGGCTCGGTGAACAAGTACATCGGCGACGCGATCATGGCGATCTTCGGCGCCCCGATCCCGATGGGAAACCACAGCGAGCTGGCCGTGCGCGCGGCGTTGGCGCTGCAGGAGGAAGTGCAGGCGGTCCAGGAGACCTTGCCCGCGGACCGCCGCTTCCGGGTGCGGGTCGGGGTGAACAGCGGCCGCGTCGTGGCGGGCAACATCGGCACCCCGGAGCGCATGGAGTTCACGGTCCTCGGGGACCCGGTGAACGTGGCCCAGCGGCTCGAGTCGATCTGCGAGCCCGGCAAGGTGTACGTCGGGGAGGAGACCTGCCTCAAGACCCGGGACCTCTTCCAGTACCGGGACCTCGGCGAGATCACGCTCGAGGGGAAGCAGCAGCAGATCCGCGTCTACGAGGTCCTCGGCTGACCGCCCGCGAGGGCTGCTGCGGCCGTCGCCGGTTTGACACTCCGACGCCCGGCGTGACAGAATGACTCGTCACGCGCGAGGAGTGCGCGGATGATCGTCTCGCACGGGCAGACGGACATCGGCAGGCGCCGGAAGATCAACGAAGACAGCATCTTCGCGGCCGGCGCCCTGTTCATCGTGTGCGACGGGATGGGAGGCCACAAGGCGGGGGAGGTGGCCTCCAGCCTGGCCGTGGAGGCGATGGCGCGCTTCATCGAGCGCTCGGACGAGGACCACGAGCTCACCTGGCCGTTCGGCTTCGACCCGCGGCTCTCCTACAACGCCAACCGGGTGCGCACCGCGATGAAGCTCGCCAACCGGAGCGTCTTCCGGAAAGCCAGCTCCGACGAGGAGTACGTCGGGATGGGCACCACGGCCGTGGTCGCCCTGTTCGCGCCGAAGGATCCGGTGATGACGTACGCCGGCGTGGGTGACAGTCGGATCTACCTCCTCCGGGCCGGAGGCATGCTCCAGCTCACGCGCGACGACTCCCTGGCCAGCGTCGCCTGGGCCGGACCCCCCGCCGAGGAGGTCGGCGCGACCGGCTCGGCGCTCCGCAACATCCTGACGAAAGCCCTCGGCGCTCGCGAGGACGTGGAATTCGACGTCGTGGACCAGGCGCTGGCCGAGGGTGACCTGGTGCTGCTCTGCTCCGACGGGCTCACGGGCATGCTGCCGGACGCGCGCATCCTGGAGATCGCCACGGCGCACGGCGGCGACCTCGCGGGCGCCACCCGGGCGCTCGTCGCCGAGGCGAACGCGGCGGGGGGTCGCGACAACATCAGCGTGGTTCTCGCGCAGTATCGCCGCTGAGCGGACGCCCGCGTCAGACCCGCCCATGATCCAGCAGATCGGCCGGTACGAGATCGTCGAACGGATCGGCCGCGGGGGCATGGGCACCGTGTACAAGGCCAGGGACCCCAGGCTCGGCCGGCATGTCGCCCTCAAGGTCATCTCCGGCGACAGCGACGCCACCGACGAGCTGAAGACGCGCTTCTACCGCGAGGCCCAGGCCTGCGCGACGCTGAGCCACCCCAACGTCGTCACGGTCTACGACCTGGGCGAAGACGACGGCCGGCTCTTCATCGTCATGGAGTTCCTGGACGGGGAGGAGCTCAAGCACGTGATCGCCCAGCGGAAGCCCCTCGCCCTGGAAGACAAGCTCGACTTGATGGTCCAGGTCTGTGAGGGGCTCCATTACGCCCACCAGAAGGGGATCATCCACCGCGACATCAAGCCGGGCAACATCTTCGTGCTTCGGACCGGGCAGGCCAAGATCCTCGACTTCGGCCTCGCGCGCATCGCCTCGAGCGACCCCGGCCTCACGCGGACGGGGCTCATCATGGGGACGCTGCGGTACATGTCCCCCGAGCAGGCCCGCGGGCGGGTGGACCAGCGGTCGGACATCTTCTCGGTGGGCGCTGTCTTCTACGAGTTCCTGAGCTACCGGCCCCGCGTTCGCGAGCGAAGACCCGATGGAGATCCTCGAGCTCCTCCGGACGACCGCCCCGCCGCCCCTCAGCGAGGTGGATCCGACGGTCCCGCGCGAGCTCTCGGCGGTCGTCGAGCGCGCGCTCAGGAAGGATCCCGCCCAGCGCTTTCCCGACCTCGCCCAGATGCGCGCGCAGCTCGAGGGGATCCGTCGGCGGCTCGACGACGAGGCCGTCCGGCTCGGGCAGCAGGTGCGCGCGCGGCTCGACGAGATCCGGGGGCTCCAGGACCGGCTGGCCGCGCGGACTGGCGAAGCGCCCGAAGACGAGACGCTCCCCGTAGTGGACGACCGGGCGCGCGTCGGAACGCTCCGGGCCCTCGAGCACCAGCTCGCGGAGAAGCTCGAGCGGCTCCGCGCCCGTGCCCAGCGGGTCGAGGCCGTGGAGGCGGCCCATGCCCACGGCGTGGAGCTCATGCGCCGCGGGGATGCGGAGGGGGCGATCGCCGAGTTCGAGCAGGTCCTCCGGGAGGTCCCCGAGCACCGCGGCGCGCTCGAGGGGATCCGTCAGGCCCGCCGCGGCGCGCCGCCGGCACCCGCCCCGGAAGCGCCCCGCCGCGTTCCGCCGCCGCCCGCGGCGCCGCCTCCACCGGCACCGGCTCCGCCGGCCGCGGCGCGGCCGGGTTCGGTGGCGCCCGCGCCCGAGCGCCGTCCGGCGCCGGCCCCCGCGCCGCCCCCGCCCGCACCCGCTCCGTCCCCGCCCGCGCCGCTGGCGCGGCGGAGTCGCGCGTTCGGCTGGCGCGAGGCGGGCCTGGCGGCGATTGTGTTGCTGGCCCTCGTCGGCGTCGCGGCCTATCTCCTGCGCCCCGCGCCTGCGCCGCCGGTAGTGTCCGAGAGCCCCCCGGCCGCGCCGGCGCCGGCTGAGCCGGTGGCGGCCGCCTCGCCCGCGCCCGTGGCGCCCGCCCCGCCCGCGCCCGTGGCGCCCGCTCCCACTGTCCCACCGCCGGCGGCGGTGCCCGCGAGCCCGGCTCCCGCCGCGCCGCCTTCCGTGGGACCACCGCCGGCGCGGGTCCCGGCGGAGGAGGCGCGGGCGAAGATGCTGGCCGCCCGCGAGGATGCGATCCGGGCGGACGCCGAGCGCTGGGCGCTCCAGTCGTGGGCGGCGGCGGTGGCGAAACAGCGGGAGGGCGACGCGGCGTTCGAGCGCGGGGAGGCCGGGCGCGCGGAGAGGGCGTATCGCGAGGCGGGCGACAGCTACGTGCGGGCCGGTCGCGAAGCCCAGCAGGTCGCGGCGGATGCGCAAAGGGCCGCGGAGGCCGAGCGGCAGCGGAAGGCGCAGGAGGCCCAGCGCGCCGCGGAGGCCGAGCGCCAGCGGGCCGCCGCCGAGGCGGAGCGCCAGAAGGCGGTCGAGGCGGAGCGACAACGCCAGGCGGCGCTCCAGCGCCAGCAGGCCGAGGAAACCGCGCGCCTCGCGCCGCTCCAGCAGGAGACGGAGCGGGCCCGCAGCGCCGCGGTGAGCGCGCGGGAGCAGGCGCTCCGGGTCGAGGCGGAGAAGGTCGCGAAGGCCCTCTTCGAGGGGGCCCGGGTGCGGGAGCAGGAGGCCGACTCCCTCGCGAGCCGGCAGAGCTTCGCCGCCGCGACGCAGGCGTACGGCGACGCGGCGCTCCGCTACGGCGCGGCGGCGCAGCGCGCCCAGCTCGCGCGCGCCGCCCGGAGCGAGGCCGACCAGGCGCGGGGGCAGATGCTCGACGCGAAGAAGCGCGCGAGCCCCGGCACCGCCGGCTACCAGGCCGGCGTCACCGAGGAGCAGCAGGGGCAGCTGGCCTACGAGCGGGGGGGCTTCAAGCAGGCGGCCGATCGCTTCCGCGCCGCGGAGGCGGCGTTCGCGGGCACGCCGGGCGGCGCGCCCGGGTCACGTGCGCCGGGCGGCGACGCCCGAGTCGAGATCCAGGCGGCGCTCGACACCTACAAGCGCGCCATCGAGGCGAAGGACCTGGCCCTCCTCCAGAAGATCCGCCCGGGCCTGACCGCGGCCGAGCTCCGGCGGATCCGGGAGGCGTTCGCGCAGGGCAGGAGCCAGAGCGTGGACCTTAGTGTTCAAGGCATTGACGTCGCGGGAGACGAGGCCGAGGCTCGGGGTCGGAGGCTCGATGTCTTCGTCTCGAAGGACGGCCAGACTTTCCGTAGCGAGGGGGCGTTCGTCTTTAAGCTCCGCCGCCTGCCGAGCGGCTGGGTGATTGACGCCGTCAACTGAGGAAGGCTGGGAGTTGAGCCAGTCCCGTGTTCGGGCTCACGGTTTCTGACAGCACTCTGCTCGGGATCATTGTGCTCGCCGCTGGCTAGTGGGTCGCGTAGTCGAGTCTGAGACCCCCATCGAGAAGGGCAGCCGCTTCCTGGTGTAAAAAGAGCCTCTCAACCTCCCCGTCCCGGGCTATCCCCGCAAAGG
>Ga0137796_10000841_pt1 | contig 18429 bp, 16 predicted proteins | sample OV2TP3_FD_97704 | JGI IMG/M metagenome (GOLD analysis project Ga0137796, IMG submission 97704) | reverse complement strand
CGAGTTCGTCGTCTCCCTCTTCATCTCGACCCGCGTGACCGAGATCCTCCCCGTGGCGATGTTCACCTACGTCGTCAACTACACCGACCCGACCATCGCCGCCCTCTCCGCCCTCTTCATCCTGGGGACCTTCGTGGTCGTCTATCTGGCCGACCATCTCCTGGACATGAGCGCCGTCTTCCAGATCGCCCACGGCCGGGACCGGGAGGGGGCGTGATGGCCCGCCCGGTGGTGGAGCTCCAGGGGCTGACCAAGGCCTTCGGGTCGCTGGTGGCCGTGGACGGGATCGACCTCACGGTCTACGAGGGGGAGTTCGTCTCCCTGCTCGGGCCGTCGGGGTGCGGGAAGACCACGACCCTGAACCTGATCGCCGGGTTCATCGCGCCGACCCGGGGGCGGATCCTCATCGACGGCGTGGACATGAGCGGCCGGCCGGCCTACCAGCGCGGCCTGGGGGTGGTCTTCCAGAACTACGCCCTCTTCCCCCACATGACCGTCTTCGAGAACATCGCCTTCGGGCTCCGGATGCGGGGGGTCGGGCGCGCGGAGATCGCGCGGCGGGTCGGGGAGGCCCTGGCGCTGGTCCGCCTGGAGGGGCGCGAGGCGGCCTGGCCCGCCCAGCTCTCGGGGGGGATGCAGCAGCGGGTGGCCCTGGCCCGCGCGCTCGTCTTCCAGCCGCGGGTGCTCCTCCTCGATGAGCCGCTGGCCGCGCTGGACAAGAAGCTCCGGGAGGAGATGCGGGCGGAGCTCCGGGAGATCCAGCGCGCCGTGGGGATCACCACCGTGTTCGTGACCCACGATCAGCAGGAGGCCCTGGGCCTCTCCGACCGGGTCGGGGTGATGGGGCGGGGGCGGCTCGAGCAGGTGGGGACCCCGCGGGAGATCTACGAGCGCCCCGTCGCCCGGTTCGTGGCCGACTTCATCGGGGCCTCGAACGTCCTGCCCGTCGGGGTCCTGGCGCGCGGGGGGCGGGAGGCGGAGGTGGAGGCGGAGGGGGTCGGGCGGCTCTCGGTGCGGCTCCCCGGGGCCGGCCGGGCCCTGGATCCGGGCGGCCGGGCCGAGCTGCTCATCCGGCCGGAGCGGGTCGCCCTGCTGCCGCCGTCCGGCGGGGGCCCGAACACCGTCGCCGGCCGGGTCGCGCGGCTCACCTATCTGGGGAGCCAGACCGAGGTCGTGGTCGAGGTCGGGGGCGGCCGCCGGATCGTGGCGGCGGTGGACGAGCACCGGTGTCCGGTGCCGCTCGCCGAGGGGGTGGAGGTCAGGGTCCTGCTCCCCCCCGACGCCTTCCTGGTGTTCTGAGGGACCATGACGGCTGGCGCGCGCGCCCGCCTGGGAGGGTAGCCCGATGACCGTCCGATTCGGCCTGGCCGTCCAGAACTTCGTCGCCCCCGGCGAGACCCCGGATCCCGAGGGCATCCTCCGCTACGGCGAGCGCGCCGAGGCCCTGGGGTTCGAGTCGCTCTGGGCCTGGGACCACATCCTCCTCGGCTCGCGCCCCGCCTTCCCGTTCCTCGAGTCGCTCTCCGTCCTGACCGCCCTCGCCGTCCGGACCCGGCGGATCCGGCTCGGGACCGGGGTGCTGGTCCTCCCCCTGCGGAACCCGGTGGTCCTGGCCAAGGCGCTGGCGACGCTGGACGTCCTCTCCGGCGGGCGGCTGATCCTGGGCGTCGCGGCGGGGTGGTACCGGCGGGAGTTCCGGGCCTGCGGCGTCCCCTTCGACACCCGGGGGCGGCTCTTCGTCCAGCACCTGGAGCTCCTCAAGCGGATCTGGACCGAGGACGAGGTGACGCTCGCCTCGGAGCCGTACCGCCTCGAGCGCGACGTCCAGGCCCCGCGGCCCCTCCAGCGGCCCCGGCCGCCGATCCTGGTCGGGGGGTACGTGGACGCCGCGCTCCGCCGGGCCGCCACCCTGGCCGACGGCTGGCTGACCTACCTCTACACCCCGGAGAGCTTCGCGCGGGTCTGGGCGAGGGTCCTGGGCTTCGCCCGCGAGGCGGGGCGCGACCCGGGTGAGCTGACCAGCGCCAACCAGCTCCCGATCTACGCGGGCCCGCCCCGGTCGGAGGCCGGCCCCCGCCTCCGGGCATGGCTTGAGCGGAACTTCGATGTGGCCTCCTGGAGCGAGTCCACCCTGGACAGCGCCGTCGCGGGGACCGTGGAGGAGTGCGCCGGCCAGCTCCGGGAGCACGTCGCCACCGGCGTCCACCGGCTGATCTTCGTCCCCTACGAGTACCGGCTCGACCAGCTGGAGATCCTGGCTCGCGAGATCCTGCCGCGCCTGGGCTGAGCCCCGGGCGAACCCGACAGCACCGAGGAGGAGCACGCGGATGAAGGCGGCGGCCTTCCACAGATACGGCGGCATCGACGTGCTCGAGTACCAGGAGCTCGAGACCCCCAGGCCCGGCCCCACCGAGGTCCTGGTCAGGGTGCGGGCCACGGCGCTGAACTACTACGACCTCCTGGTCCGGGCCGGCGCCTACAAGCCCAACCCGGGCTTCCCCCACGTCCTGGGCGGCGACATCGCCGGGGAGGTGGCGGAGGTGGGCTCGCAGGTGACCCGCTTCAAGCCCGGGGACGCGGTCGTGGTCTACGCCGCCCTGGGGTGCGGCGCGTGCGAGCAGTGCCTGATCGGCGAGGTGAACGGCTGCGTGGACTACCGGTACGTGGGCGCGCACATCTGGGGCGGCTACGCCCAGTACGTCCGGCTCCCCGAGGGGAACCTGGTCCCCTTCTACCAGGGGGTCTCGTTCGAGGAGGCGGCCGCCTTCAACATGACCTTCCTGACCTCCTGGCACATGCTGGTCACCCGGGCGAACATCCGGGCGGGGGAGGACGTCCTGGTCCTGGCCGCGGCCAGCGGGATCGGGGTCGCCGCGGTCCAGATCGCCAAGCTGATGGGGTGCCGGGTGATCGCCTGCGTGGGCTCGGACGCCAAGGCCGAGCGGGTGCGGGAGCTGGGGGCGGACGTGATCATCAACTACACGACCCAGGACTTCTACCGGGAGGTGATGGCGATCACGGCCAAGCGCGGGGTGGACGTGGTCTTCGAGAACACCGGCAAGGAGACCTGGGACCGGGCGGTCCGCTCCCTGACCCGGATGGGGCGGCTGGTCACCTGCGGGGGGACCTCGGGGTACGAGGTGACCACCAACGTGGCCCACATCTTCCACAAGCAGCTCAGCCTGCTCGGGTCGAACCACGGGACCAAGCGGGAGCTCGGGACCCTCGTCAGGCTGCTCGAGGCGGGGAAGCTCCAGCCCGTGGTGGACCGGGTCCTCCCGCTCCGGGAGGCCCGGGAGGGACACCGACTGCTCGAGGAGCGGAAGATCTTCGGCAAGGTGGTCCTCGTCCCGGAGCCCTGAGGGAAGGAGACTGGTCGTCCCGCTCGAGGTACTCGCGGTCACCCGCTCAACCTCGATCTGTCTGAAGCGACGCGCCTGGTGAGTTCCCCGATGATGATCGCTCGTCCCGAATCCCCGGGCTCATCGACTCGTAGCCCGAGGATCGCCCCGATTCGCGGATAGAGACCCTCTCCGGCTTGATATCTCCGCGATCTGCCCTTTCCTTCGGGGCGGAGGAGACCGGCTGCAACAGCCGCAGCGAGATCATTCGTCGCTGTCGCAGGGCTCACTTCGGCAAGCGGCCGATAGTAGCGAGGGGTGACGCTCCGTCCGAAGAATGCATCCCACACGGCGTTGGCCACTCGGGGCTCGAGCCCGGCGGCGCTCCCGGCCTCTTCCACTGCCATCCAAATCCTCTGCTGGACTCGCTCTCTCAAGTCAAGAGCCCGCACCTGGTGAAGCTGAGCCTCCATGTGGGCGCGGATGAAGGCCGTGACGTCGGCCGTGGGATCGAAGGTCCCTCCAAGGCACCGGAAGGCAGCGTAGTAATCGGACAGGTGGCGACCCCACCATTCTTCCAGCGAGGTGAACTCGGGAAGTTTGAACCCGCCTCGGTACATCGCCAGCGAGGCGAGCACCCGGGAAGCGCGGCCATTCCCATCCTTGAACGGATGGATGGCAGCCACGGCTAAGTGGATCCAGGCCGCACCGATCGCCGGGTGCTCAAGCCCCCCCTGCATTACCGAACACGCGCCGTCTACAAGCTCAGGCACGTCTTCCGGAGGCGGCGGCTGAAACATGAGCTCGCCGGTCCGGCTGTCCACCACATACGCCGGAGTCGTGCGGAACCGTCCTGCCCCGGCACCCCAATTCCCCGCGAGGATTCGATCATGCAGGCCGATGAGGAGTTCGCGATCCCATCTGAAGTCAGCGTCGTCCGCGCGCCGCAACACGAAGCTCATGGCGTCGCGGTATCCGCGGACCAGTGCTGCGTCCGACTCCTTCGTCTCGGCGGGGAGATCCCCAACGAGGATTCGCCTGACCTCCTCGACCGTGACGGGGACCCCCTCCATTGATGTGGAGGCGGCTACCGCCTCCGCTTCGAGGTCGCGCCGCAGACGACCAGCCCATGCCCGGGGGATCGGACCTCGGTGGTCCAACTGGACCTTCCAGCGGTCCAGCTCATCCGCCAGGTCGAGGACTACCTTGGGGTCGTAAGGGAGAAGCATGAGTTGATTCTAGCATAAATCCCCTAGGAGATAAGTTGATTATTGGATTGTTTAACTAATCAACTAGTCCAGCTCTATTCTCCTGACGCCGCGCCGGCGTCTGCCTAACTGCCGGGTTTAGGATATTGAGCTACAAACTCTGCCCCCAGGGTCCACCTCGGCTACCCTTCCCCTCGCAACTTTACGCTTGACAAGACCTGTCTAACTAGTTAGACTGGTCTAACCATTTTAACAGGGAGGACCGGTTATGCACACAATCGAGATTGACGACCATGTCTACAACTACCTGCTTCGAAACACGGTGAGGATTGGGGAGTCTGCCTCTGATATTCTACGGCGCCTTCTTAAGATTCCACCTACTGGCAGCAGCCCAGCCACTTCCCCAACTAGCCAGCCGGGCCCGGGCAAGACCAGCGGTACAGGTCAGGCTATACCTACCGAGGTTTCAGGGTTCCTCTCTGATCCACGTCTTCACGCAACCCGAGACGCCGTAGGCAAGTTCCTATTCCTTCTCTCCAGTCTCCACCAGCGCGATCCAAAAGGATTCGAGAAGGTCCTCAATCTCGCCGGACGCAGACGGAAGTACTTCGGACGTAGCAGTGAAGAACTCAAACAGCACGGCAAGAGCGTCTTTCCAAAGAGGATCCCCGACTCATCCTTCTGGGTGGTTACAAACAATGACACCACAAAGAAGCGTCGAATATTGGGAGACGTAATGAGGTTGCTGGGTTACGGCGAGGAAGCCATGAATGCGGTCATCAAGGCACTCGCATAATACAAGCGAAACTTAACTTGGGCCGCAGTGAACGCCCAGCTGACATGCTAATGTTAATGCTCGCGACATCGGTGGGCGAAAATCTCCGTCGGGCGGGACCCCGGAGCATAGCCAAGCCAAAAGCCTTTTTTGGCGCTTCCGCTCAGCCGATCCGGGGCGTCCGCGACCTCTACCGGGGCTCTGCTCCGGTGCTCCCGCGCCCGATGCGTGCGCGCACGGGTGCGCCGCCGCAGACAGGGGGGCGTGCTTACTTGATGGCGCCGACCGTGAAGCCGGCGATGAAGCGATCGACGAAGAAGTTGTAGACGATGGCGACGGGGACGGCGGCGATGAAGGCGCCGGCCATGATCGACCCCCAGAAGTAGACGTCCCCGTGCACGAGGAAGGTCGGCACCCCCACGCTGACGGTGAAGTTCGCGGCCCGGGTGATGAAGGTCATCGCGTAGACGAACTCCTGCATCACCAGCGTGAAGGTGAAGATCACGACCGTGAGGATCCCGGCCATGGAGATCGGCAGCACCACCTTCACGAAGGCCCCGAGCCGGCTCATCCCGTCGATCATCGCCGCCTCCTCGATGTCGCTGGGGATGGTCTTGAAGAAGCCCATCATGAGCCAGGTGCAGAAGGGGACCGTGAAGGAGGGGTAGACCAGGACCAGGGACCAGAGGGAGTCCTGCAGGCCGAGGTCCGCGATCACTCGCGACATGGGGATGAACAGGAGGGTGGGGGGGACCAGGTAGGTGAGGAAGATGCCGATCCCGAGCTGCTCCCCCCAGCGCCCCGTCAGCCGCGCGAGGGCGTAGCCGGCGGGGATCGCGAGGAGGAGGGTGATGACCACGACGACGGCCGCCACGAACCCGGTGTTCAGGAGCCACTTCACGAACAGGGTGTCGTGGAAGAGGACGCGGAGCTGCTCCAGGGTCGGTGACTGATTCCAGATGAAGGGGTTGTTCGTGCGCTTGAGGAGGTCGGTGGTCTGCTTCAGCCCCATGATGAGCATCAGGTAGAACGGGAAGGCGCTGAAGACGATGAACGCCCCCAGGACGCCGGCGTGCGCCCCCCGCGCGGCCGCCCGCCTCGCGCGCTCGCGGAGCACCATCTCAGGTCACCTCGGCCCGCCGGGCGATGCGGAGGAAGACGATGGCGGCCGCGAGGAGGAGGGGGAAGAGGAAGAGGGCGATGGCCGCCCCCTCGGCCAGGTCGCCGCCCTGGATCCCGGTGAAGAAGGCCAGGGTCGTGAGGACCTGGGTGGTGTCGTACGGCCCGCCGCGGGTGAGCACGAAGATCACGATCATGTCCGTGAAGGCGAAGACGATCCCGAAGAGGAAGGCCACCAGGATGATCGGCCGGATCAGGGGGATCGTGATCTGGAGGTGGTGGCGCCAGAAGCCGGCGCCGTCGATGGCGACCGCGTCGTGGATGTCCCTGGGGATCGAGCTGAGCCCGGCGAGGAGGATCACCGTGGCGAGCGGCAGGAGCCGCCAGACGTGGATCGCGATGACGGAGCCCATGGCCAGGTGGGGGACCCCGAGCCACATGAACCAGCCCTCGGGCCCGATGAGCCCGAGGGCCTCCAGGGTCCAGTTGACGGGGCTGTAGGTGGAGTCCAGGATCCAGAGGAACCCGATCGTCCCGATCGAGATGGGGGCGACCCACGGCAGCAGGATCAGGAGGCGGACCAGCCACTTCCCCTTGAACTCCTTGAACAGGGCCAGGGCCAGCGCGTTGGCGAGCACGATCACGAGGGCCTGGGAGACGAAGGCGAAGACGAAGGTGTTCCAGAGGGAGGTCTGAAACTTGGTGGTCGCGACCACGCTGGTGAAGTTCCGGAGGCCGACGAACTGCAGGTCCCGCGCCCCCACCGTGATGTTGGAGAAGCTGTAGTAGATGGCCAGGAAGAAGGCGACCCCTACGACCAGGACGACATAGAGGACGGCCGGGCCGATCATGAGGGGGCCGAGCCACTCCTCCCGGTCCACGAGGGCGGCGAGGCGGCCCGGCCGGGGCTCTTCCAGCGCGAGGGTCTCCTGCCTGGCGTCCATCCTCGCTCCTACAGCGGTCGCGGCTCGGTCCGGCGCCCCGTGGCCTTGTCGAAGAGCTTGAGGTCCTTCTCCAGGACGTCGAAGTCGTAGGTCTCGCCCGGCTGGATGGGGGTCCCGACCGTGTACGGGAGCCTGGCGATGACCAGGGCCTCGCCCCACTTGCCGGTGAGCTCGCCGTAGATCAGCCGGTCGGCGCCGAGGTACTCCACCCGGTGCACGTGGAAGGGGAAGGTCGCGACCTGGCCCTCGTGGATCCCCTTGGGGAGGAAGTGCTCCGGTCGGAACCCGAGGATGCAGTCGTCCCGCTCCACCAGGTTCATCGGCGGCGAGCCCAGGAAGGCGGCCACGAAGGTGTCCGCCGGCTCGTCGTAGACCTCCCGAGGGGTCCCGATCTGCCGCACCTTCCCATGGTCCATGACGGCGATCCGGTCCCCCAGGCCCATGGCCTCCACCTGGTCGTGGGTCACGTAGATGGTGGTGGTGGCCAGCCGCCGCTGGAACTGCTTCAGCTCGTCCCGCGCCAGCGTCCGGAGCTTGGCGTCGAGGTTACTGAGCGGCTCGTCGAAGAGGAAGACGGCCGGCTCCCGCACCACGGCCCGGGCCAACGCCACCCGCTGCCGCTCCCCGCCGGACAGTTCGCGGGGCTTCCGCCGCAGGAAGCGCTGGATCCCGAACAGGGTGGCCGCCCACTCGACCTTCTTGGGGATCTCCTCCCGGGGGAACCCCTGGGCCTTCAGGGGGAAGGCGATGTTGTCGTAGACCGTCATGTGCGGGTAGAGGGCGTAGCTCTGGAAGACCATGGCGATCTTCCGGGTCCGGGGCGGCAGCTCGTTGACCACCCGCCCCCCGATGAGGATCTCGCCGGCCGTCGGGTGCTCCAACCCGGCGATCATCCGGAGGAGGGTGGTCTTCCCGCACCCCGAGGGGCCGAGCAGGACCAGCAGCTCGCCCTCCCGCGTGGCGAGGTCCACGCCGTCCACGGCCCTGGTCTCGCCGAACTGCTTCGTGATGCCTCTCGTCTCTACGGTCGCCATGCTCGAGCCAACGTGCCGGGAGGCCCCGGGTCCCGGGGCCTCCCGCTGTGATTGTTTTTGTCCCGCCGGGGGGAGAACTGAGGGGGGTGGGGACCCCCCTCAGAGACTAGACGAGCCCCTTCTCCTTCCACTTGCCGAAGATCCGCCGGCAGGCCACATCCGCCTCGTCCAGCGCCGCCTCGGGGGTCGCCGCGCCGGAGGCCGCCTTGGCGAACATGACGTTGAGCACCCAGGTGCCGAAGATCTCGTCGATGGCCGCGTTGGCGTAGCCCGGGTACCCCACGTTGGTCGCCCAGTTCAGGACGTCCTCGAGCACCGTGTACTTGTCGGGCGGGTGGGCCTTGGGGTCGTTAGTCAGGAGCTTCTTGAGATCGGGCACGGTCTTCTCGAAGCAGGGGAAGTCGTAGAACTCCCCGGCCACGAACGCGTCCCGGAAGCTCGTCGTGTAGTCGATGAGGAACTTCTTGGCCCCGTCGATGTTCTCCGCGAACTTCCAGACCACGTAGCACTGCATCACGTGCTCGAGCCCGATGGCCCGCACCGGCCCCTGGAGGGCCTTGGTGAGCTGGATCTTCGCCGAGATCGCGGGGTCGTCCTTCTCCGCCGTCCGGGTGATCGAGATCGCGTTGAGGGCGAGCGAGATCCGGCCGGCGATCATGGCCCGGTTGTTCGAGGCGGCGTCCCAGGTGAAGACCTCCGCGGTCATCGCCTCCTCGTACAGGGCCTTGACGAACTTGATGGCGTCCAGGGTCTCCTTGGACTTGAGGACCAGGTTGTGGTTCTGATCCTGGACCGACGACCCCCACGAGTACATGATCGTCCGCATGGCCATGCCGGTGTCGATCTCGTTGGCGAGGCCGATCCCCACGGGGTTGCCGAACTTCCGCTTGATCTCGGCGCCCTTGACCCGCACCTCGTCCCAGGTCCGGGGCCCTTTGGGCAGGCCGACCTGGCCGAAGAGGTCCTGCCGGTAGTTCACCGGGTCCGGGGTGAACGACGGCGAGAAGGCGTAGTACTTCTTCGTCTTGGGGTTGTAGGTGCTCTTGATCCCGAGGTCGATCGGCTTGCCGAACTTCCGCTCCAGCTCCTGGTAGACATCGGCCATGTCCACCGTCTGCTCTTCGAAAGTGGGAGGCGGCCAGTTGAAGAGGAAGAGGTCATGCCCCTTCTGGGCGGAGACCTCGGCGGTCGCGCGGGCGTTGATCCCGGCGATGCCGATGTTGTCCACGGTCACCTCGGTGTTGTTCTTGTCCCCCCACTCCTTGGCGAACTTCTCGTTGAACCACTTGTCGTAGACGGGGACGAAGTGGACCCACTGGAGGATCCTGAGCTTCTTCCGCTGGGCGGCGGCGCGCCCGGGGACGATGATGTTGGCCCCGAGCCCCGCGGCCAGCGCCCCGGCCCCGGTCGCCTTGACGAAGTCCCGTCGCGAGATCAGTTGCCCATTGTCCTCTGCCATGTTTTCCGCTCCTTTCCGTTCGGGTTCCATGGACCTCCCCCCGGCCTCCCATCCAGGGCCGGTCGCCATCACCTCCTTAAAGATCGCGACGTCGTCGCCCGATGGCCCGGTCGGGCCTGGAGGTCATCGCGCAGCCGTCGGGTGCCCCGAGAGCAAGGTCTGGCGGAGAGAACGTAACAGGGAGGCCGGGATGTGTCAAGGCCCACATGACTCACGGCCTAGTCCGAACGCACGGCCCGCTGACGCGCTGCGGCAAAATTGGTTGACAGCCGACAACGCGGTCACGTAGAGTCGCGAGTAGCGCGGGGACTTCCTGAGCGCGCTCGACCGACCTCGCCGAAACGGGAGACCGCCGTGCCCGTGCCCGTCCTCATCGACACCGATCCCGGGATCGACGACGCCCTCGCCCTCTGCCTGGCGTTCGCCTCGCCGGAGATCTCGGTCGAGGCCCTCACCACGGTGGCCGGGAACGCCCCGGTGGACCTGGCCACCAGGAACGTCGCCCGCATCCTCTCCGTCGTCCGGTCCGCCCGCCCCCCCCTCGTCGCCAGGGGCGCGGAGAAGCCCCTGGCGCGCCCCCTGGTGACCGCCGCCTCCGTCCACGGCCAGGACGGCCTCGGCGACCTCCCGCGGTGGCGGGGCGCCCCCGAGCCGTCGCTCGCCCTGGCCCCGATGGACGGGGCGGACCTCATCCTCGAGATGGCCCGTCGGCACCGGGGCGAGCTCCTCCTCGTCGCCCTCGGCCCGCTGACCAACCTCGCCCTCGCCCTGGAGCGGGATCCCGGCAGCCTCCGGGCGGTCCGTCGGGTGGTCGTCATGGGCGGGGCCATCGCCGTTCCCGGCAACGTCACCGCCGTGGCCGAGTTCAACTTCTACGTGGACCCCCACGCCGCGGCCCGGGTGGTGGAGGCCGGCCTCCCGCTCACCCTCGTCCCGCTCGACGCCACGAGCCAGGCGGTCTGGTCCAGCGCGGCGATCGAGTCCCTGGCGGAGGCCGCCGGCCCCGTCGTCGGGTTCGTCCGCGCCCTCGCGCGACGGGGGCTCGAGCTCCTCCGGGGGGTGGGGGAGGACGGGATCACCCTCCACGACCCGCTCGCGGTCGCGGCCGCGATCGATCCGACCCTGGTCCGCCTCACCCCCCTGGCGGTGGCCGTGGAGACCGACGGCACCCTCACCCTGGGGACGAGCGTGGCGGACCGCCGGCCGGGCGCGCGGCGGGCGGCGCCCACCTGCGAGGTCGCCCTCGGCGTGGACCGGGATAGCTTCCTCGCCCTCTTCACGGAGCGGGTATGCCGCGGGTCACCGTGATCGGGAGCGCCAACGTGGACTTCACGGTGGCCGTGGAGCGCCTCCCCGGGCCCGGCGAGACGGTCTCGGGCGGAGAGCTCCTGGTCGCCCACGGCGGCAAGGGGGCCAATCAGGCCGTGGCGGCCCGACGGCTGGGCGCCGAGGCGCGCCTGATCGCCTGCCTGGGCCGCGACCCCATGGGGGACCGGATCGCCGCCCACCTGGCGGCGCTCGGGATTCCCGCCGAGGGGCTGCTCAGGACCGAGCGCGCGGCGACGGGGGTGGCGCTCATTCACGTGGATCGCCGGGGGCGCAACCAGATCGCCGTGGCCCCGGGCGCCAACCGCGCCCTCGAGGTCGCCGACGTCGCCCCGAGGGCCGAGACGATCGGCTGGGCCGATCTCCTCCTCCTCCAGCTCGAGACGCCGCTCCCGGTCGTCCGCTGGGCCTTGGAGACGGCCCGCCGCCTCGGCAAGACGACGATCCTGAACCCCGCCCCGGCCCGGTCGCTGGACGACGGCCTCCTCGGCCTGGTGGACGTCCTCACCCCCAACGAGTCGGAGGCGACCTTCCTCACGGGGATCGCGGTGGAGGGGCTGGATGGGGCGGAGGCGGCGGCCCGGGCCCTCCTCGCGCGGGGGGCGCGGCGGGTCTGCGTGACCCTCGGGGCCGACGGGGCCCTGCTCGTGGATGCCGGTCAGCGCCTCCACGCCCCCGCCTTCGCCGTCGAGGCCGTGGACACGACCGCGGCGGGGGACGCCTTCAACGGCGCGCTGGCGACCGCCCTGGCGTCGGGGGAGCGGCTCGAGGAGGCCCTCGAGCTGGCCAACGCCGCGGCGGCCCTGGCCTGCACGCGTCGCGGCGCCCAGGAGTCGCTGCCCGATCGGAAGGAGGTGCTGGCGTTCCTCAAGGAGAGGAGAGCGGGATGAAAGTCGCGGCGCTGGCCATCGTGATCCTGGGATGGGGGCTCTGGGGGTTCCTCTCCAAGCTCGCGCAGGGCCAGATCGGGTGGCGGACCGCCGCGCTCGTGTACAGCGCGGCCCAGACCGTCTTGCTGCTCGCGTTCTGGCGCGCGGAGCCCGCCCGGGTCCCCCTCGGGTACGCCACCGCGGCGGCGGCCGGGCTCGCCATCGGCGTCGGCACCCTCTTCTTCTTCAGGCTCCTGACCACTGAGAAGGCCGGGCCGCTGCTCGCGACCACGGCGAGCTACCCGGTCGTCGCCGCGCTCCTGGCCTGGGGGCTCCTCGCCGAGCCCCTGTCGCCGCGGGAGTGGCTCGGGATCCTGCTGGTGGTCGGAGGGGTGATCGCCCTACAATGGCGGTAGGAACCTCGGAGGGGGGCTCCGCCCCCCTTCCGAAACCTCCCTCCAGGGTGCGCGGGCCAAGCCCGCGCCCGGAGCGGACCATGCCATGCGCGAGCCAAGGGTCCGGAGCCTCCGAGCTCACAGCGTGACCGGACGGGCTCCTCTAGCCGGCGTGAGCCTCGGCCCGTGAGGCGGGGAGAACTCAGCTCAAGGCGGTAGGTCACATGCAGACCCACGCACGGGTTGTGATCATCGGGGCCGGCATCGTCGGCGCCAGCGCCGCCTACCACCTCGCCCGGCTGGGCTGGCGGGAGATCGTGGTCCTGGAGCAGGGTCCGCTCTTCGAGACCGGCGGCTCGACCTCCCACGCCCCGGGCCTCGTCTTCCAGACCAACCCCGCCAAGACCATGACGGAGCTCGCGAGGCACACGGTGAAGCTCTACTCGGAGCTGGCCCTGAACGGCCGGCCGTGCTTCTACCCGGTCGGCAGCCTGGAGGTCGCCTACACCCCGGCGCGCCGGGAGGACCAGAAGCGCCGGCTGGGGTACGCGCGCGCCTGGGGGCTCGAGGTCGAGCTGCTCACCCCTCGCGAGGCCAAAGCGAAGATCCCGCTCCTCGACGCCGGCAAGATCCACGGCGCGTACTACGTCAAGGGCGACGGCATCGCCAAGGCGGTGCGAGCGGCCGAGGCGATGGCCCGGGAGGCCGAGGCCCGCGGCGCGGCGAGCTTCCACGGGAAGGCCCAGGTCACCGGGATCGAGGTGGCGGACGGCCGGGTCCGGGCGGTCGTCACGCCCGAGGGGCGGATCGCCGCGGAGCAGGTGCTGGTGTGCGCGGGGATCTGGGGGCCGCGCGTCGGCCGCCTGGCGGGGGTCTCCATCCCGCTCACGCCGTGCCAGCACCTCTACGTCCGGAGCGCGCCGCTCCCCGAGCTGACCGGGGAGACCCGCGAGGTCGTCCACCCCATCCTGCGGCACCAGGACAAGGCCATGTACTTCCGCCAGCAGGCCGACAGCTACGGGTTCGGCAGCTACCGGCACGAGCCCCTCCTGGTCGATCCCGACGAGCTGCCCAGCTGGGTGACCGACGGGCGCATGCCCGCCGAGATGCCGTTCACGCCGGAGCACTTCCAGGTCGCCCGCGCCGCCGCGATCGAGCTCCTCCCCGCCCTGCGGGGCGCCGAGCTCGTCCACGCCATCAACGGCATCTTCTCGTTCACCCCGGACGGCTTCCCCATCATCGGCGAATCCCTCGAGGTCCGCGGCCTCTGGGTCGCCGAGGCCGTGTGGATCACCCACGCCGGCGGCGTGGGCCGGGCGGTGGCCGAGTGGATGGCCGAGGGCGTCCCGGAATGGGACCTCCGGGAGTGCGACCTGAACCGCTTCCACCCCCACGCCCACACCCGCGCCTACATCCGGGCTCGGGGGGCCCAGCAGTACCGGGAGGTCTACGACATCATCCACCCGCTTCAGCAGATGGAGCACCCCCGCAACCTCCGCCTCACCCCCTTCCACCGGCGCTTCGAGGAGCAGGGCGCGGTCTTCTTCGAGAGCGCTGGCTGGGAGCGGCCGCAGTGGTTCGAGGCCAACGCCAAGCGACTCGCGGGCGACGAGCCCCCGCGGTCGGGGTGGGAGGCGCGCCACTGGTCGCCGATCCAGGCCGCCGAGCACCGCGCCACCCGGGAGGGCGTGGCCCTCTACGATCTCACCCCGTTCACCAAGATCGAGGTGAGCGGGCCCGGGGCCCTCGCCTTCCTCCAGTCCCTCGCCGCCAACCAGATCGACCAGCCGGTCGGCAAGGTGGTCTACACCGCCATGCTCAACCGGCGGGGCGGGATCGTGTGCGACCTGACGGTCACGCGCCTCGGGGCCGACCGCTTCCTGGTCGTGACCGGGGGCGCCGTGGGGATGCACGACCTGGCCTGGCTCCGGCGCCACGTGCCGGCCGGCGGCTCGGTGCACGTGGCTGACGTCACCTCGCAGTTGTGTTGCCTCGGCCTCTGGGGGCCGAGGGCGCGGGAGGCGCTCAGCCGGGTGACCGATGACGAGATCTCCAACGAGGCCTTTCCCTACTTCACGGCCCGCCCCCTCGTCATCGATACCGTCCCGGTCCTGGCTCTCCGGGTCTCCTACGTCGGGGAGCTGGGGTGGGAGCTCTATGTCCCGACCGAGTACGGCCTCCGGGTCTGGGATACCCTCTGGGAGGCGGGGCGGCCGCTCGGCCTGATCGCCGCGGGCGGCGGGGCCTTCGACTCGTTGCGCCTGGAGAAGGGCTACCGCCTCTGGGGGGCCGACATCCACACGGAGTACAACCCTTACGAGGCGGGCCTCGGCTTCGCCGTCAAGCTCGACAAGGGCGACTTCCTCGGCCGGGAGGCGCTCCTGGAGATCAAGGCCCGGGGGCTCACCCGGCGGCTCTGCTGCCTGACCCTCGATGACCCCACGGCGGTGGTTATGGGGAAGGAGCCGATCCTGGACGGCGAGCGGGTGCTGGGCTACGTCACCAGCGCCAACTACGGCTACACCGTGGGGCGGGGGATCTGCTACGGCTACCTCGCCCTGACCCACGCCGCCCCCGGCACCCGGATCGAGGTGCTCTACTTCGACCGGCGCTACCGGGCCACCGTCTCCGTCGAGCCGCTCTACGACCCGAAGATGCTGAGGCTCAAGGCCTGAGGCCGGCCGCGCCGGCCGGCGCTCAGGGGGCGAGCCCGGCCGCCTCCACCAGCGCGGTGACCCGGGCCGGGTCCACCGGGTTGGCGAGCCGCCCCTCGCGCTTCAGGGAGGTCCCGACGATGGCGCCGTCGGCGACCGCCAGCAGCTCGCGCACCGTCTCCGGCGTCACCCCCGAGCCGACCAGGAGCGGCCGATCCGGGACCGCGCCCCGGACGCGCTTGACCTCCTCCAGCGGGGTGGCCTCCCCGGTCGCCTTCCCCGAGACGATCAGGGCGTCGGCCAGGCCGCGGTAGGCCGCGTCGCGGGCCTCCTGCTCGAGCTCCACCGGGGCGAGGGAGACGGCGTGCTTCCCCTGGACATCGACGAAGAGCCGGACCTCCGCCCCCAGGAGCCGGCGGTAGCGGAGCGTCTCGTAGGCCTCGCCCTGGATGATCCCCTGGTCGCCCAGGACGGCCCCCACGTGGACGTTGATACGGACGAAGGCGGCCCCGGCGGCGAGGGCCACGGCCAGCGCGGCGCGCGCGTCGTTCTTCAGGACGTTGACCCCCAGGGGGATCCGCAGGGCCCGGCGGAGCTCGGCGACGACCGCGGTCATCGCCGCCACGCAGGCCGGGTCCACGGCCCCGCGCGTGAACGGGGCGTCCCCGTAGTTCTCCACCAGGCACCCCTGCATCCCGCCGTCCTCGAGGACCCGGGCGTCGGCCAGCGCCCGCTCGATCACCGCCTCCAGGCGCCCGCCCCAGCGCGGGCTGCCGGGGAGGGGGAGGAGGTGCACCATCCCGATCAGGGCCTTCGGCCGGCCGAACAGGGTCGCGAGGCCCGTCATGATCGTGCCCTCCAGTAGCGCCCCCACGCCATGAGGACGGCGCCCTCGTCCGGCTCCTCGTAGTAGTCGTGGAAGCGCCCGACGACCCGGAATCCCGTGCGCCGGTAGAAGCGCCGCGCCTTCCGGTTGGAGGCCCGCACGCGGAGCCAGAGGAGCGGGATCCCCCCGTCGGCGCAGTAGGCCTCGGCGGTCCGGAGGAGCCGTCGGCCGATCCCGCGCCGGCGGGCGTCCTCGGCCACGGCGAGGTTGATGATGTCGGCCTCGCCCCCGAGCGCGGAGAGCTCGAGTCCGAGGTACCCCACGACCGCGCCGCCGGCGGTCGCCACCCAGAGCCGGCCCCGCGCCGGGCCCGCCCGTCGGAACTGGCGCACGAGCCGGGTGAAGGCGAGGGTCGGCCAGGCCTCGCGGCCGAAGACGGCCCGCTCGATCCGGGCGACGGCGGGGACGTCGGCGGCCCGCATCGGCCGGATGACGATACCTCGGAGGGGGGCTCCGCCCCCCTTCCGAACCTCCCCCCCAAGGTTGCGCCGGCGAAGCCGGCGCTCGGAGCGGACCACCCGATGCGCGAGCCGAGGATCGAGAGCGCGCGAACAAAGCTGCATTGCTCGAACAAGACCCTAGACGGGCCAGTCCTCCATCCGCCAGCTCATCTCCCAGAAGGCGAGCTCGAAGCGGGAGGAGGTGAGGAAGTGGTCGCGCATCCGCTCCCTGGCGCCCGGCGAGGCCGCCGCCCCGAGCCGGTCGAGGAGCTCGCGCAGCCAGGCGGCCAGCTCCCCGTACTCGGGGGAGGTGTACGTCCGGATCCAGCGGGCGTAGAGGGGGGCGCGCGCGGGCTCGCCCCCGGCGGCCAGGGCCCGGGCGATCTCCCAGTACCCCCACTGACAGGGGAAGAGGCTGGCCACGATCTCGCCGAGGTCGCCGCCCCAGGCCACGGCGAGGAGGTGGTGGGTGTAGGCGTAAGTGGTCGGGGCCGGCGTGGTCGCCTCCAGGGCCTCGGCCGTGATCCCGAACTCGGCGCAGTAGCTCCGGTGGAGGGCCATCTCGGTGGTGAGGGTGGCGTGGAGCAGCTCGGCGAACCGCCCCATGACGGCCAGGTCCGTCCCCCTCGCCGCGGCCAGGGCGAGCACGCGGGCGTACTCGATCAGGAAGAGGTAGTCCTGGCGGATGTAGAACCTGAAGCGCTCCTCCGGGAGGGTGCCGTCGCCGATCCCGCAGACGAAGGGGTGCTCGCGGGTCCTGGCCCAGATGGCGGCACCGGCCTGACGGAGCCCCTCGGTGAACGTCACTCGAGCCTCCGCGCGAGAGTGTATCACATCCGCCCCCAGCGTCCCGGCCGCCGTTGGGACTCGGAGGGGGGCTCCGCCCCCCTTCCAAAACCTCCCCCCAGGGTTGCGCCGGCAAGCCGGCGCTCGGAGCGGACCAGCCATGCGCGTGCCGAGAGTCGGGAGCGTACGAGCCGCATCGGCGCGGCGTTGCCTCCCGGACGGCGCTGGGCTATAGTGGAGCGCCGTGGCGACCCGGACCATCCTGATCGCGTCGGGCGAGGGGATCGCCACCCTCACCCTCAATCGGCCGGAGGCGCGGAACGCCCTGGACCTCCGGATGCGGGAGGAGCTCGAGGCGGCCCTGGTCCGGCTCCGGGAGGACGCCGAGGTGCGGGTCCTCGTCGTCCGCGGGGCGGGCGAGCACTTCTCGGCCGGGGGCGACGTCAAGTCGATGGCGACCCGGCGGCTCACCGCGGCCGAGGGGGAGGGGCGGGTGCGGGCGATGAACCGCGCCATCCTGGCCCTGGCCCGTTTCCCGCGCCCGACCCTGGCGATGGTGGACGGTGCCGCGGTCGGCGCGGGGTGCAACCTGGCGCTGGCCTGCGACCTGGTGATCGCCTCGGAACGGGCGCGCTTCGGCCAGGTCTTCGCGCGGATCGGCCTCATCCCGGACGGGGGCGGGACCTACTTCCTCGCCCGCCGGGTCGGGCCCGCCCGGGCCAAGGAGCTGGCGTTCACGACCGACATCATCGGGGCCCGCGAGGCCGAGCGGATCGGGCTGATCAACCGGGTGGTCCCGGCCGGCGTGCTCGAGGCCGAGACCTTCGCCCTCGCCCGCCGGATCGCCCAGGGGCCCCCGCGGGCGCTGGCCCTGACGAAGGCGCTCCTCGAGCGGGCCTGGTCCCTGGACCTGGCCTCAGCCCTGGAGTGGGAGGCTCTGGCGCAGGGGTGGATGATCGCCTCCGAGGATCACCGGGAGGGGCTGGCCGCCTTCTTCGAAAAGCGGGCGCCCAGGTTCCGAGGAAGATAGTCCGAGAAGCTTGACAGCCCCCCTGGCCGGGTAGTAACGTAGGCCGACCGCTGAAAGCAGGCCCATGCGGAAGGCGAAGATCATCGGGACCGGGATGGCCGTGCCGGAGTGCGTGGTGGACAACCACCTCCTGGCCCGCTGCATGAACACCTCCGACGAGTGG
>Ga0137796_10000840_pt1 | contig 18442 bp, 18 predicted proteins | sample OV2TP3_FD_97704 | JGI IMG/M metagenome (GOLD analysis project Ga0137796, IMG submission 97704) | reverse complement strand
ATCCGAGGAGACCCCGCCCGGGGCGATGCCGTTCACGGTCCCGGTTCCGCCCGTGTTGGCCAGACGGATCACCGCCTCCGCTCCGAAATCCTCGCTGAAGAGCGTGGTCCCGGTCACGAAAATCCCCGTCTCCCCTCGAACGCTGTTGATCGCGGTGGCCACGCTTGCGGCGGTCGTTCCGGAGACAAGATTGAGCGCCGCGCTTCCCCGAGGCCCCGTCACGGTAAGGGTCACATCGCCTCCCACGACTCCCGTGACAATGGGGAGGGTGGCTTGCTCGGCCGGAGTCGTGACGGCAAGGGAGAAGGCGGTGGGATTCGTCACCGGGTTGAACCGCACCTCCGTCGGACGGACCGACCGGAGCGAAGCGGAGACGTTTTGGACGGTAAACCCCGACTGCCCGTTCAGAAGAGGGATGTCCCCGAATCGGGTCGACGACGCGAGCCGGTCGATCGACTCGATCACCCCGTTCACGAAGTCCTGTTCCGCCGCGACCTCCTCGGCCGTCGAGGAATCGCTCATGGCCAGGACCAGCGAGGACTCGATCTGGGCCAGGAGCCCCGTGATTTCCCCCAGCGCGGCGTCGGCCGTCGACAGGAGATCGTCGGCCGATTGGTTGTTCTTCGTCGCCTGCTCCAGCGACCGGATGGAAGAGCGGATCGACTCCGAGATCGCCAATCCGGTCGGATCGTCCCCGGCCCGGTTCACCCGCAGTCCCGTGGAAAGATGCTCGAAGGCCGTTTGCCGCCGTCCGTCTACGAGGGACAGATTCCTCAGGGCGATCAGCGCGGGAATGTTGGATTGAATTCGCAGGCCCATCTTACGCCTCCTTGCGTCCTGGATCCTTCTTCCGTTCGAGGAGCTTGTTCACCTCGTCGAGCGACTCGGGGAGCGAGAGCGCCGCCTCGACGTTCGCCTGTTTGATGGCCAGGTAGACCTCCTTGCGATGCACGGGCACGCTCGAAGGTGCTCGGATGCCGACGCGGACCTTGTCGCCCTTGACGTCGACGATCGTGATCTCGACATCGTCGCCGATCATGATCGCTTCGTTGATGGACCGCGTCAGTACCAACATCGGCTAACTCTGAAACAGCCTGTGTTTCGTCGACCACTTCGGATCCGACATCACCACCTGTCGCGCCAGTTTCGCCTTCGCGTTGAACACCAACGGCCCCACGAGATTCGCCGTGATCTCCGCCGGATTTTTCGGCACGGTGAGGATGACCAGAACGACGGCATCTCCTGCGGAAGAAAGCTGAATCTGCGCCAGATCCTCCGGCCGCGATTGCACCCCAAAGTCGGGGAAAAACAGGCCGGGATCCGTCACGACGAAGGCCAAGGAGGGTACCTCCGCGGACTGCAACCACTGGAAGGGACCCGGCTTGGGCGCATGGATCGCGTAGGTCCGGAGATCCGCGAATCCCAGAATCCCCTCCGGGAACGAATAGACCTGCGGATCCGGTACATCGATCTCTCCGAATCTCGTAGTAACGATCTTCATAGGAAGTTGAGCACGCTCGTCTGGAGGATTCGCGCGGCCACCGATAGTGATGCTTCAAGCACCGTCTGCTGGATCTGGAATTGCGTGGCGGCTTCGGCCATGTCCACGTCGCGGGTGGACGAGCGCAGCTTTTCGAGCTCCAGCTTCTCAGTGCCGAGGCGGTTTTCCGTCAGCTCGAGACTGCTCACCCGAGAGCCCCCTTCCGCCCGGGCGCTCAGGAGCTCCCGCTCGGCGATGTCGAAGAGCCTCGCCGCGCGGTTGATGGCGAGGGTATCGTTTGCGTTCAGGGCATCTCGAAGGGAGATGAGGGCGGTGTACAGTCCCTCGGCCTGCACGCCGACGAAACCGAGCGCACTGCCCGTGATGGTGACCCCGACCGTCGTTCCCGCAATCCCCAAGTTCGTCGCCGCGTAGCTCCCGTTGAAGTTCTCGATCGTGAGAGATCCCGCCCCGCCGGTGACGTCGGTGACCACGATGGTGCTGCCCACGATCGACGCCGTGAGGCCGGAATCCGCGTCGATCGCGCTCACGAGCGCCTGGAGATTCGTGGCGGTGTCCACATCGAAAAACACCTGGGCGCCGTTCTTCTTGGTGATCCGGACGTCGAATCCGTCCACCGATCCCACTCCCAAACCGCCGTTCAGATCGGTGAGCCGCGCGCGCGCAAGCGTGGAGAGAAGCCCAAGCTGGCTTGCCGTCGCTCCGCCGTTTTCCGTAATCGTGAGCCGCCCCCCCGAGAGCCGCGAAACCACGTCGATCCCCCGATTCGTGGAGCTGATCCTCGCGTCGACGAAGACGTTGGCGGCGTTGAGATCGTTGAGGACGCGCCCGACCGTCGCCCCCGCGCCGAACGTAGCCGCGCCGAACGCAGAAGTGAAGGTCGAACTGGCCGTGGTATTCGTAATCGTGATGCCGGAGGTGCTGATGCCCGCGCCGGCGAAGAGATCCGAAACGAGGGTATCCTCCGTCACGTTCGGATCGCGGTCCGCCCCGTCGAAGGGGGAAGCGGCGGCGGTAACGAGGATGCCGAGGTCGGCCGCGGTGGCGCCCCCGCCGACCTCCGCGACGGTGATGGGCGCGGCCGCCGTCAGCCGGAGGCCGTTGAGCGCGGGGTTGACCGCGGCCGTCACGCCCGTCGTCGCCGTTCTCGCGTTGATGAGATCGATCACGTCCCCCACGTTTTCCGCGATTCGGAGATCGATCGTCGCCGTGCCCGTTCCGCTGACCTGGATCGAGCCGAGCCGGACGCCCGTCCCCCGATTGAGGGCCGACAGCCTGGTGGTGGTCGAAACCGCCGGATTGAGATCGATCGGCTGGAGGAAGGTAGGGCCCGCGATCAGGTTGACCCCGCGGATTTCGTCCGAGAGTACGCCGAAGGAGTCGGCCGTAATGTTGGTGCGGGTCCGCAGGCCATCGGCGACTTCGGCCTCGAGCCCGCGGATGTCTCCCACGAACGCGACGGAATCCCCGACGAAGAGGAAGGGAGGCCGCTCGCTCCGGCTCCCGCCGAACAGGAACCGGTCCTCGAACTGGGTATTGCCCAGGTTCACGGCCTGTTGGAGGAGCGCCGAGATCTCGATGGCGGCGTTTTGGCGGGACGTCGCCGTCGCGGTGCTCTGCACCTGCTGAAGCAGGATCTCCTTCGCGTGGGTGGAAATCTCGGTCATCTCCGACAAAGCGTTGTCCGAGGTGTTGAGCCGCGCCGTGCCACGATCGATGTTCCGGAGATACTGCTCGTCGCGGCGGATCCTCAGAGTGAAGTCCAGGATGCGATTCGAGGCGACGAAATCGTCGGAGGGACGATTCACCCGGAAGCCCGTCGCGAGTTGTTCTTCCACCCGGAAGAGCTCTTCCTCGCTCCGTCGGATGTTCGAGAGGAGCACGTTTCGCGCGAGGACGCTCGACACTCGAGAGAAGGTCGAGCTGACGAACGGAGTCTCCGGCATCCTACACCCGGTTGATCAGAGTATCGAGAAGCGAATCCACGACGGACAGAAAACGAGCCGAGGCTTGGAAGGCCCGCTGGAATTCCAACATCCGGACCGCCTCTTCGTTGATGTTCACCCCCGAGACGCGCTGGCGTTGGTTGTCGAGTTGCTGAAGCACGAGCTGTTGGCTTTCCGATCGGGCCTTCGTTTCCGCGGCGCGATTCCCGAGGATTCCCACCTGGCTCTGGTAAAAATCCTCGAGTGTCCCTCCGTCCAGGACCGCCTTGCTCCGGACCGCGGCAAACTCCAGCGCGTTCGAGTTGTCTCCATCCGCGTTGGTCTTCGCCGCGGAGAGGAAGGCGGGATTCGCCAGGAGGTCCGCATTCACGTCGATCGTTTCCCCGTCCGATCCGTCGAAGAACCGGTTCAGTCCCATGGCGGCCAGGAAGCCGCTCGTGTCGTTCTTGAAGCTCAGGCGGATGTCGTTCGACGACGACTGGAGGCGCAGCCGGCCGTCGCTCAGGATCGTCGCGGTTCCGGGCGTCGCCGCGTTGATCTGAGCCGCGACGCTCGCCAGGGTGGTGTCGACCCCCACCCGGTCGAGATCGATGGTGATCGTAAATACCTGCTCCGATCCCGTGATCTCGTTCGTCTGGACGAGCTGGAAGCTTCCGTTCACCACGGGGAACTCCAACTCCGTGATCTGATACCCGTCGCCGATGGCCAGGGCGGCGGGCATGTTTCCGTCGAAGAAGAGCGTCCCCGTCAGGGTGTCGAACGCGGTGATCGTCCGCTTCTCGAGGACGTTTCGCCCGCTCAACATCAGGAGCTGTCGCCCCACGGGACTCGTCGCGCCGATGAGCGACGAGTCGGTGAGGGAGTTGGCCGTGGAGGGCGCGGTCACGGTGCTTTGAATGGCGATGGCGACGGCGGAATTCGGGATGGAATCCCCGCTCGTGATCGAGGCGAATCGTTCCAACCCCTGGCCGGTCGACTGTACCCGGTTGAATTCGAAGATGAGTCGGTTCGCCAACCGATCCATCCCTTGCTGGTAGTCCCTCGTGAGCGTGTCCCGCGCCTCGAGAAGGCCGTGGAGCCGCCCACCGGTCGCCGCGAGGTCGGCCGTGGCGCTCGCGAAAACGGGCGTGTCGACGAGAAGTCCGTCCACGACGCTCTGGGTCGTCGTCAGGGCGAACGACTGCTGTCCGAAGACGAGGTAGGCGCTTCCGGCCAGGACGTTGAGCTCGCCCGCCGTCGTCTCGATCGTCGTCACGCCGATGAGCCCGCTCAGCTGGCGAGCGGCGAAGTCCCGCCGGTCGCGGAGATCGTTCGCCGTCCCCACGTCGGTCCCGCCGTTTTCCGCGACGAGGATCTGCCGATTGAGCTCCGCGATTTCCTCGGTGAATCCGTTGATCTCCCCGACGGTACCCGCGACCTCGTCGTTCAGCTGCTCCCTCTGCTGGCGGACTTGGGTCGAGATGTACTGAAAGCCGTCGGCCACGGTCCGAGCCGCTTCGAGAACGCCCGAGCGGGTCGAGAGGTCGTCCGGATCGTTCGCCCAATCCTGGATCGCCTGGAAGAGACCGTCGACCATCGCCCCGAGGTCGGTGTTCGACAAGGCGTTGACGAGCGCCTCGAGTCGATCGAGCGTTTCGCCTTGCACCTGCAGAGTACCCAGGCCCGCTTCCGCGTCTCGCAGCCGGCCCTCGAGCGCGAGATCGACCAGACGTTGCACCGTCTTGATGTTCACCCCGCGCCCGATCTCGAACCGGCCCATGTCCAGCGCGCGATTCGACTCGAACTCGACGCGCTGACGGGAGTATCCGGGCGTGGAGGCGTTGGCGATGTTGTGGCCGGTCGTCTGTAGCGCCGCCATCGTGGCGTTGAGGCTGGTCAGGGCCGTATTGAGCGAGGTAAGCAGGACCATCTCACACCACCTGATCGAAGAGAAGTCGCGCGGGCGGCACCGGCGGGGCTCCCGTCCTCGTGTAGCCTCCGGCTTCCTGTCCCGCCGTCGAGAGGATTCGGAAGAAGCGCTTCACGAATCCCAGCGATTCCTCCGTCAGAGATCGGCACAGCCGGGTGAGCCGACCCAGTTCCGTCAGAACGTCCCGAAGCTCTCGGGCTCTTTTTCGGAGAGCGGATCCGTACGGTTCCGCAGCACGACCGGCAATTTCCCCGACCCCCGCGTGCTCCGGCAGGCCCATGGACGCAGCCGCGGCGGCGGTCAGTCTCAGTCGCGACGCGGCCGTGGGGCCCACCGCGAGGAGAATGCTCTGCTCGCGGCGCGTGATGCCGTCCACCGTCGCGGTGTCCACCGCCACGAGAGCGTCCCTCTTCCGCTTCGCCAACTCTACGAGCGCCCGATGGAGCCGGATCTCCTCGGCCAGCGTATCCTCGAGTTCCTGCAGGAGGTCGGCCATCTCTATCCCTTTCGATCGACCGCGGCGCCCGAATCGGAACGCACATGCTTCGAATATTCCTTGAGGATCATGTTTGCGATCCCCATTCCCCGGCCCCGGCCGCTCGCGCGTTCGGTGACCTGCGAGTCGAACAGATCCGTGAAGATCGCTTCCGCGTTCCCCCCGCTCATGAAGCCGCTCTTCGGTACGGCGGACCGCATCCCCTTCATCATCATCTGCATGAAGATCGCCTCGAACGAGCGGGCGATCTCTTTGAGTTGTCCGAGCTTCGCCGCCTTCGAGGCCGGCGCGCTCCCGACTTCCTGGATCATCTCGATTCCACCTTTCCGACGAGAAGTCCCGCGGCATCGAGCCCGCGGATCGCGTCGATCAAGTCCTGGGTCTGCACCGTCCCCTGCCACACCCGCATCGCCTCGCCCAGCGTCATCTCGTCGCCGATCCGCAGAATCGCGCCGCCTCGGACGCGGACTTCGCCCGGGAGAACTTTCACGTCGCGCGTCCACGTGATTCTCTTGTTCACGTCGTCGATCGTGACCACCGCCTTCGGGTTGGCGACGATCCTCACGTTCAGATTGAGGATGAGTTGCGCCCAGGAGACCGGATCGTCGTAGTATCCGGGGTTGGGGTAACTATCCTTCCCGTTGATCTCTTCCCACTCTTTCTTGGGGGGAATGACCACTTCGATGGCTCCGCCGTCCAGGGCGCGAGCCACTTTGAAGGCCGTGCCCGATCCGGCCGGCCCGACCAAGGCCTTCTTGTTGATCTGCTCGGCCAGTTCGCTCGCCATCGTGAGATCCGTCTTGCGAAGATTCAGCCGGAAGGCGCGGCCCCGGACGACGGGATTCGGATCCTCGCCGGTGGGCTTGTAACCGACCATCCGGTCCTTCACCGTGTAGTTGAGCGGCTTCACGAAATCAGCCTTGAGCTCGCGATACACGTCGCGATAGACGATCGCCCCGCCCGGGACGGCTCCCGCCGTCGGGTTGCCGGTTCGTCCCTCTCCCAGTCCGATGATGCGGCCGCGGGCGATGGCGTATCGCTTCTCGTCCTGGATTTGCCCTTCGATGCTCCAGAGATCGGTGACCATGAGTTCGCCGCCCACGATGGATTTCGCGTCCCCGGCGACGCTGACCCTGACGTCGATCTGCGTCCCCTTCTTTACGAACGGAGGGAGATCCGCCGTGACGAAGACGACGGCGGCGTTCTTCGCGTTGATCGTCTCCACCGCGGCGTCGACGCTGCTGTATCTCTTGAGAAGGCTCGTCAGGCGCGTTGCCGACGGGCCCTTGGGAGTGTCGCCCTGACCGTTGAGGCCGACGACGACGCCGAGACCCGTGAGATAGTTGGTGTTCGCGCCTTCGATGTCGACGAAGTCCTTGACCGATTGCGCCCACGCGGGGGTGGCGCCCAGGAACGCGATCGCCAGAACCGCCTTGTTCGCCATCTCCGACCTCCGTGTCAGATATTGGCCCATGGGACCGGGTGAGCAGGGAGGCTCACCCGGGTCCCAGGGCACCGGAGAGGGGTATTCCCGTTAGAACGGCCACAGCTTGTCCAGGAGCCACCCGAGGAATCCGGGCTTGGAGACGTCGCTCATCGGGCCCTCGCCTCGGAGCGAGATTTCCTGATTCACCAAGTCCTCCGACTTCACGGTGTGGTTCACGATGAACTGGGGCGAGACCTCGCCCGTAAGCCGGATCTCCTCGACGTCCGAGTTGATCCGACGCCGCTTCTTGGCTTGGAGCACGAGATTGCCGTTGGGACGGATGTCGACGACTTCCGCCGTAATCACGAACGTGAGATCGAGATTCCGTCCCGTCCTGCCCGTATTGTCGAGGCGGTATCGGGCATCGAGTTTGACGCCCGGATCGTCTTCCAAATTCGACGCGAAGATGCGGGGCAGCGCGGTCCCGCGCTGTTCGAAGTTGATGAACTTGTCGAATTCCATTTCCGTGCGGCTCCGGCGATCCTTGACGAGATCGGCGGTCGCGTTCGCCTTCGACTTCTCGATCACCAGGATCCGGATGTGGTCGCGCTTCTTGAAGGGAGGCTTCTTCGGCGGATCGTAGACGGACCCCGTGCCTCCTTCGCCGATGAGTTGCGCCGCGGCCGGCGAGGCCGCCAGCGCAAGGCAGAGTCCCGCGAGAATCTTCGTCATCGTCTCTCCTCCTCCACGACGTGAACTTCCCGGGAGGAGATCACGCGTCCGCGGAATCGCGCGCCCGTCCCCACCCATTCGAGCCAGATCACTTCCCCCACCGCCCCCTCCTCCACCACCCGAGCGTCCGCCTCCACATACGGATGGCGCGCCCGAACCGTTTCCCCGCGTTTCACGGCGGGCTTGAGCTTGAGATCGATTCTCGTCAGAGCCGCCCCCTTTCGGATCTTCACCAAGACGCGCGCCCCCACCAGCGAGTCCACCTCCCCGACGAAGCGCTCCTCCCGCTCGATCTCCACGCGGCGGATCTCGAAGTCCTCGCGCGCCACCGTGCGCTGGGGGAGGAGATCGCGCGTGGCGAACGCCACCTCGCGGATCGGCAGGACGCGGGCGATCGCGACGGCGGTGCGGCGCTTCTTCTCCGTGTTCTCGAGCACGATCGAGTACTCGGCCCGCTGCAGGTCCGACTCGTCGCGAGGTCGGACCCCGGCGACTTGGAATCCCTCGGGAAGCGATTCGGGCTCGAGGTACGCGATCCGCACCGCGAAGTCCGCGGCCTTCATCCGACGGGTCGTCACCAGGAGGCACTTGATCTCGAAGGCCAGGGCCTCGCGGTTCCACTCTCCCATCCGGGGCTCCGCTCCTGAGGGCGTCACCACCACCTTTTCGCCCTCGACGCGCCATCCCTCGAGCCCGCGCCGGCGCAGCTCGCGCGTGATCTCTTCCGATGTGATGGTCCGTTCGCCGGTTTCGGGCGCGCGGCCGAGATAGATTCCTTTGATGGACTCGCGCGCCTCGAATCCCAGCTTGTCCTCCCTCACGACCTCCAGCAGGGTGACGAAGCGTCCCGACGCTTCTACTTTGTCCTTGAGGACCAGGACGTCCGCGGCCGCGAGCAGCATCGCGAGGGTCATCGCCTATCTCCTCAGCCCGTTCACCGACTGCAACATTTCGTCCGCCGCCTTGATGCTGTTGCCGTTGATCTCGAAGGCGCGCTGCGTCTGGATGAGGTCCACGAGTTCCTTGATCACGTCGACGTTGGATTCCTCGGTGAACCCCTGGCGGATCAGGCCGAATCCTCCCTGGGCGGGCGCCCCGGTGATGGGCTGTCCCGACGCGGGCGTCTCGCGGAAGAGGTTGTCCCCGATCGCTTCCAAGCCGCTCATGTTGACGAACCGCGCGAGCTGAAGCTGGCCGATTTGCTGCAGCGTCTGCGGCTGAGTCGGATCGACTCCTTGGATGATCCCCGTCGTATCGACGAGGATGCCGGTGATGTTTTGGGGGACGGTGACCTGCGGGATCACGAGATATCCTTGCGGAGTCACGAGATTCCCCTGCGAGTCGCGGCTGAAGGCCCCCGCGCGGGTGTAGGCGGTCGTGTTGTCGGGAAGTTGGATCGTGAAGAACCCCTCGCCGTCCACCGCCATGTCGAGTTGGCGATCGCTGCGCTCGAGCGATCCCTGTTCGAAGAGCTTTTCCGTGGAGGAGAGCCGGACGCCCATCCCGAACGAGAGGCCCGTGGGGCTCTGATTCCGGCCGATTTCCCCGAAGCCCGCTCGCTGGATTTGTTGGTAGAAGAGGTCGGCGAAGTTGGCCCGCGCCTTCTTGAAGCCCGTCGTGTTCACGTTCGCGAGGTTGTTCGCGATCGTGTCGATCTTGCTCATCAAGGCGCGTCCCCCGGTCGCGGCGATCGACAGCGCGCGGAGCGTCATGGCCTACTCTCCCTACCGGGCCGGTCGGCCCATCTCGTTCACCAACCGATCGAGCGTGGAATCCTGGATCTTCACCATCTGGAGATTCGACTCGATCGAACGGACCGTCCGAATGAGGTCCACCATTTCGGCGACGGCGTTGACCGACGAGGACTCCAGGACCGCCTGCACCAGTTTGTATTCCTCGGTACGCTGCGGCTCCGCCGCAAACGTTTCGTAGAGGTTTTCGCCGAACTTCCGGATTCCCTCGGGATCGGCGAAGTCCACGATCTGAAATCGCGAGAGGAACTCGTTCCCTTGGAAGAGATTCCCGTTCGAATCGAGTTTGATGTCGACACCCGTCTCCACGTCGATGCGGATGGGATCGCCGTCCTCGGAGAGCACGAGATACCTGCCGTCGGCCGTGGTCAGGTTGCCCCCAGGATCGAATTGGAAGTTCCCGGCGCGCGTGTAGTACTGGCGCTCCGTATTCCGGTCGCGCACCACGAAGTAGCCGCTTCCCTGAATCGAGAAGTCCAGAGGCCGGTTCGTCACGTCGAAGGCCCCCGCATGTTTGTCGTATGCGATCGTGTCGATGAAAGGAGCCCCGCCGTACCGGTGGACCAAACCGTTGTAGTACTTGAGATCCGGACGATCCTCGAGAGCCTCCGCGAGGCGCTCTCGGAAGGCGATCTGATCGCGCCGGAACGCGGGGGTGTTGACGTTGGCCAGGTTGTTCGCGATGAGGTCCATTCGCACGCTCTGTCCGAGCGCTCCGAGTCCCGAGGCGTAGAGGCCGTACAGCATCAGATCACCGTCCCCAGGAGGGCGTCGATCCACGGACTTCGGGAAGGCGCCTCGTCGAGAATGGCGGAGAGCGCGGCGACCAACTCTTCCCTGAGCATTTCTGCCTCGTCCATGGCGCAGGGAGAGGAGCAAGCTCAATGCCAATCATCCGAAGCGGAAGATCGACGGTCCCGGGAAGGCCCCGGACGCTTTCTTCCGACGGCTACGGAAGTTCTTTCCGGATGTGCTACCATGCAGGCATGGAGGCTCGGTCGCTCGAGGAAGCCTTGGAGGGGGTCATGTCGCTCCTGAATCCCGGGCCCTACGGTGTCGCGGAGAGCGACCCGAAGGCCCGTCTCATCCGCGATTTGGGTGCCGTCGTCGCCGGGCTCGGAATCCCGCCCGTGATCATCGGAGGCATCGCGGTCATCGTCAACGGGCACCAGCGCCAGACTGCGGACGTAGACCTGCTGGTGGCTCGCGCGGATGCCCTCTCCCTTGTCCGAAAGTTGGAGTCGACTAGCGAATTCGTCAGGATTCGGATCGATCGATTCAAGCATTCGGCGACGGGGACCGGCCTTGATATCTGCGTAGAGGGCGAGCTGACGTCCCCGCGTCACTCCGATCGATTCCCTTCCCCCGCGGAACTCACCCGAATTCAGCGAGATCCGATTTCCGTAGTCGAGCTGCGCGATCTTCTGCTCTTGAAGTGCAAGTCCGGTCGCGCCCAGGACGAAGCGGATTTCATTTCCCTGTATCGCGCCCGGGGCCTGACGGCGGCGGACGTGGAGGGGATCAAGGCGAGGCTCGACGACCCCGCGCTGCGCGACATGTCGGCGAGTTGGCACTCGCGAGCGCTCGAGGAAATCGAGCGGGATCGTCTGCGCCGGCCGCCCAAACTGGAATAATCAGTGCCGGTGGTTGCGGGCGTACTCCCTGTTCTTCCCGAAGAGTCGGGCCAAGGTGGGATCCGCCTTCTCCGCCGCATCGTAGTCGACCACGGCCGCTCGGAAGTGAGCGCTCGCCTCCTCGTGCTTCCGACGGGCGCCCGAGCGCATACCCGAGCCGCTTCCGCAAAGTCGCCCGACCCGACTTCGACCGCGGCGAGACCTTGATACGCTTCTTCCAGCGTCGAATCCTGTTCCAGCGCCTTCCGAAGCAATCCACGGGCGCGATCGAGATCGCCGCGAGTCCACGCCAAGAGTCCCTCGGCGCAGTTTCGGGAAGCGGCCCCCAAGGTTCCCTCGAGGTCCTTGGGCGAGGAAGCCAGCACGTCCAGGTCGTTTCGCAGGGATTGGAGGAGCGTCTCCAACTTCGCATCCCGAGTCGCCGGCGCATCCGAGCTCGAGGGTCCGCTCTTGATTTCGCCTCCTCCGAGGAGAAGCAACCGCTCCCCTTCGGCGCGCCAAGCGAGGGATCATAAACGGCGGAGTGCTGCTGGCGACCCGGAGTGGCGGTGTCCTTCGGCAGAAAAACGGTCCTCCGCCGCCTCCACCTCCGCACCCGACCGCCCATACCACCGTGGACAGGAATAGGGTCCGGATCCGTATCGCCATCTCTCACCTCCCTTCGGTATCGGCATCCAGTAAGCGAGAACGGATCATCCTCCGGCAGGAAAAACTTGAAGGGATTTCGCGAGCTTCCCGGCTGGTCTTGATCTTCCGGATGGTCGGTCCCATTCCACTGCGGAGCGTCATTCGCCTCAGGCGGGACGAACGGGGAACTCTCGGATAAGGCTTCTCCGTGATCTCGGCGATCTCCGTGGTGAATCTTGGGGTGGAGGTCCCACGCGAAGTGGGACAGGAGAATCAGCCCTTCCCGCCCGATCCGTTCGCCGGCTTCGCGAACACCAGCCGGCCGGCGCTGGTCTGAAGGATGTTCGTGACGACGAGCTCGACGCTTTGGCCAATCCGGGAGGCGCACTCTTCCGCCACGACCATGGTCCCGTCTTCGAGGTAGCCGACCCCCTGTCCCGGACTCTCCCCGGTGCGGAGAATCTTGATCATCAACTTCTCCCCTTGCATCAGGGCCGGCTTGAGCGCGGTGGCGAGGTCGTTGATGTTGATCACATCCACTCCCTGGACCTGGGCTACCTTGTTCAGATTGAAGTCGTTCGTCACGATGCGGGCGTCGATCATTTTCCCGTATCGCACCAGCTTGGCGTCCACCCCTTCGATGTGCGTAAGCGGCACGTCCTGAATCTGGATGTCGCCTCGGCTCTTTCGCATGCGGTTGAGGATGTCCAGGCCGCGGCGCCCGCGATTCCGTTTGAGCTTGTCCTGCGAGTCGGCCACCGCCTGAAGTTCCTCGAGAACGAACTTCGGCACGATCAAGGGCATGTCGAGGACGCCGGTGTCCACGATGTCGGCGATCCGCCCGTCGATGATGGCGCTCGTATCGAGGAGGAGCGGCCTCCCCGCTTTCCCTTCGCGCCGGAGTTCCACGAACGGAATCACGAACTTGAAGTCGTCCTTCGTGTGGAGGATCGTAAGCACCGAGAGGAACGAGACGACGATGGTAATCCCGAAGTCGCGGTAGAGCTTGGACCGCCAGTCGGTAAACGCAGGCCCGAACACGAGGTCGAGAGAGGCGATGAGGAAATGAGAAACGATGAACCCCACCACCAGTCCGAACATCAAGACCGAGAGGACGGCACTGAAGCGACGAGCGAAGGACATCTCCAGGATCGAGCAGCAGAACCCGATGAGGAATCCCAGGAGCAGCCCCTGCCACCAGTGCACCCGGTAGATCTCGAGCCCGATCTGCCAGCCCAAGAGGGAGCAGACGAGGACGAAGATCGCGCGAATGACGTGCAGCATTTCCCTAGAGGATGTTTTCGAACGGATAGAACAATTTCCTGTACTCTTCCTGCGCATACCGGTCGGTCATTCCCGCCACATAGTCGGCGACGGCGCGGTGCACTCCGACCTCCTTGGCCCAGCTCTGGAACCGCGGAGGAAGCTGCGCCGTATTCGAAACGTAGGCGTGGAAGAGCTCTCGGATGAACTTGTGCGCCTTCTCCTGCATGATGACCACGCGATAGTGGCGATACACGTTTCGGAAGAGAAACCGCTGGAGCTCGCGCTTCTTGCGCGTGACTTCCGGCGAGAATCCGACCACTCGCTCTTTCGCCGCCCGGACGTCTTCCAGGCTCTTCAGATTCAACCGCGCCATGTTGGCCAAGGAGGCCGTCACGAGATCCGAGACCTCGAGATTGATCACCCGAAGCACCGACTGCCGCACGAGCATCTCCCCCTCGAGCGTCGGCCAACGGCGGCGGACTTCGGCCACCGATTCGCGCCAGATCTCGATATCCTCGAGATCCTTCTCCAGAATCAGCCCCGCTTTGACGCTGTCGTCGATGTCGTGGGCGTCGTAGGCGATCGAGTCCGCGATGTCGACCACCTCCGCCTCCAGGAGCGGACCCCACTCGGGCCGAAAGTCCGGTTCGACCGGATGGTCGGGCTTGACGTCGTGTTTCCGGATCGATTCCTGCGTTTCCCACGTGAGGTTGAGACCCGGGAATTCCGGATAGCGTCGCTCGAGAAGCGCGACGACGCGGAGACTTTGGAGGTTGTGCTCGAATCCTCCGCGCTCCCTCATGCACTCGTCCAGGGCGTCCTGTCCGGAGTGTCCGAAGGGGGTGTGCCCCAAGTCGTGGGAAAGGGCCAGCACTTCGCAGAGATCCTCGTTCAATCCCATCGCCCGCGCGATCGTCCGCGCAATCTGCGCCGCCTCCGTGGAATGCGTCAGGCGCGTGCGGTAGTAGTCTCCCTCATGATTTACGAAGACCTGCGTCTTGTACTGGAGCCGGCGGAACGCGGCGCAGTGGATCACGCGGTCGCGATCGCGCTGAAAGGCGGTGCGATAGGGGTGCTCCGGCTCGGGATGGAGTCGCCGCGTCCGCGCGCTCTTGGCGGCCACGGGCGAGAGCATCGCCTCTTCGCGACGTTCCAGCTCCTCGCGGGTGATCACAGCTTCAGGATCTCGTCGATCCACCCCAGAACCTGCTTCAGCTCCTCCGGCTTCGTGTCCGCCATGTGGGCGATGCGGAACGTGCGGTCCTTGATCTTCCCGTACCCGTCCGAAATCACGACTCCGCGCCGGCCAAGCTCTTCGTTCAACTTCGTGATGTCCGCCTTGCGGGTATTCTCGATGCAGCTCAGGGTCACCGACTCGTACCCATTCGCCGGAAACATCTTGAAGTGCCGATTCGCCCACGCGCGGCAGGTCTCGGCCATCGAACGATGTCGCGCCCACCGCGCCTCCAATCCTTCTCGGAAAAAGCGATCCAGTTGCACGTTGAGGGCGTGGATGAGCGAGATCACCGGAGTCTCCGGCGTCTGGTTCTTCTCGTCGTATTTCTTGAGTTGGAGAAAATCGAAGTAGTGTCCGCGGGCGGGAATCTTCTTCGCCTTCTCGAGGGCGCGATCCGAGACCCACGCCACGGCCAGCCCCGGCGGAAGGCCGAACGCCTTCTGCGTACCGGCCAGGACCACGTCGAGTCCGAGCTTCTCCGGCTCGATGGGAACTCCCGCCATCGCGCTCACGGCGTCGACGCACAAGCTCACGTCCGGGTACTTCCGCAGCACGTCCGCGATGTCGGCCACCGGATTCATGAGCCCCGTCGAGGTCTCGTTGAAGACGACGGTGATGCAGTCGTACTTGCCGGTGGCGAGACGTCGGTCGATCTCTTCCGGCCGGTTCGGTTCTCCCCATTCGACCGCGTAGACGTCGTTCTCCTTTCCGTTCTCCTCCGCCATCTCGGCCCACCGCTCGCTGAACGCTCCGCAGGTGCACGAGAGAACGCGTTTCCCCACGAGATTCCGGAGGCACGCTTCCATCGCGCCGGTGGAGCTCGAAGTGAAGAGAAGCACGCTCCCCTTCTCCGTGTTGAAGAACTTCCGGAGCTTGGACTTCACCGCTCCGTGGAGATTCCCGTATTCGGCCGTCCGATGGCCGATCATCGGAACGGCACAGGCTTGCAGGATCTCGGGATGCACCTCGACGGGACCCGGAATGAACAGACGCTTGTGCATCGTATCCTCTACGTGAAGTTCAACTTGCAAAGCAGGAGCCCCGTCAGGAGCTTGGGATAGAAGTCCGTGGTCTTTTGGGGGAAGCGCTCCCCCTTCGCGACGATTTTCCGGATCTGCGACAGCTTCACCGGATTCACCAGGAACGCCACCTGGTGTTTCCCCTCCCCTCGCGCCTTTCCGATCGCTTCATGGACGTCGCGCACGTATTCGACGTTTCGCTCGGCCTTGAGCTGCTCGGGGCCGATGCCCAAGAGCGGTTCCAGGATCACCGAATGAAGGAGATTGACGTCCAGCGAACGCCAGTCCTCCGACTTCCCGACCTTCACCCGGGCGGCGGCCGCCTTGACGTCGCGCACGACGAAAAGAAAGTACTCCTTCGCCCCCTTCGCGGCGACTCCGAAGCAGGGCTTTTCCATCCCTTCGATGCGAAGATCCTCGAGCAGCTCGCGGCGGGCGGAGGCCTCCTCCGCGTCGGTATCAAAGGGGTACGGGCGAACATCGAAGAATCTTCCGGCCGCTTCGACCAATCGTGCGGGCTCGAAGTTCGGAACGTCGTAGCACAGACGGTGCGTCCCGAAAATCGTCATCCCTTCATCGTCCATATTGACGGCGGTCGCCAGCACGTTTTCGAACGTCTCCGTCCCCTCGCACTTCTTCCCTTGCTTGAGCATCTCCGCGCGAAAGTTCCATGCCGTCTCGTATCGGTGGTGGCCGTCCGCGATGATCGCGTCGCGGGACTCGAGGTCCTTCTGGATCTGCGCGATCGTAGCCGGATCCATCACGCGCCAGACCCGGTGGGTTTCCCCGAGATCGTCCTTCGCTTCGAGGTCCGGGGGGCGCGCCGCGATCGAGTCGAGGATTCGATTCACGCGCTTTTCCGGGTCCGAGTAGAGGAGGAATACCTGCTCCGTGTGCGCGCGGGTGGCGGAGAGAAGTTGGAATCGATCGACCTTAGGACCGCTGTGCGTCTCCTCGTGGGGATGAACCCGCCCCTTCCCCGGCTCCTCCAACCGCACCATGGCGGTGAAGCCCTTGCGGGTTTTTTCCCCCTCGGGTGTCTTGCTGATCTGATAGTACACGTACAGGCAGGGTTTACTCTCCTGCATCAGGATGCCGTCGCGGATCCACTCCTCCAAGGTCCGTGCGGAAGTCGCGTACTTCCCCGCCGGATCCGACTCTTCCTTCGTCCGGATGATTCGCACGATGTTGTGCGGGTGTCGTCGGTAGTACTCGTCCTGAAGCTCCGGCCCGATGCGATCGTACGGTTGCGTGGTGACCTTCGTGAGATCGGGGACCTTCGCCGGATTGTAGCGAAGGCCGCGAAAGGGATAGACCTTGGGCATAGAGCTCCCCTAATGTCGGAAATGGCGCATTCCCGTGAGGACCATCGGAACGCCCCGGCGGCGCGCGGCCGCGAGGGCCTCCTCGTCCCGGATCGATCCTCCCGGCTGAATCACGGCCGCGATCCCCGCCTCCAGGAGAACTTCGAGCGCATCCGGAAACGGGAAGAACGCGTCGGAAGCGGCCACGGATCCGCGCGCCCGATTCCCCGCCTTTCGCACCGCGATCATCGCCGAGTCCAGCCGGCTCATCTGTCCCGCGCCGACTCCGACGACCTTCGTGCCGGTGACGAGAACGATGGCGTTCGACTTCACGTGCTTGCACACCCGCCAGGCGAATTCGAGCGACGCACTTTGAGCCTCCGTCGGTTCCGTCGTGACGGTTCGGAGTTCCTTCCAGCACTCTCGATCCGGCGTCTGAACGAGCAGCCCGTCGCGAAGTCCTCGCACATGCCAGTTCGCGTTCGGTGCGGCGATCTCCGGCCCCGCCTCGAGGATGCGCAGATTCCTTCCCCACTTCGTCTTCGATTGGAGAAGGGGGAGGGCCTCCGGGGAAATCGACGGCGCCACGATGGCTTCGAAGAAGTTCTCCCTCGACGCCACGAGTTCCGCCGTACCGGCCTCTACGGCCACGTTGAAGGCCACGATCCCCCCGTACGCGGAAACGGGATCGCCTTCGAGGGCGTGACGGAAGGCTTCGCCCGGATCGCTTCCGGTCGCGGCGCCGCACGGATTGTTGTGCTTCACGATCGCGCACGCGGGCGCTTCGAATTCCCGGGCCAATTCGAACGCCGAGTCGAGATCGAGCAGGTTGTTGTAGGAGAGTTCTTTCCCTCCCAAGACGCGCGAGTGCGCGATCGAGGCGCCCGCGCGCGCGGCGGTACGATAGGCCGCCGCCCTTTGATGAGGATTCTCTCCGTAGCGAAGATCGTCGATCTTCTCGAAGTGCAGCGTCAGGAGGCGCGGGAACTCTCCCGGACCGCCGAGATAGCTCGAGATCGCGGCGTCGTACCGCGCGGTGTGCGCGAAGGCCTTCGTCGCGAGTTCCCGTCGCAGTCCCTCCCCGACCGCGCCGTCGCCGCGATCCATCTCCTCCAGCACCCGAGGGTAGTCGCTCGGCTCGGTCACGATCGTGACGTAGCGATGATTCTTCGCGGCGGAGCGGACCATCGACGGGCCTCCGATGTCGATGTTCTCGATCGCCTCTTCGAATGCGACGTTCGATTTGGCGACCACCTGTTGGAACGGATAGAGATGGACGGCGACGAGATCGATGTACTCGATCCGATTCTCCTCCGCCTGCCGTCGATGATCGGGATTGTCGCGGACGGCGAGAATGCCGCCGTGGATCTTGGGATGAAGGGTCTTCACCCGACCGTCCATGATTTCCGGCGACCCCGTGTGCTCGGAGACCTCCACGATGGCGAGTCCCGCCTCCCGGAGCGCTCGGGCCGTGCCTCCGGTGGAAAGGATCTTGATGCCTCGAGCGCCGAGCGCGCGGGCGAAGTCCACGATCCCCGTCTTGTCGTAGACGCTGAGGAGAGCCGTGCGGATCTTCATGGGGGCGGGCATTATA
>Ga0137796_10000838_pt1 | contig 18467 bp, 17 predicted proteins | sample OV2TP3_FD_97704 | JGI IMG/M metagenome (GOLD analysis project Ga0137796, IMG submission 97704) | reverse complement strand
CGCATCGCAACGAGCGCAACCTCGGCATGACGGCGAACTTCAACCGCGGCCTCGCGCTCGCGCGCGGCAAGTACGTGAAACTGCTGTGCGCCGACGACGTGCTCGAGCCCGAGTGCGCGGAGCGCCTGGTCGCCGCATTGGAGGCAGAGCCCCGCGCGGGCCTGGCGGGCTGCGCGCGCCGCTACTTCCGCGACGACGGCACTACGGTGCGCATCCGCGCCTACGCTGCGCGCGCGACGCTGGTTCCGGGCGAGCGCGCCGTGCGCGAGTGCTTCTTCAAGGGCAACCTCATCGGCGAGCCCACCGCGGTCCTCTTCCGCCGCTCGGACGCCGGCGGCGGCTTCGACGAGGCCTACCGCCAGGCTTTCGACATGGCGCTTTGGCTGCGGCTCCTCGAGGGCCGCGACTTCGCGTTCCTGGAGGCGCCGCTCTGCGGCATCCGCGAGCACGGCGCGAGCGGCACCGGGGCGAACCTGGAGGCGGGGCGCGTCACCGAGGACAAGCTCCGGCTCTTCGAGCGCTACGCACCGCGCGTCCAGGGCTCGCCGCTCGAGCGCCTGCGCTGGGACGCGCGCATGGCCTCCAGCGTCGCGCGCGAGGCGGCGAAGCATGCGCCGCGGCGCGACGTCTCGAAGGCGGTCTACTACCCTGGCCTGTTCAGGGCGGCGACGCTGCCGCTCGTGCGGGCGCTCACCGCGCTGCGGGGCTGACCCGGTGCGCCTCTCCCTCGTCACCGCCTGCTTGAACGCGCGCGCGACGATCGGCGAGGCGCTCGCCTCGGTGCGCGGCCAGACCCGGCCGCCGCTCGAGCACATCGTGGTGGACGGCGCCTCGACCGACGGCACGCTCGAGGTGCTCGAGCGCCACCGGGCCGGCCTGCGCCTCGTCTCCGAGCCCGACGCGGGCCTGTATCACGCCATGAACAAGGGCCTCGCGCTCGCCGCGGGGGACTACGTGGGCTTCCTCAACGCCGACGACCTGTACTCGGAGGCGGGCGTGCTCGAGCGCGTCGCGAAGGCGCTGGCAGGCGGCGCCGACGCGGTCTACGGCGATCTCGTCTACGTGCGCCGGGAGGATACGCGCCGCGTGGTGCGCTACTGGCGCTCGCGCCCCTACGCCGGAGGGCTCATCGAGCGCGGCTGGATGCCGCCGCACCCGGCCTTCTTCGTGCGCACGGCGATCCTGAGGAAGCTCGGCGGCTTCGACACCCGCTACCGCTTCCAGGCCGATTTCGAGCTGATGGTGCGCCTGTTCCTGAAAGAGCGCATCGTCTCGGTCCACGTGCCGCACGTCCTCGTGCGCATGCGGCTGGGCGGACACTCCAACCGCTCGGCGGGGAACATCCTGCGCGGCAACCTCGAGGCGCGCCGCGCCTGCCGCGAGAACGGGGTGACGGTGTCGCCCTTCTTCGTGCTGCGGAAGATCCTCTCGCGCCTGCCGCAGTTCTTCGCACGGCCGCCGCACTGGGCGCCGCCGCCGGACTGGCCCCCGCCTTGAGCGTCCGCCGCAACGTCGTCGCGAACTTCGCGGGGCACGGCTGGAGCGCGGCGCTGCAGCTCGTGCTCGTGCCGCTCTATATCCACTTCCTCGGCATCGAGGCCTACGGCTTGGTGAGCTTCTACGCCGTGCTGATGGCGACCATGCAGATTTTCGACCTCGGCCTCGCGCAGACGCTGAACCGGGAGCTTGCGCGCGCCCTGGGTGGTGGAGAGCTCGCCGCCAAGGAAACGCGGGAGCTCGTCCGCACGCTCGAGGTGGTGTACTGGATAGTGGTGCTCTCTGTCTGCGTCGCGCTCGCGCTCGCGGTGCCTCTCCTCGCCACCTACGTCGTCTCACCGATGTCGCTCTCCCCGGAGACCGTGCAGGACGCGCTCACGATGATGCTCGCTGTGGTGGTACTGCAATGGCCGGTCGTGCTCTATCAGGGTGGCTTGATGGGGCTGCAGAAGCAGGTTCTCGCCAGCGCCCTGCGGATGTTGTTCGCGACCATCACGGCGGTCGGCAGCGTCGTGGTCCTGTCACTTGTGTCTGCCACGCTGCAGGCATTCTTCGTCTGGCAGATCCTGGTCGCCGGGATCACGGTGACCGGTACGGCTCTCGCTTTTCACAGGCACCTGCCTTCTGCTCCACGCGCGGCGCAGTTCAGACCCCGCGTGCTCGCGCGACTGTGGCGGTTCGCTGCCGGCGCCTGCGCCTTGACTGCGGTCGGCGTGCTGCTTACGCAAGGCGACAAATGGATTTTGCTGGAACGGCTGTCCCTGGAGGCCTTCGGCTATTTTGCACTTGCCGCATCGGCCTCGGGCGCGCTCGGCCTATTCACGACACCTATTTTCGCCGCTGTCTTTCCACGCTTTTCCAGCCTAGTTGCTCGCCGGGAGCATGGGGCGATGCTCGCGCTCTACCACATGGCGACACAAGCGACCGCTGTTGGGATTGGCCCGCTTGCGCTGATACTTTCGCTCTATGCCGAAGACGTACTCTGGGCATGGACGGGAAAGGCGGAGACGGCCTACTTCTCCGGACCCCTGCTGAGCGTGCTCGCGCTCGGTTCCCTGCTCAACTGCGTAGCGCATCCTCCCTACGCCTCGGAGCTTGCGCGTGGCCGAACCAGCATCTTGCTCGGCGTCAACGCGATCAGCGCAGCAGTAGCGCTGCCGGCCGTGTGGCTGCTCGCTCCACTTCTCGGAGGTATGGCAGCGGCATTAATGTGGTTTGCGATCAGCGCGGTGAATTTCACCATCGCAGTGCCGCTGGTGCACAGTGACCTTCCCGCCAAGTCCAGAGTAAGATGGCTTCTCGCCGACGTCAGCGCTCCACTGGCGGCGGCCGCGATAATGCTCGTCACTCTACGGCCAGCGATGCCGCAGGACAGCTCCAGGGGCGGTACCATCTTGGCGCTCGCGGTCGCACTCCTGCTCGCGCTGGCCGCCGCGCTCATCGCGACTCCCGCGCTACGGGCCGCTCTCGTGCGCTCGCGGTAAAGGCCGCGCCAGGTAGCGGCGAACCGGCGGATAACGCGGCCGCCCGAGCACCCTCGCCGCAACGGTTTCCAGCAGCGCTGGAAACCCGGTCTGCGACGCTCTGACAAGCTCTTGCAGGGAAAAATACGCACCAAGCGCGGCGCTCACCCTGGGATCGTCGCGGTTCCGTTGCTGCCTGTCCTGATTGTCGGACAGCAGAAGCTCCGCTCGCGGCGCGAGGAACGAGAGGTATCGATCCAGCTGCTGCGCGGTCATCTCCTGAAAGGACTGGATGTTAATCGCGAGGTCAAACCGACACTCGCGCAGCCACCCGAGACCGTGGTTCGGAACGAGGAAAAACCGCGCCTGACCCGCACGTGCTTCGGAGAGTTCGACGCTGCTGCGCACCGGTGCAACGCCCTCTGGCCCGTGGAGAAGCGTGAGGTACGACCCTGACAGCAACAGCGTCTCCGGCAGGTCCAAGATGGTATAGCGCACACTGGGGAGCAGGCGCTGAAGTTGGTACGGAAGCGCACCATACCCGGCGCCGATCTCCAGAATCTCCGGCTGCCGGCAGTCCTCGAGTCGCGCAAGCACGCCGGCCCGGAAGAGTCGCTGAACCAGTTCCTGCCAACGCAGAACGGAGTCGTTGACTAGGCGGCCGTCAATCAGATGGCCGAACTCGCCGCAGGCCTGCGGCGCGGAGAGCCAATACCTTTCGGGCAAGCCTGCCGTGAACCTTTGGTAGCGGGCCGCGTAATGGTCGCGCTCCCCAAAGAAGACCTGCTGATAGGTCTCCCCGTCAACGTGGTACGTGTGGAGACGCAGGCTCTTGAACTGCGACGCCGGCAGAGCACGAACGTACTCCATAGCGAAGCAGAAGTACCGCCAGTACTCGCTCGGCAGGGTCTCCGCATCGTCGGTCGCCTCCCCATTCCGTGCCTCGATCATCTCAGCAACAAACGACTTGATCGCGTCGATCGCCGCGAGCTGGCGCGGAACTAGGTCACGCAGTTTGCTTATGGCACCCGGCTTCAGATCCTGGCTCACGTCCGATTCTTGCGGCGTAGCAGTAGCGTGTAGGTCGATCCGCGCCCCTCCACGGACTCCACGGGCCACAGCAGTGCGGCGATCGCGCGCCCGATTACGCGCGCGACGAACCTTACCACCCGGTGGTTGAGGCGATTCGCCATTCCGACCCATCCGATCAGGTTGAAACCCAAACTTCCTTTGTCAGTGGTGGTTTCAAGGACCGGAACCAAGCCGAGCGCGAGCGCGTCTGCTACGAGCAGGGCGCGTGGAATCAAGTATAGATGCCGCGGCGCGTCGATATGGAGCCAATAGCGGCCGAGCAGACGAAGCTGCAAAGCCTCCGGGTTAGGCGAAGCGATGACCAGCACACCGCCGGCGCGCAGCTTCGCCGCCGCGGCGCGAAGCACGGCCCACGGATCCCGGAGATGCTCGATCACCTGCCACAGCGTTATGACGTCGGCGTCCTGCGCGCGCTGCAGCGCGTCGATTTCGTCGGCTCCTGAAACGACCTCGATGCCTACCTTGCGCGACAGAAATTCGCAGCAGGCTTGGCTCATCTCGATCACCTGCACCTTGAACCCAGCGCGCTTGGCAAGCAGCGCGAACGAGCCCCACGCTGGACCGAGCTCCAGCAGGCGCTCACCTTGAGAGAAACGCTGAACGATCTCCAGCTTGTAGCGCTCACGTTCAGCCCAAGCGGCGAGCTGACTCACCGATTCCGGAATAAGGTAGTAGCCATCCGGATAGTATCTTTCCAAGTCGTGCGGGATCGGTGCGAGGAAGATGAGCGCGCAGCGCTCGCAGCGAAAATACTCGAACCACTCGCGCGAGACCTTCTGATTCAGATCCCGCGTCCTCAGGTAGGAACGTGCATCTGCACCACAGTGCGAGCAAGAGCGTATGGACACCGTGCTCAAGCGGATTCCTGTGGCGACTCCGGTCGCGCGAACCGGCCCCAGGCATGAACCGCGTAGTAGCGACGCGTCTCCAGCGAACCCTTCCTGTAATGCTCCGTTCGGTTGTCGGCGACAAGAAGGTTCTGCTGGTTCGACTGCCAGAACGTGTCGCTCAAATGCCATTCCTCGGGGGGGTAACCTCTTCCGTCCTTGCCCACGATTATTGGGAGCTTTCCCATTGCGATGACCTGCCTCGTCAGTCCCTTTCGCCCGCTCTCGAACGAGTGCGCTTGGAATTTGGGGCGAATTCTTGGCGCCGGGATCGCCAACATTATTTCTCGCCGCATCAGAAAGCTGTTCGTCCTGACATGATAGTTGGGAAACGGATCATAGAGCCGGTTGTACACGGGCCGCAGCGCGAAGTTCCGCGCCGTGCGCAGCACCGGAAACCACTTCAGCAGAAACTGCTTGTACCGGGGATGGTTCGGATTCAGGTATGGAGGATGATCGAGGGCAGAACGCAAACTCAAGTAAGAGCCGGTCGCCCCCGCGATCCCCACTTCCCGGCGGATCGCTTGCGAGTACAGGATCGCGAGCCAGTCCGGCGCGAGCGCCACGCTGAAGGAGTTGAGGAAGCACAGATAGGAATGCGGCAACTCGCGCGCCGCCGCCAGATAGGCGGAGATGTCGTACCCGGCATCCCGCACGAACAGGCGCTGGTGCGGCCGGCCGGCGAGCAGCGCCTCGTACTCCTGCACCACCCGATCGCCCGGGAAACCCTTGAAGACGAGCACCAGGTCGTGCCCGGCGCCTGCGGGATGCCGGTCGCAGGAGGCGAGGAACCGGGCCAACGGCGCCGTGCCGTTCGCCCGCCTCACCAGGTGCACCACGCCGATCGGCGGCAATCAGGCGCCCCTGCCCCGGAGATAGTCCTCGAGCGCCTCGCGCCAGGGTCGAAGGGTGACCCCGAGCGCGCGCGCGCGCGTGTTGGCGAGCACCGAGTAGAGCGGCTGGCGATAGCCGCCCCAGTGCCCGCCGCGGTCCACCGCAACCACTTCGGCGCGCGCGCCGAGGATCCCTGCGATCGCGCGGGTGAGCTCGTACCACGAGCACTCGCCCTCGTTGACCAGGTGATACACGCCGGCGGCGAGACGGGGATGGCCGATCAGCGAGAAGATCGCCGCGCTGAGGTCCGCCGTGGAGGTCGGGCCCACCCTCTGCTCCGCGCCGATCTCGATGCGCCCGCCGGCGAGCGCCTCGGCGACGCGCTTGTCCACGAAGTTGCCGCCGCGCGACCTCGAACCCGCCGCGCCGTACAGCCCGCAGGTGCGGATGACGACGGCGCGGTCCGGGGCCTCGGCGAAGGCGGCCTGCTCGCCCGCCAGGCGCGTGATGCCGTAGATCTGCAGCGGGCCCGGGCGGTCCTCCTCGAGGTACGGGGTGCGCTTCTCGCCGCCGAAGACGTAGTCGCTGCTGAACGTCACCAGCCACGCGCCGATCTCGGCGCACAGCCGCGCGAGGTCGCGCACGGCGACGCAGTTGACGCGGAACGCCTGCTCGGGCTCCGTCTCGCACAGCGCCACGTTGTGGAAGGCCGCGCAGTTGAAGACCAGCTGCGGCCGCAGCGCGCGGACGTACTCCGCGGTCTGCACGGCGTCGGCCAGGTCCAGCCGGTCGCGGCTCGGCGCATCGACCTCGTGCCCGGGATTGCGCCGCAGCAGATCCTGGCCGAGCTGCCCTGCGGCTCCGACGAGCAGGATCCTCACGGCAACTCGGCCTGCGCGAGCGCCGGGAACGCGCGGTCGCGCTCCGACAGGATCGGGCTCGCCACCGGCCACGGGATCGCGAGCGCCGGATCGTCCCAGCGCACGCCGCGCGCCGACTCCGGGCGATGGAATTCCGACATCTGGTAGAGCACCTCGCTCGCGTCCACGAGCGTCTGGAACCCGTGCGCGAACCCCTGCGGCACGTAGAGCGCGCGCCGGTTCTCCGCGCTCAGCTCCAGCGCGAACCAGCGCTTGAGCGTAGGGGAGCCCGCGCGCAGGTCGACGATCACGTCCCAGATCGCGCCCTGCGTGCAGCGCACTACCTTGGCCTCCAGGTGCGGCCGCGCCTGGTAGTGCAGGCCGCGCAAGGTGCCGCGCCGGCGGTTGAACGAGACGTTGCACTGCGCGATCGCGGGATCGAGGCCCCGGGCGCGGAACTCCTCCTGGCAGAAGGAGCGCGCGAAGAACCCGCGCCCGTCGGCGAGCGGCTCGAGCTCGATGACCAGCGCCCCCTCGAGCGGCGTGGGCTGGAACTTCAATCGAGGACCCTCGCCCTCGGGATGGGCACGACGAACCGCCCTCCCCACGAGCGGACGTGGGCCATCTGTGCGACGATCTCGCCGGTCAGGTTCCAGGGCAGGATCAGGACGTAGTCCGGGCGCGTCGCGGCGATCCGGTCCGGGTGCGAGATCTCGATGTGGGTCCCGGGGAGGTAGAGCCCCTGCTTGTGCGGGCTGCGGTCCACGGTGTACTCGAGGAGATCCGAGCGCACGCCGCAGTAGTTGAGCAGCGTGTTCCCCTTGGCGGGCGCGCCGTAGCCGGCGACGCGCTTGCCCGCGTCGCGCGCATCGATGAGAAACCGCAGCAGGTGGCGCTTCGCTTCCTGCACCCGATCGGCGAAGGCGGCGTAGGTCTGCGCGCGCTCGAGGCCCGCCTCGCGCTCGAGCGCCCGCAGCGCGGGCACCGACGCGGCGACGCGCTTCGCGCAATCGGCCTCGTGCCGGCCGTAGACGCGCAGCGACCCGCCGTGGGTCGGGATTCTCTCGACGTCGAACAGGGTGAGGCCGTGCGCGGCGAACACGCGCTCGGCGGCGAGGAAGGAGAAGTACGAGAAGTGCTCGTGGTAGATGGTGTCGAACTGGCCCTCCGCCATGAGCCGCAGCAGGTGCGGGAACTCCAGCGTGATCACGCCCCCGGGCTTGAGCAGGACCGCCAGGCCGGCGACGAAGTCGTTCAGGTCCGGCACGTGCGCGAGCACGTTGTTGCCGACCAGCAGGTCGGCCTGCTTGCCCGAGGCGGCGAGCTCGCGCGCGGTGGCGGTGCCGAAGAACCGCCTCACGGTCGGCACGCCCTTCGCCTCCGCCGCCGCGGCGACGTTGTCCGCCGGCTCGATGCCGAGCACCGGGATGCCGCGCTGCACGAAGTACTGCAGCAGGTAGCCGTCGTTGCTCGCGATCTCGACCACGCGGCTCCCCGCGCCGAGCCCGAAGCGGCCGGTCATCGCCTCGGCGTAGGCCGCGGCGTGCTCGAGCCACGAGTCGGCGTAGGAGGAGAAATACGCGTACTCGCCGCCGAAGAGGGCTTCGGGCGCCGCGAACTGCTCAAGCTGCACGAGAAAGCACTGCTCGCACACGCGCGCGTGCAGCGGATAGAACGGCTCCATCCGGTCGAGCTGCCCGGCCCTCAGGAAGGCGTTCGACAGGGGGCTCATGCCGAGGTCGGCGAAGGAGAGCGCGAGCGCGCCGCCGCAGAACCGGCACCTGCGCTCAAGCGCCATGCGCGCGCTCCTCGAACCGCCGGATCTGCTCGAGGCACAGGGCCTGCACGTCGGCCCGGCGCGCATCGGCCCGGTACCACTCGACGGTCCAGTCGAGCGCCTCGGGAAGCGCAAGGAGCGCCCGCCAGCCGAGCCGCGCCCGGGCCTTGGCACAATCGAGCTCGAGGGTGCTCGCCTCGCGAGGATGCTCGCCCGGCTCCGCGGTCCAGGCGGCGCCCTGCCCCCAGCGCGCGACCACCATGTCGGCGAGCCTGCCCACCGTCACGGCATCGCCCTGCGCCGGCCCGAAGTTCCAGCCCCCGGCGGCATCCGCGCTCTCCCACAGCCGCTCGGCGAGCGCGAGGTAGCCGTGCAGCGGCTCCAGCACATGCTGCCAGGGCCGCACCGCGCCGGGATTGCGGATGCGCGCCGGCTCGCGCGCGAGCGCGGCGCGCACCAGGTCCGGAATCAGGCGGTCCGCGGCCCAGTCGCCGCCGCCGAAGACGTTGCCGGCGCGGGCGGAGGCGAGCCGCAGCCCGTAGGAGTCGCGCCACGCCGCAGTGACGAGCTCAGCGCAGCCCTTGCTGCTCGAGTAGGGGTCGTGCCCGCCCATCGGATCGGCCTCGCGGTAACGGCGCGCCCGCCCGGCGTTCGCATAGCACTTGTCGCTCGTGACGTTGACGACGGCGCAGCGCCCGCCGCAGCGCCGCACCGCCTCGAGGAGGTGCACCGTCCCCATGACGTTGGTGGCGTAGGTCTGCACCGGGTCGTCGTAGGAGGCGCGCACGATCGGCTGCGCGGCGAGGTGGAACACGATGTCGGGCCGGAACTGCGCGACCGCGCCGGCGAGCCGCGCGGCATCGCGCACGTCCGCGGTCTCGCCGCGGAAGCGCGTCGAGAGCTTGAGCTTCTCCCACAGCGACGGCCGGGTGGGCGCCTCCAGCGCGTAGCCGCGCAGGCTCGCGCCGAGCGCATCCAGCCACAGCGCGAGCCAGCCGCCCTTGAACCCGGTGTGGCCGGTGACGAAGACGCGCTTGCCGGACCAGAAGTCGCGGCGGATCACCAGGTCTTCCAGGGCGCGGCGCCGCCCGCCCAGAGCTCTTCGAGGTGCCGGCGGTCGCGCAGCGTGTCCATGGGCTGCCAGAAGCCGCGGTGGAAGTACGCGGCGAGCATCCGGTCGCGCGCGAGCCCCTCCATCGGCTCGCGCTCCCACACTGTGGCGTCGCCGTCGATGTAGTCGAGCGCCGCGCGCGACAGCACGAAGAAGCCGCCGTTGATCCAGGCGCCCTCGCCCCGGGGCTTCTCCTCGAACCGCGCGACCACGTCCCCCTCCAGGACCAGCGCGCCGAACCGGCCCGGGGGCTGCACCGCGGTGAGCGTGGCCTTGACCTTGCGCGCCTGGTGCAAAGCGATCAGCTCGCGGATGTTGACGTCGGCGACCCCGTCGCCGTAGGTGAAGCAGAAATCCTCCTCCCCGAGGTAGGCGGCGACGCGCTTCAGCCGTCCCCCGGTCTGCGTGTCCTCGCCGGTGTCCACCAGCGTGACGCGCCAGGGCTCGGCGCCCTTCTGGTGCACCTCCATCCTGTTGTGCGCGATGTCCAGGGTCACGTCCGACATGTGCAGGAAGTAGTTGGCGAAGTACTCCTTGATGACGTAGCCCTTGTAGCCCAGGCAGATGACGAAGTCGTTGATGCCGTGGGCGGAGTAGATCTTCAGGATGTGCCAGATGATCGGCCGGCCGCCGATCTCGATCATCGGCTTGGGCCTCAGGTGCGACTCCTCGCTGATTCTCGTGCCCTGTCCCCCGGCGAGGATCACCGCCTTGCTGATCGGCATAGCCAAAATTCTAGCTCGTCGCGCGGCCGCTCAGGCCTTCACCACGTTCGGCGCGGCCTCGCGGTAGACGCCGCGGCTGTCGACGATGAGTCGCGCATGCCGCGCGAGCATGCCGTAGTCGAAGGCGTCGTGGTCGGTGGCGATGAGCAGCGCGTCCCAGGCGGCGATCGCCTCGGGCTCGAGCGCCTCGCTCTTCAGCTCGAAGCGGTGGCGTCGCATCCTCGGGAACTCGGGCACGTGGGGATCCGAGTACGCCACCGCGGCGCCGCGCGCGACGAGCAGCTCCATCAGCTCGACCGCGGGGGATTCGCGCGTGTCGTCGACGTTCTTCTTGTACGCGATGCCGAGCACCAGGATGCGGCTGCCGCGCAGCGCGCGGCCGCGCGCCTCGAGCGCCTGCTCGAGCTTGCCGATCACCCACGCCGGCATGGCGCGGTTCACCTCGCCCGCGAGCTCGACGAAGCGCGCTTCCACCCCGTGGCGGCGCGCCTTCCAGGCGAGGTAGTACGGGTCGATCGGGATGCAGTGCCCGCCGAAGCCGGGGCCCGGCCAGTACGGCACGAAGCCGAAGGGCTTGGTGGCGGCGGCGCGGATCACCTCGTGGATGTCGACGCCGAGGCGGTCGGCGACCACCTTCATCTCGTTGGCGAGGCCGATGTTCACCGCCCGGTGCACGTTCTCCAGCAGCTTCGCCATCTCGGCCACCCGCGTCGAGCTGACCGGCACCACGCGCTCGATCGCCGCGCCGTAGAGCGCGACGCCGACCTCCAGGCACTCCGGCGTCGCGCCGCCGCAGAGCTTCGGGATGCGGCGCACGTCGTAGCTCGCATTGCCCGGGTCCTCGCGCTCGGGCGAGAACACCAGGAACACGTCACGCCCCACCGCGAGGCCGCGCGCCTCGATGCGGGGCTTGAGCTCCTCCTCGGTGGTGCCCGGCCAGGTGGTGCTTTCGAGCGCCACGAGCTGCCCGGCGCGAAGCGCAGGCGCGATCGCCTCCAGCGTCCCCAGCACGAAGCCGAGGTCCGGCTCGCGGCGCGCATCGAGCGGCGTGGGCACGCAGATGAGCAGCGCGTCGGCCTCGCCGCTGCGCGCGAGGTTCCCGCTCGGCTCGAAGCCCCGCGCGCGCGCCTGCCCGACCGCGGCCGCCGGGACGTGGCCGATGGTGCTGCGCCCGGCCTCGAGCGCCGCGACCTTGGCCGGGTCGGTGTCGAAGCCGAGGACGCGAAAGCCGGCCTGCGAGAAGCGCAGCGCGAGCGGCAGCCCGACGTAGCCCAGGCCGAGGACGCCGACGACCGCGCTGCGGCCGGCGATCCCAGCGAGCAGCCGCGCCTTCGGCGTCATGCCGCGGCGGCGTGCTGCCGCAGGAAGTCCTGGTAGGCGCGCGCGATGCCCTCGCGCAGGCCGATGCGCGGCCGCCAGCCGAGCGCCTCCAGCCGCGAGACGTCGAGGAGCTTCCTCGGCGTGCCGTCGGGCTTGGTGCCGTCGTAGGCGAACGCGCCGCGCCAGCCGACCACCTCGGCCACCAGCGCGGCGAGTTCGGCGATCGCGATGTCCTTGCCCGCGCCGACGTTGACCAGCGGCGCGGCCGCCGGCGCGACCAGGCGGTCGAACTCGCCTTGCGGCAGGCGCATGAGGAAGACGCAGGCCTCGGCCATGTCGTCCGCGTGCAGGAACTCGCGCCGCGGCCGCCCGCTGCCCCAGAGCGCGACGCGCGGCTCGCCACGCTGCTTGGCCTCGTGGATCTTGCGCAGCAGCGCCGCCAGCACGTGCGAGTCCTCGGGGTGGTAGTTGTCCCCCGGGCCGTAGAGGTTGGTCGGCATCGCGGCCAGGAACTTCGCGCCGTGCTGCCGGTTGTAGGACCAGCACAGCTCCACGCCGGCGATCTTGGCGATCGCGTAGGGCCGGTTGGTCGGCTCGAGCGGCCCGGCAAGCAGCTGCTCCTCCTTCATCGGCTGCGGGCAGTCGCGCGGGTAGATGCACGAGGAGCCGAGAAACAGCAGCCGCTTCACCCCCGTGCGGGCGGCCTCGCGGATCACGTTCAGCTCGATGGCCAGGTTCTCGGCGATGAAATCCGCCGGGTAGCGGTCGTTGGCGAGGATGCCGCCGACCTTCGCCGCGGCGACGAACACGTGCTCGGGACGCTCGCGCCGGAAGAACTCGCGCACCGCGACCGCGTCGGCGAGCTCGAGCTCGGCGTGGTTGCGCAGCACGAGGTTGCCGCAGCCGGCGCGCTCGAGCGCGCGCACCAGCGCCGAGCCGGCGAGGCCGCGGTGGCCCGCGATGTAGATCCTGGCGCCCGCCTCCACCGGCTACTCGCGCCCGCCGAAGCTGCGGTGGCCGTGCCGGCTCATCAGCGCGTCGCGCTCCGCGGCCTTGAGGTCCTCGCGCGCCATCTCCTCGACCAGCTCCGCGAAGCGCACCCTGGGCGCCCAGCCGAGTTGCGCGCGCGCCCGCGCGGCGTCCCCCAGCAGCGAGTCCACCTCCGCGGGGCGGAAGTAGTGCGGGTCGACCGCGACGATCACCCTGCCGTCGGCGTCGTGGCCCCGCTCCGCGGCGCCGGCGCCGCGCCAGGTGAGGGCAAGCCCGAGCGCGCGCGCCGCGGCCTCGACGAACTCGCGCACGCTGTGCTGCTCGCCGGTGGCGATGACGTAGTCGGCCGGCTGCGGCTGCTGCAGGATGCGCCATTGCGCTTCGACGTAGTCGCGCGCGTGGCCCCAGTCGCGCCGCGCCTCGAGGTTGCCGAGGTACAGGCACTGCTGCAGGCCGAGCTTGATGCGCGCCAGGCCGCGCGTGATCTTGCGCGTGACGAAGGTCTCGCCGCGCAGCGGCGACTCGTGGTTGAAGAGGATGCCGTTGCAGGCGTACAGGCCGTAGGCCTCGCGGTAGTTGACCGTGATCCAGTGCGCGTAGAGCTTGGCGACGCCATAGGGCGAGCGCGGGTGGAAGGGCGTCGTCTCGCGCTGCGGGGACTCGGCCACCAGGCCGAAGAGCTCGGAGGTGGAAGCCTGGTAGAAGCGGCTGCGGTCCTTGAGGCCGAGCACGCGCATCGCCTCGAGCACGCGCAGCGTGCCCAGGGCGTCGGCGTTGGCGGTGTACTCCGGCGCCTCGAACGACACCGCGACGTGGCTCTGCGCGGCGAGGTTGTAGATCTCGTCGGGGCGCGCGGCCTCGACCACGCGCAGCACCGAGAGCGAGTCGGTCATGTCACCGTAGTGCAGCACCAGCCGCCGGTCCGGCTGGTGCGGGTCCTCGTAGAGGTGGTCGATGCGCGCGGTGTTGAAGAGCGAGGTCCGGCGCTTCATGCCGTGCACCTCGTAGCCGCGGCCGAGCAGCAGCTCGGCCAGATACGCCCCGTCCTGCCCGGTGATCCCGGTGATCAGCGCGACCCTCGCCATGCGCGATCTTAGTCGATGGCCTGCATCACCGCATGCAGCTGCTCGCGCCAGGGCGCGAGCGCGAAGCCGAAGCTGCGCGCGAGCTTGGCGTTGTCCAGCCGCGAGTTGCGCGGCCGCGGCGCTGCCGAGCCGTACTCCGCGCTCGAGATCGGCACCACGGGGGTGGCGAGCCCGGCCTCCTCGAGGATCGCCGCGGCGAAGCCGTGCCAGGTGGTCTCCCCGCCCGCGCTCATGTGGTAGATGCCCTGCGGCGCGCCGGCGCCGCCGGCGAGGATGCGCGCGGTCGCCTCCGCGATCGAGTGGCAGGAAGTGGGCGCGCCGTGCTGGTCCTCGACCACCCTGAGCACCGGCTTCGCGCGCGCCGCCTCGAGGATGGCGCCCAGGAAGTTGCGCCCGCGCGGGCCATACACCCAGCTGGTGCGAAACACGAAGTGCCGGCAGCCGCAGGCGGCGAGCGCGCGCTCGCCGGCGAGCTTGGACTCGCCGTAGACGCTCAAGGGGTTGGGGGCGTCCTCCTCGACGTAGGGTTGCGGCTTCTCGCCGTCGAACACGTAGTCGGTCGAGTAGTGCACCAGCAGCGCACCGCACCCGGCCGCCGCCTCCCCCAGCAGGCGCACCGCCTGCGCGTTGATGCGGAACGCCGTCTCGCGCTCGCGCTCGGCGCGGTCCACCGCGGTGTAGGCGGCGGCGTTGACGATCACTTCCGGCCGCAGCTGCGCTACCGCGGGCTTGATCGCGCCGAGCTGCGCGAGGTCGAGCGTGTCGCGGGCCGTCGCGGTCAGCTCGCCGAGCGGCGCGAGCGCGCGCTCGAGCTCGGCGCCGAGCTGGCCGTGGCGGCCGGTGAGCAGGATCCTCACTTAGCCCGCATAGTGCAGCTCGACCCACTCGCGGTAGGCGCCGCTCGTCACCTGCTCGACCCACGCCCCGTGCTCCAGGTACCAGCGCACGGTCTTCGCCAGGCCCGTCTCGAAGCGCTCGGCGGGCCGCCAGCCGAGCTCGCGCGCGAGCTTCGAGGCATCCATGGCGTAGCGCAGGTCGTGCCCCGGTCGGTCGGCGACGAAGCGGATCAGCTCCTCGTGCCGGCCGCGCGCGCGCGGCCGCGCCTCGTCCAGCAGCGCGCACAGCGCCTTCACGACCTCGAGGTTGCTGCGCTCGGCGTTGCCGCCGATGTTGTAGGTCTCGCCGACGCGGCCGCGCTCGAGCACTGCGCGGATCGCGGCGCAATGGTCCAGCACGTAGAGCCAGTCGCGCACGTTCAGGCCCTCGCCGTAGACCGGCAGCGGCTGCTCCGCGAGCGCGTGCGCGATCATGAGCGGGATGAGCTTCTCCGGGAACTGGTACGGCCCGTAGTTGTTCGAGCAGTTGGTGGTGATCACCGGCAGCGCATAGGTGTGGCGATAGGCGCGCACGAGGTGATCCGCGCCCGCCTTGGTGGCGGCGTAGGGGCTGTTGGGCGCGTACGGCGTGCGCTCGGTGAACGCCGGATCCGCGGGGCCGAGCGAGCCGTAGACCTCGTCGGTGGAGACGTGGAGAAAACGGAACGCGTCGCGCTCGGCGCCGGGCAGCGCACCCCAGTGGGCGCGCGCCTCCTCGAGCAGCGCGCAGGTGCCGAGGACGTTGGTCTGCACGAACTCGGCGGGGCCGCGGATCGAGCGGTCGACGTGGCTCTCGGCGGCGAAGTGCACGATCGCGCGCGGCCGGTGCTCGGCGAGCAGCCTGGCCACCAGCGGACGGTCGGCGATGTCGCCGCGCACGAAGCGGTGCCGCGCCTCGCCCTCCAGCGAGGCGAGGTTGCGCAGATTGCCCGCGTAAGTCAGCTTGTCGAGGTTGACGATCGGTCCGCCTCCCGCGGCGAGCGTCGAGAGCACGAAGTTCGAGCCGATGAAGCCGGCGCCGCCGGTGACCAGGAGCATGCGCGATTATCGCATCGCTGCTGCATAATGCCCGCAGCCGTGGCTCACGTGGCGCCCCTCCTCCTGCTCGAGCTGAACGAGCTGAACTTCGAGTTCGTCGAGCGCTACGCATCGCGCGGCGCCCTGCCCGCGCTCGCGCGCCTGATCGAGACGCACGGCGTCGCGCGCACCCGCTCCGAGGAGGCGCTCGCGCACGTCGAGCCCTGGATCCAGTGGTTCACGGTGCACACCGGCAAGAGCTACGCGCAGCACGGCGTGTACCGCCTGGGCGATGGCGCGGCCGCCGGCGCGGCGCAGATGTGGGAGAGCCTCGAGCGCCGGGGCCTGCGCGTGGGCGCCTTTTCGCCGCTGAACGCGGCCAACGCGCTCGAGCGCCCCGCGTTCTTCGTGCCCGATCCCTGGACGCGCACCGCGCTCAGGGCGCCTGCGCTGCTGCGCGCCGCCTACGCGGCGGTCTGCCAGGCGGTCGGCGAGAACGCCTCCGGGCGCCTGAGCGCCGGCTCCATCGTGCGCCTGGCCGCCGGGCTCGCCGCCTATGCGCAGCCGCGCCACTACGCCGGGTATCTCGGCTGGGCGCTGCGGGGCCTGAGGGCGCGCTGGCCGAGGGTGCTGTTTCTGGATCGCTTCCTCGCTGACTGCTTCTTCGGCCTGTGGCGGGGCACGCGCCCGGATTTCGCGACGCTGTTCCTGAACGGCGCTGCGCACCTGCAGCACCATTACCTGTTCAATTCCGCCGCCTACGGCGGGCCGCACCGCAACCCGGCCTGGTACCTGCCGCCCGGCGTCGACCCGGTACTCGAGGTATACCGGCTCTACGACCGCGTCGCCGCCGAGTGTCTCGCGCTCGAGCCGCGGCCGCGCCTGATGATCGCGACGGGCCTGCACCAGGACCCGGTGGCCGCGCCCGTGTTCTACTGGCGGCTGCGCGAGCACGGCGCGTTCCTGCGCCGCATCGGCTGCGCGTTCACCTCGGTAGAGCCCCTGATGTCGCGCGACTTCCTGGTGCGCTGCGCCGACGCGGCGCAGGCGCGGGCGAGCGCGGCGCGCCTCGCCTCGGGACGCGGCGCCGACGGCGCGCCGCTCTTCGAGGTCGACGATCGCGGCGCGTCGCTCTTCGTCACGCTCGCCTACCCGCGCGACATCGCGCCCGGCTTTGCCGCGCGCTTCGAGGGCGCCGAGATCGCGGACCTGCGCCGCGAAGTGGTGTTCGTCGCGCTGAAGAACGGGCAGCACAACGGCATCGGCTACTTCCTCGACACCGGCGCGCAGGCGATGGCGCGTGCCGAGCCGATCCCGCTCGCCGAGCTTTACGCTCGCGTGCAGCAGGCGTTCTGAAGCGATGAGCGAGGCACTGCCGCTCGCGGCCAACCGCCTCGCTTTCTTCGTCGCGCTCGCCTTCCTCCTGACGGCGGCGGCGGCGCGCGCGCTGGCGCCGCTTGCGCTGCGCGTCGGCCTCGCCGACCTGCCGGGCGGGCGCAAGCAGCACGAGGGCGCGATCCCGCTCACGGGCGGGGTGGCGATGTACGCGGGCTTCGCCGCCGCAGCGCTCGCCTCCGGGCTCGTCGCGGGACCGGCGCTCGCGCTGCTTGCCGCGCTCGCGCTGCTGGTCGCGGGCGGGATCGCGGACGACCTGCACGAGATCTCGGCGCGCGCCAAGTTCTTGCTGCAGCTCGCCGCGGCGCTCCTCATGACCTCGTGGGCCGGCGTGCAGACCGCGCAGCTCGGCGACCTGCTCGGCCTCGGGCCGCTGCACCTCTACCATTGGGCGATCCCGTTCTCCGTGGTCTGCGCGCTCGGCGTGATCAACGCCGTCAACATGCTCGACGGGCTGGACGGCGCGGCGGGCGGCGTCGCGCTCGTCGCTTCGCTCGGGCTCGCCTGGGCGGCGACCGTGCAGGGGCTCGGCGCGCAGGCGGTGCTGCTGCTGCTGCTCGCCGGGGCGATCGCGGGGTTCCTCGCCTGGAACCTGCGCCTGCCGGGACGCACGCGTGCGGCGGTCTTCATGGGCGATGCGGGCAGCATGATGCTCGGGCTCGCGCTGTGCTGGTTCTCGATCGACCTCACCCAGGGCCCCGGGCGCACGCTGGCGCCGGTGGCCTGCGTCTGGCTGCTCGCGCTGCCGCTCGTCGACATGGCGCGCGTCATGTTCGTGCGCCGGCTGCGCGGCGCGGGCCTGTTCGCGGCCGATCGCGAGCACCTGCACCACCGGCTCGTCGACCGCGGCGTGCCGCCGGGGGTCGCGGCGTGGCTCCTGATCGGCGCGGGCGCGGCCTGTGCCACCGCGGGGCTCGCCGCCTGGCGCGCCGGCGTGCCCGACTGGGCGATGTTCTACGCCTTCGCCGCGCTACTCGCGGCGGTGCTCGGGCACGCCGGGGCGCGCGAGCTCAAGGCACGCCTCGAGCACCGTCCCTAGCGGCAGGTCGGCGAGGTCGCGCGAGGCGGGCTGCAGCACGCGGTGCGGCACGCCCCAGGGCCGCCAACGCGCCACGGGTGAGTCGCCGAAGAGCGCGACGATCGGCTTGCCCAGCGCGGCGGCGAGGTGCATCGTCCCGCCGTCGGGGCACACCACGCGGTCGGCGCGCGAGAGCGCCGCGATGAGCGTGCCGAGCTCGGGCGTCGGGACCGCGACCAGCCCCTGCGTCGCCGCATCGGCGGCGACGCGCGCGGCGGCTGCGTCGTCGCCCGGATGGCGGGGATCGCCGCGCGCGCCCGGCGCCCACAGCAGCATGATCCTCGCCTCGCGCGCCAGCTCGCGCGCGAGCGCCGCGAAGCGCTCGAGGGGCCAGCGCTGCGCGGGCCGGCGCGCGCTGATGTGCAGCGCGATGACCGGCCCGGGACCGAGCAGCGCGTCGACGCGCAGCCGCTCGCGCGGGTCCGGGTACACGCGCATCGGGCCGGGCCTGCCGCGCACGC
>Ga0137796_10000836_pt1 | contig 18485 bp, 18 predicted proteins | sample OV2TP3_FD_97704 | JGI IMG/M metagenome (GOLD analysis project Ga0137796, IMG submission 97704) | reverse complement strand
GCCATCCCGAGCTGGGGCATCATGCTCGCCGACGGGCGCGAGTACATGCGCGCCGGCTGGTGGATGGCCATCTTCCCCGGCCTCGCCCTCATGCTCACCGTGCTCTCCATCAACCTCGTCGGCGACTGGCTCCGGGAGTACCTCGACCCCCGCCTGCGGCACCAGGAATAGAGTCCTACAGCCCGAAGACCTGACCGGGAAGCAGTGCCGCGCCACTTCAGAGGGTCCGGCGGTGGGCGGCTGGCTAGCCGTGCAGGAGGCGGACGCGAGCGCGCTCGCCTGCTACCCGTCGCACCCCGCGTGGGACCAACTGAAGACGATCCTGATCGCGGCCTTCGAGCGCGTCGGCGGCGACTGTTTCGCCGGCCGCCAGGTCCATCGGCTGCTCGTCGAGGCAGGTCTCGAGGACGTGGGCTTCCGCCCGTGCGTGATCGGGATGCGGCATGGGGACCCGCTCGCCGACTTCCTGCCTCAGACCGTCCTCTCCACGAAGTTGGCGATCCTGAAACACGGCCTCGCCACCGAGGAGGAGCTGGACCGGCTGATCGCCGAGTGTAGCGTGCACCTGGCCCGGGCAACGACGGCTCAGACCTCGGTGCTGGTACTGCAGGCGTGCGGACGGAAGCCGCCCAGACTGATCTCCTAACGGGGAGGGTCAGGCCCGGAAGGCCGGCATGACCTCGCGCGCCAGCCGCTCCATCGGGCGGAGCACCTTCTGGTGCTCCAGCCCGCCTCCGCACCCCGCCAGGGCGCGTCCAGAACCCAAGGATCCGGCTGGTGCCTGGGCAGGTTCGGGGCCTCGCTTGACGGCTTGACGGCCTCGCCCCGCTCACTTAGTATCGCGGTGTCCGGCGGGCGCGCAAGCACGCCGCGCCAGTCGGGAGAAGGGTCATGGGCAAGTCGCTCTCCCCTGCCGCCGTCGAGCGGTACCGTCGGGACGGCTACCACTTCCCGGTCCGCGCGATCACCGCCGAGCAGGCCCGGGAGTACCGGGCCCAGCTGGAGGCGTGGGAGGCCGGGAACGGCCCGCTCGAGGGCATCCACCGGCACAAGGCCCACATGCTCTTCACCTGGCTCGACGAGTTGGTCCGGACCCCCGCGATCCTGGACGCGGTCGAAGACGTGATCGGGCCCAACATCCTCTGCTGGAGCTCGTCGTTCTTCATCAAAGAGGCCCGCACCGAGGACTACGTCTCCTGGCACCAGGACGCGACGTACTGGGGCCTCAGCGAGCCCGACGTCGTGACCGCGTGGGTGGCGTTCACGGAAAGCTCCGCGAAGAACGGCAACATGCGGGTCATCCCGGGTTCGCACAAGACCCAGGTACCGCACGTGGACACCTTCGCCGAGCACAACCTGCTCTCGCGGGGACAGGAAGTGGCCGTCCGGGTCGACGAGACGCAGGCGGTCGACATCGCGCTCCAGCCTGGCGAGGCGTCGCTCCACCACGTGCTGATCTTCCACTACTCGGGACCGAACCGCTCCGACGACCGCCGGATCGGCTTCGCCATCCGCTACATCCCAACCTACATCCGGCAGGTCGCCGGGCCGCACGACAGCGTGACGCTCGTCCGCGGCGCGGACACGTACGGCCACTTCGACCCGGAGCCGCGGCCGACCCGCGACTTCGATCCCGCCATGGTGGCGCTACACAAGGAGATCAGCGACCGCCAGGCCAAGATCCTCTTTCGGGGGACCCGCAACACCGGCTTCTGAGCGCCGCGACGCCTTGACGCGTCGCCGGCCGACCTCGCGGGAGGGGTCGCTCCATGCGAGTCTACGCGGCGGTCCTCCACGACATCGGCGGACCGCTCGTGGTCCAGCCGATCGAGCTGGGACCGCTCCAGCCGACGGACGTCCTGGTCCGCGTCCACGCGAGCGGGCTCTGCCACACCGACCTCGAGGTGATCCAGGGGTCGCTCGCCTATCCCCTGCCGATCGTCCTCGGCCACGAGGGCGCGGGCGTCGTCGAGGCCGTCGGCCCGGGCGTCCGGCTCGTCCGCCCCGGTGACCACGTGGTCTGCTCCTGGAACCCGAGCTGCGGCCGCTGCTTCTACTGCGACCGGGATCAGCCGATCCTCTGCGAGGCGTTCACCGCGACCCAGCCGCGGGGGCGCCTCCTGGACGGCGCCTCGCGCCTGACCGTCGACGGGCGCACCCTCCACCACTTCTCGGCGGTGTCCTCCCACGCGTGCTACTGCGTGGTGCACGAGTCGAGCGCTATCCCGGTCCCCCCGGAGATTCCCTTCGACCGGGCGTGCCTGATCGGCTGCGGGGTGATGAGCGGGGTGGGCGGCGCCACGCGGATCGCCCGGGTCCGTGGTCGTCTTCGGCGCGGGCGCGGTCGGCCTGAACGTCATCCAGGGCGCGCGGCTGGTCAATGCGGAGACGATCGTGGCGGTGGACGTGAGCGAGCCGAAGCTCGCGCTGGCCCGGGCGTTCGGCGCCACGCACACCGTCGACGCCGCGCGGACCGACGCCGTCGCCGGCGTGCGGGGCCTGACGGGCGGCCGCGGCGCCGACTACGCCTTTGAGGCCGCCGGCACCGAGGCGACGCTCCAGCAGGCCCTCGAAGCCGCCCGCCCCGGCGGCACCGTGGTGATCCTCGGCAAGACCCAGGTCGACGCGCGCGTGTCGCTTCGCTTCGGCTCCCTCATGGGCGAGCGGCTGATCACCCGCTCGAGCTACGGCGGCGCGCGGCCCCGCCGGGATTTCCCACTCCTCGCGCGGATGTATCTCGACGGGCGGCTCAAGCTCGACGAGCTCATCACGCGCCGGCTCGCCCTTGCGGAGATCAACGACGGCTTCCGCGACATGGCCAAAGGCGCACTCGTCCGCGCCGTGGTCATGTTTGACGGCCAGTGAGCTTGACCCCCAACACAGGAGGTGTCGCCATGACGAGATTGCGCACGGTCATCGTCCTCATGCTGGCTGCGGGGGTGCTCGGCGTCGGCCTGTTCCAGGCCAGCCGCGAGGCCACCAGCCAGCAACGCTTCACGCTGAAGATCCAGGCGGCTTGGCCCACCGCCAGCCAGCTCTACGAGAGCCTCAAGGTGTTCGCGGAGCGGGTCGACAAGCTGTCCGGGGGACGGCTGAAGGTCGAGGCCCTGCCCGCGGGAGCCATTGTCCCCGCCTTCGAGGTCCTCGACGCCACGCACAAGGGGGTCATCGACGGCGCCCACGCCGGGACCGGCTACTGGATCGGCAAGCACCGGGCCGCCGGGCTCTTCGGCCCCACGCCGGGCGGTCCCTTCGGGTTCGACATGCTGGACTTCCTCGGCTGGGTGTACGAGGGCGGCGGGGCGGAACTCTGGCGCGAGTTCTACCAGGACGTCCTGAGGCGGAACGTCGTCGTGATGCCGATGACGCAGGTCTCGCCCCAGGTGCTCGGCTGGTTCAAGCGGCCCATCAAGAACTGGGAGGACATGAAGGGCCTGAAGTGCCGGCAGGTGGCGACCGCCGCCGAGATCTACAAGGAGGCGGGGATGAGCGTCGTCAGCCTGCCGGGGGGCGACATCGTCCCGGCCGGTGAGCGGGGCGTCATCGACTGCACCGAGTGGTGGAACCCCGGCGAGGACATGAAGATGGGGTTCCACAACATCTGGAAGTACTACTACATGCCCTCGGCGCACGAGCCGGCGACGGTCGGTGAGCTGCTGATCAACGGCGACACGTGGAAGAAGCTGCCGCCGGACCTGCAGGAGATCATCAAGGCCGCGGCGGCCGAGGTGACCTTGCAGTTCAACGCTCTCGTCATGAAGGCCAACGCCACCGCCATCAGGGAGCTCCAAGAGAAGCACAACGTCAAGATCCTCCGCACCCCCGACGAGATCATGACCAAGCAATTGCAGGCGTGGGACAAGATCGCCGCGGCGGACGCGGCGAAGGACGCGTTCTTCAAGAAGGTCTACGACTCCCAGCGGGCGTGGGCCGCCCTCATCGTCCCCGCCAAGCGCGCGGTCACGCCGCCCTATCAATTCATCGCGAGCCACTACTGGCCCGAGAAGAAGTAGCCACCCGCCGGCTCGGGGAGAGGGAGGGTCGGGCACGGTGCCCGGCCCTCCCGTTCATCTGCCAGTCGGTCCGAGAGGACCCGGAGGAGGGAGATCTATGGCCGAACTGCCGGGGCCGGTGCGGAAGGCGATCGCCATCATCGACGCGATCAGCGAGTGGTCGGGCAAGACCGTCGGGTGGCTGGTCATTCCCCTCATGCTGGCCCTGTCCTACGAGGTCATCGCCCGCTACGCCTTCGGGGCCCCGACCCTGTGGGCCTACGATCTGTCCTACATGTTCTACGGGAGCCACTTCATGCTGGGCGCCGGCTATTGCCTGGTCAGAAAAGGCCACATCCGCACCGACTTCTTCTACGCCAAGTGGTCGGCCCGGCGGCAGGGGCTGATCGACGCCGCCCTGTACCTCTTCTTCTTCTTCCCCGGCATGCTCTTCTTCTTCCTCTCGGGGTGGGAAGCCGCGCTGGACTCCTGGCGCCTCGCCGAGCGCTCCGACGCCAGCGCCTGGCGGCCGATCGTCTACCCCTTCAAGACCGTGATGCCGGTCACCGCCGCGCTCCTGCTGCTCCAGGGCGTCTCGGAGTTCGTCAAGAGCATCCACGCGGCCCGGACGGGGCGACGGCTATGAGCCCCGAGTACCTGGGCCTGGTCCTCCTCTTGGCCCTCCTCACCACGATCTTCATCGGCTTCCCCATCGCCTTCACCCTGATCATCCTGGCGGTCGTCTTCGGGTACATCGGGTTCGGCCGGGTCGTCTTCGACCTCATGGTGTTCCAGACCATCGGCCTGATGAAGGAAGAGGTCCTGGCGGCGGCACCCCTCTTCCTCTTCATGGGATACGTGCTCGAGCAGGCGGGACTCATCGAGCGGCTGCTGACGTCCTTCCGCCTGATCCTCGGGCGCCTGCGGGGCTCGCTCTATCTCGGGGTCCTCCTGACCGCCACGATCTTCGCGGCGGCGACGGGGATCATCGGGTCCTCCGTGACGCTGATGGGCATGATGGCTGGCCCGGCCATGATCAAGGCCCGGTACGATGCGCGGCTATCGGCGGGCGTGATCACCGCGGGCGGGTGCCTCGGGATTCTGATCCCGCCCAGCGTGATGCTGGTCGTGATGGGCCCGGTGATGGGAGTCTCCATCCTGAAGCTCCTCGCCGCGGCGGTCGGGCCCGGCCTCCTGCTCGCCGGCCTGTACATCGGCTACGCCATGATCAAGAGCCAGATCTGGCCGGAGCTGGGGCCGCCCCTGCCGCGGGAGGAGCGCGCGACCTCGTACCTCCAGATCGTCGTCGCGTTCCTGGGCGGAATCGTCCCCATGGCGGCCATCATCTTCGCCGCCCTGGGGAGCATCCTCTTCGGCCTGGCGACGCCCACCGAGGGCGCGGCGATGGGGGCGCTGGGCGCGGTCCTGCTCACGGCCTGCTACGGGCGCCTGACGCTCGCGAACATCCGGGAGGCGGTCTACAAGACCCTGCAGACGTCCAGCATGGTGCTCTTCCTCGCGGTGGCCTCGAACGTATACGGCGCGGTCTTCACACGGCTCGGGACGAGCACGATGATCGCCGATTCGCTGCTCGCCCTCCCGGTCCCGCCGATGGTGCTGCTGGCCCTCCTCATGGTGGTGATCTTCCTGCTCGGCTGGCCGCTCGAGTGGCCCGCGATCGTCCTGATCTTCCTGCCGATCTTCCTCCCGGTGGTCCAGGGGCTGAAGCTCGACCTGGTGTGGTTCGGCGCCCTGGTCGCGGTGAACCTGCAGACCGCCTTCCTCTCTCCTCCCGTGGCCATGGCCGCCTACTACCTCAAGGCCGTCGTGCCCGAGTGGGAGCTCCGCGACATCTACCGCGGGATGTTCGACTTCATGCTCCTCCAGCTCATCGGGCTCGTCCTCGTCTTCTTCTTCCCCCAGATCGCCCTCTGGCTGCCGAGCGTGCTCGTCAAGTAGACCGGCGATGCCCGACGCGCCCGTGTCCGCCGCCCTGCCCGAGCGGATCGCCGCCTTCCGCTTCCGCGAAGTGCCGCCGGAGGTGGTCGCCCGCGCGAAGCCCGAGGCCCAGGAGCGGCCGAGGGACCGGCCATGGCGCGCTCCCAGGAACCGGCACAGACTGCTCGCCGGCTTCGCAGCGCTCGGCCTGCTGACCGAGCCCCACGCGGTGCGGCGGCTGCTGGCGTCGCTGGGCCTGGCCGCCGAGCCGCCGCCGCGCCCGGTCATCGCCGTCGGGACCGCGCCGTAACCCGGCTCACCCGGACGGGTCGGCCGTAGTCTGCCCCCCGGCCCCCGACCGGCCCTGCGCCACGCCGGAGCCTTGGGTTCTGGACGCCCCTGGCGGGGTCCCGAGGGCGCCGCCACGGGCTCGGCGCCCACGCGCCTGGCGCGCCGCGTCCGGGTGGGCTATGCTTGGCCAGGCTGGCGGCGCCGCGGGGAAGGGACGCGGGCTCGCAAACGTAGCGTTTGGAGTGCCTAGATTCTACCAGAGGCACGAGAACAGGAGACCGGTTCCATGGCTGAGCAGATGGTCCGGGAGATCATCGTGCCGGCTGCCCACGGCGGCGCGATCGAAGTCCGAACGGATGAGTACCTGGCGATCATCGACCTCGAGGGCTCTCAGGTCGCCGACTTCGTGGCCATCCGGCGCGATGATCCACGGGGGTTTCTCTCGCCCCACCAGACGCGCTCGACGCTCCGCCGCTGGACCTTGAAGGTCGGCGACTGGCTCGTGGACAACAATCGGGAGCCCGTCTTCGAGATCGTGCGAGACGATGTCGGCGTCCACGACCTCTTCTTCTGTGCGTGCAGCCCGGCGCTCTACCGCCAGCGATTCGGGCTCACGGACCACCGCAGTTGCCGGATGAATCTGCTCGAGGCGCTCGCCCCGTACCGGATCGAAGAGTGGCAGCTCCCCGATCCGATCAACGTGTTCATGCGCACTCCGCCGCGTCCCGATGGGGAATTCGACTTCGAGCCCGCTCCATCGAAGGCCGGGGATCGGATCGTGCTGCGCGCCGTCACCGACGTCGTCGCCGCCGTCTCGTCCTGCCCGATGGATCTGAGTCCGATCAATGGGGATCGGATCACCCCGCTCAAGCTCGTCGTCGGCGCCTTGCCCGATCCGCGGTAGGTCGAATGGACCGAGAACGACGGAGGTACCGTCGCGTTCTCCCCGATCGTGGTCAACACCGTGACGGGGCTCGAGTCGGTGGAGCCGGAGCTCCTGCAGCTCTCGCGGTCACTGGACGCGGGCGCCCTGCGGATCTTTGGAAGGTGCGGCTGCCGTGGGCCCTCCCCCACATCTTCAGCGCCCTGAAGGTGGCGGTCAGCCTGGCGGTGATCGGCGACCGCCCGCGCGGGAACGATTCCTCCGCACGCCCGTGACTCTCGGCCTCGCGGCCCCGGCGTTCCGCTCCGGGCGGCGGCTTTGCCGCCGCCATCCCCTCCTGGGGGAGGCTCCGGAGGGGGCCGTCGGGCCCCCTCCGGGTAGTATCAGGCCTCGCGGTACCAGATGACGGGAAACAGCTCGTGGTCCATGGGGTCACCGGGCCGCAGCCAGCCCTCCAGCTCGGGGAAGGGCGGGGAGGTCTTTCCCGGCCGCTCGGCGTAGACCGCGTCGTCGCCGAGCCAGCGCGTGGAAAAGGCCCGCCGGCGCCGCTCGAGCGAGAGGTTGCCCGGGGCTCCGTGGAGGGTCAGGCCGTGGAAGACGATGCAGTCGCCGGGCGCGAGGTCCCACCTGAGGATCCGGTACTTCTCGCGCTCGGCGTCGATGTCCGGGACCGACGGGTAAGCGCCCGGCTCGTAGTCGTAGTTCTGGTGGTCAACGAACCGCCGCGGCGTGAAGTACTGCCCCCAGCGGTGCGAGCCCGCGACGTACTCCACGCAGGTGTCCCCGGGGACCGGATCGAGCGGCAACCAGATGCTGCAGAGCTGCGTCCCGTCCACGCAGTAGTAGGGCTGGTCGTGATGCCAGGGGGTGCGCTCCTGGGTCCCGGGCTCCTTGACCAGGAGATGATCGTGGAAGATGCGCACCGTGCGGGAGCGCATCACCCGGCCCGCGAGGGCCGCCGCCGGCGAGTGAAGCACGAACGCCCGGAACTCGGGGATCCGGGACCAGTTGCAGTAGTCGCCGAAGAAGAAGCCGGGGTTGCCCTTGGGTGTGTAGAACTTGGCGTACGGGCTGGGCTCGGCGAGGTTCCTCTCGACCCCGGCGGCCACCTGTTCGACCCAGTAGGGGTCGAACACCCCGCGGAGGCAGACCGCTCCGTCGCGCTGGTAGGCCTCGACGTCCTGTTCGGTAACCCTGGCGAGCACGTTGGTGGACATGGGCGTATACCTCCGGTCGAGCGCGCGTCCGGGTGGAGCTCTGACGGCAGCCGCCGGGGAGATCGGCGCTCGACCCTGGCGGGAAGATATACCGGAGGGCTCCTACGTGCAAGCGACCCGGTCAAGCGCCGATCCGGTCGAGCGGAGCTCGGCCGTCAATCCGGGCCGGCGCGCCAGGCGATCTCGCCCCCGACGACGGTCATCCGGACCGGGACGTCCGGGATCTCGTCCGGCGGCGTGACGAAGGGGTCCCGGTCGAGTACGACCAGGTCCGCGAGCTTCTCCGGCTCCAGCGAGCCCAGGTGGTCCTCCATGAAGATGGCCCGCGCGGCCTCCACGGTGTGGCAACGGACGGCCTCCTCGACCGTCAGCTCCTGATCGAGGCCGATGGGGACGCCACCGCGGGTACGACGGCTCACCGACGCGGCGATGGTGTCGAGCGGCCGGTAGGAGGCGACGAACGCGTCGCTCGAGAGGACGACCGCGATCCCACGTGTCAGCTCGTCGCGGAGCGGTTGGAGGCGGTCGGCGCGCGGCCCGAGGCGCCTGAGAAACTCGTCGCCGCTGTCGTGGAGGTAGCGCGGCTGGTTGACGGCGATGATCCCCAGCGCCGCGATCCGGTCGAGTTGCGTCGGCGTGGGGAGCCCGGCGTGCTCGATACGATGCCGAGGCTCAGCGCGGGGCGCGGCTCGCATCGCGCGCTCGATGGCGTCCAGGGCGATCTCGATGGCCCGGTCGCCCTGGGCGTGGACGCCGACCTGCCACCCGGCGGCGTGCGCCTCCCTGATCATGGCCGCGAGCTCGTCCGGCGGCCAGTAGAGCAGCCCGCCGGGCGCGTGGCACCCGGCATCCGGCTCGCTGAAGGCGGCGGTCCCGCCGATGAGGGTCCCGTCGGCGTAGAACTTCATCCCCCCGACCGCGAGCCACTCGTCGCCGAACGGCCCGGCCAGCCCCACGGCGCGGAGCTCGTGGAGCTGGTGCGAGAGCGGCATGCAGACGGTCCGCACGCCGAGCCGTCCCCGACGTCGGGCCTCGCGGTAGACCGCGAGCTCCCGGCGGGTCACCTGGGGATCGCAGACGGTGGTGAGCCCTGCCGCCAGATAGGCGCGGGTGGCGCGGTCGAGGTCGACGAGCAGCTCGTCGAGCAGCGCCTCGACGTGGAAGTTGGGCCCGTGGCTGCCGATGTCGACGGCCACCGGCTGCACGAGGCCCATGGCGGCGTCGAGGCAGAGGCCGGTCAGCCGCCCCTGAGCGTCGCGGACGAGCCGTCCCCCCTGCGGGTCCGGCGTCCGTTCGTCGAGGCTGCGGGTGGCGAGGGCGGCGCTGTTCACCAGGGCCCAGTGGCCGGAGACGTGCTGGACGAGAACCGGATGGTCGCGGGTGGCGCGGTCGAGATCCCACCGCGTCGGCGGGCGGCCATCCGGGAACTTGGCGTGGTTCAGGCCAACCGCGCGGATCCAGCGGCCGGCCGGCGTCCGGGCCGCGGCGGCCGCGATGGCCGCGACCAGCCCCTCGATGGAACCGACACGTGGGTAGAAGACGTCCACCGCGCCGAGCGCCTCGCCGGTGGCGAGGAAGTGGTTGTGGGCGTCGATGAAGCCGGGCAGGACCGTGCGGCCGCCGAGGTCGATCTCCGGGACACCAGGCGGCATCGCGGCCCGCACGGCCTCGCGGGTCCCGACGGCGCGGATCCGTCCCTCGACGACCCCCACGGCCTCCGCCCGGGTGCCGCGGGCGTCGAGTGTGTGGATCCGTCCGTTCCTGAAGATCCGGTCGGTGGCCATGCCCATTCCGCGCGGGTCACCACCAGACCGTCGGGCTCGTCGTTAGGAGCTCGTTGGCGTCGGCGCGAACGATGATGTTCTGCTCGAAGCCGGCGCTCCCGACGCCGCGCTCGGCCAGGAAGGCCTCGACGCCCAGCACCATGTGCTCTTCGAGCCGTTCGACCCTCAGGGGGAAGAGGGAGCTGGTGCTGAGGTACGGCCACTCGAAGAAGAGCCCGACGCCGTGCCCGTACAGGGGGAACATCTTGGCTGCCTGGTCCTTCTCGCCGCCGGCCTCTTCCACGAGCCGATCGCCGAGGCGCGCGACGTCCAGGACCGGCACCCCGGGCCGGATGACCGCCATGACGCCCTCGACGATCCGGATGGTGCGCTCGATCAGGCTCCGCTGGGCCGGGGTCGGCCGCCGACCGGCGACCGCCGTCCGCCCCGGATCGAGCCAGTAGCCCTGGTACATCGGGCCGTAGACCCAGCCCCGCACCAGGTCTCCCGGCTTCGGCGCGTCCTGACTGTAGCCGGTGAGGGGCTCGCGGCACCAGTACTGGAGGCGATCCCCGTGGTTCACCGGGATCATGTGGAGGTTGCCGCCGCGCCGGATGACCTCGCTGGCAGCCACCGCCGCGGCTTCCGCCTCCGTCCGGCCCTGGACCAGGCCCTCGATGAGGGCGTCGAGGCCGGCGGTGACGGTCTCGCCCGCCCGGCGGAAGCAGTCGAGCTCGCGCCGGCTCTTGATACGCCGCACGACCTGCACCAGATCGTCCTCGGGCACCCACGCGATGCCCGGCGTGTATTCCTCGAGCCTGCGCGCGTACTTGACGGGCAGGAAGTCCGTGCCCACGAGCGCCACCGGGCCCTCGATCTTGCGTCGCCTCAGGGCGGTAGCGACGCTCTTCATGGGGTCGTAGTCCCACTCGACGCGGTCGGTGGCCAGGAGGTCACGCGGCGTGTCCGGCTCGCCGACGTGGAGCTCGGGCGCCTCGGCGTCCACGAGGATGACCGCGGAGAAGGCGCCGGTCCGCTCGAGCCCCTGGCCCGACACCGTCCCGTAGAAGTTCGTGAGGTAGAGGACGTCGCCGCACCGCTCGTACGTCCCGGCCGATCGCCCCCAGACGACAGCCGTCTGGTACCCGCGCGCGTTCATCACCTCGTAGACACGGCGCCACCGCGCCTCGTACTCCTCCTGAGGAAAGTACATGGCGGGCCTCCTCGTGGCTAAGCGCGCCAGAAGCGGCCGAGGGCCGCCCGGACGGCGGCGATCCCCTCGTCGGCGCGGGTCGGATCGTCGGGCAGGAACGCCAGGGGATCCGGGAGCTGCCGCGACGCGCCCAGCAGGCCCTCGAGCGTCCCGTGAAGACAGTAGGCGGCGTAGGTCGGCCCGTAGCCGCCCTCCTGCACCGCGACCAGGCGGCCCCCGCAATGCCGATCGGCGAGCTCCCGCGCCGTGCGCCCGAGGTCGTAGAACCCGTCCACGGTGACGCACATCCGCCCGTTCGCATCGAACTGGCTCGCGTCCTGGCCGGCGGCGCAGAGCATCAGCCCGGGGCGGAACTGGTCGACGATCGGAACCACCACCTCCTCGAGGGCCTTTCGGTAGCCCGCGTCGCCACAGCCGAGGGGCAGCTCGACGTTGACGTTGAAGCCGGCGCCCTCGCCGACCCCGACCTCGAGCGGCGAGCCGGTCTGAGGGTGCGACGGGCCCCAGGAGCCGTGGCGCATGTGGATCGAGATGGTCAGGACGTCGCGCCGCCGGTAGAAGATCTCCTGGCTCCCGTTCCCGTGGTGGACGTCCCAGTCGAGGATGGCGACACGTTCGACGCCGCCGCGCCGGGCCCGCTCTGCCGCGACCGCCACGTTGTTGAAGAGGCAGTACCCGTCGGCTTGGGCCGGCTGGGCGTGGTGGCCCGGCGGGCGGACGAGAGCAAACGCCCGGACGGCGGTGCCGTCGAGGACTGCGTCACACGCCGCGAGCGCCGTGCCCGCGGCCGCGCGGGCCGCGTCCCACGAGCGCGGCGAGACCAGCGTCGTCGGCGTGAGGCGACCGCCCCCGGCCGCGCTGAGCTCGCGGATGTGCTTGACGTACGCTGGCTCGTGGACCAGGGCGAGCTCCTCCGGGTCGGCCAGCCGGCCCTCGCGCCACACGAGGGTTTCGCGGAGCGGTCCCCGCTCGAGGATCGCCTTCATGTTCCGGAGGCGGTGGGCGGTCTCCGGATGTGGCTCGGGCTCCGCCACGAGCGGGGTGGCCTCGACCTCGAAGAGGCCGGCGCCCGTGTCGTGGAGCAGCACGGCCTCATGCCAGAAGACGTGCAGCCGGCCGTCGGTCATCCGGGGCTAGGCCGGGGAAGGGGCCATGGCGTAGACGAAGAACGCGGGCTCGTGGCCCACGTTCCGGAGCTTGTAGCGCCAACCCGGTGCGAGGAAGACCGCGTCGTTCGGGCCGATCCGGAGGACCCCGTTGTCCCACGTGAGCTCGAGCCGTCCCTGGATCACGAAGTACGTCTCGTCGCGCGGCCCGTAGTAGTGGTCACCCGGAGCCGTCGTGTCGGTCTCCTCGAAGGACCAGACGTTGGTCTCGTCGCCGGGATCCATCCAGCAGACCCCGAGCAGGAGGTTCGACCCACAGCGCTCGCGGGTGACGAGCCGCGCAATGGTGACCTTCGTCGGCGCCTGCTCCTTCGGGATCGGCGGGATGGAGCTCGTCGGGATGACCCTCGGCTCAGGCTTGTTCATCGCCGACCTCCTTCACCTGCTGATGGATCACCTCGTGGGCCCGCGCAAGAGCGGTTGGGGAACGCTGAGGCCGAGGGCCGTGGCCACCTCTTCCCTTCCGCGTCGCCTGGCTCTGCGTTGCCCGGCTCCCGCGCTCTGCTTCGGCCTCCAAGCGCAGCCAGGCTCGACACGGCACGCGGTAGAACGGCTCGGCCGCTTCGTCCCGCGCGCGACCCGCCGCGAGAGCAGGACCGCCGCCGTGGTGCTGGAGGACTGTAGAGGAAGGCTCTCCCGGTCACGGAGGGCTCGGGGTGGCGCCACGGAAACGATTGTACGCTGCGGTGCCCCCATTGCGACAGCCGCCCACCCCGGGCTGTGACGAGCGAGCCGGGACCACCGCCTCCGACGCCGGCGCCACGGGCCCGGGGTCGCGGCGGCCTTGCGCCCCGGGGCGGGCGTGGTCTACCCTTGGCGCACCGGCGGCCAGAAGCTCTCGGAGGCGGAGATCCCGACAATGCCGAGCCCTGACCGCGGCCCTGTGGTGTGTGGCCCCGGAGGAGGCGAGTATGACCCGCCACATCGAGTTCATCAACCCCTTCGGCACCCCGATCTATGACCAGATCATCCAGGAAACGCTGCTGCCCTACGCGCGCCCCGACTCCCGAGTGGAGGTGACCCACCTGACGGGGTGTCCGGCCAACATCGACTACTACTACCCGAAGCACCTGATGGAGGTCGCCATCTTCGACCGGGTGATCGCGGCGGAGCAGCGCGGGTGCGACGCCGTGATCATCGGCTGCTGCTACGACCCGGGCGTGCTGGTGGCCCGAGAGCTGGTGGACATTCCCGTGGTGGGCCCCCTGGAGGCCGCCCTGGCCATGGGCCGCTACTTCGGCCACGACTTCACCGTGCTCACCGATCATCACAAGGCCGTTCCTTACCTCCGCGACATGGTGCGCCTATACGGGTACGAACCCAGCTGTCGCGCGGTGCGATGCATCAACTGGTGGGTGACCGAGATGGTCAAAGACCCCGCGGCGGTGGCCGCCGACGCGGTGCGGATCGCGACGGAGGCCATGAAGCGGGACGAGTCGGAGGTGGTGATCCTGGGGTGCACCATCATCGCCGGGTGCCTGGAACAGCGGGTGCTGGCTGGCGAGTACCGAGATGTCCCCATCATCAACCCCAACCTCGCCGCCCTCAAGATGGCCGAGCTGCTGGCCGACCTCAGGAAGATGGGCAAGTACAGCGTCAGCCGCCGCGGCTACTACGAGAAGCAGACGCAGCACGCCGCGCAAGCGACGGAGTTCCAGGAGGTGCGCCGCCGGTACCGCCTGGTGGACCTCGACCTCTCCTCCACCGGAGCGGGGGATGACCCACCGGCCCGCTGACGTCATCGTTGTCGGCGGCGGCATCGTCGGCGCCTCCTCGGCCTACTACCTCGCGGAGCGCGGCTTCCGGGTGACGCTGCTCGAGGCGCGGGAGCTCGCCTGGGGGGCCAGCGGCCGGAACCTGGGGTACATCTGGCTGCACTGCCGCCGTCCGGGCCCCGAGCTCGACCTGGCCATGACGGCGCGCCGGTCCCTGTCCCAGCTGCCGGGGCAGCTGGACGCCGACTTCGAGCTGCGCTGCAACGGCGGCATGATCTTCTTCAAGACCGAGGCACAGGCCCGCGTCATGTCTGAGTTCGTTCGCCAGCGGAACGCCGACGGCGTCGAGATGCGCCTGTTGGACGCCAGGGAGGCACGAGAGCTGGCCCCGCTCCTGCCGGAGACGGTGCTGGGCGCGACCTACTGCCCGCTGGACGCGCAGGTCAACCCGGGGCTGTACGTTCGGGCGTTCGCCGCCGCTGCCCAGCGCCTCGGGGCCGAGGTGCGGGTCGGCACCCCCGTCCAGCGCCTCCATACCGAGAATGGCCGCGTCACCGGGGTCGACGTCCTCGAGGGGCGGCTGAGCGCCGCCACCGTCGTCCTCGCCACCGGCGCGTGGGCGCCGGAGCTCGCCCGGACGCTCGGCCTCGAGGTCCCGGTCTACCCGATGCGCCTTCAAGTCGTCTCGACGGCCCCGATGCCGCCGCTTCTGGACAAGCTCCTCTACGGCCCGGTGGCCGTCAAGCAATACAGGATCTTCCAGGACCTGCGCGGCTTCTGCGCCGAGGACTTCGGCGCCGACTACGAGTCGACGTACGAGCGGCTCCTGCTCCAGGCCGTTTGCCAGACCCGGTCGGGGAACTTCCTGCTGGGCTGCGCCATGGACTACCCCGGCTTCGTCTGGGAGCCCGACCTGCCCGGGATCGCCACCATCACCCACGGCGTGCTCCAGGACCTCCCGGCGTTGCGGCCTGCGCCGTTCGAGCGGGCGTGGGCGGGCGTCCTTCCGTTCACTTCCGACAACCTGCCCATCATTGACTTCGTCCCGGGCTACGAGGGCCTGATGGTGGCGGCTGGGCACGTGTTCGGCAATGCCGCTGGGCCGACCACCGGTCGACTGGTGGCGGAGATCCTCGCCGGGGTGCCGACCACTGTCGACGTCGGGCCGTTCGCCTTCGACCGGCCCTCGCTGGCCCCCTCCGCTCGCGAGAGCACGTGGTAGGGCCGACACCCCTGACCCGCGCCGGGTTCCGGATCGCCAGCCTCGCCCGCCACCGGGCGAGGCGCGCTCGGAGGGGAGCGACAGCGGGATGACGGGCGGGGAGGGCGCCGGGCCCCGGATTCTCACGCCCTATCCCGGTCCGCGCACTCGGGCGCTCATCGAGCGCCTGCGCCGCGTGGAGGGTTCCGCGATGCGCACCTCGAGCGGGGACGTCCCGCTGGTCGCCTGGGAGTCGGCCTCGGGCGCCCTGGTTTGGGATCCCGACGGCAATCGCTACCTCGACCTCTACGCCGGGTTCACCGCCGCCGCCGTAGGGCACGCCCATCCCCGCGTGACGGCGGCCATCCGCGCGCAGGCGGGACGCCTGACCCACGTCTCCTCCGCCTACCCCACCGCGACGCGCGCCGACCTCCTGGAGCGGTTGCTCTCTCTGGCCCCCCCGGGGTTGACGCGCGGCCTCTTCGCCATCGCGGGCGGCCAGGCCAACGACCTTGCTCTGCGCCTGGCTCGGCGCGCGACAGGGCGTGACGAGGTCATCGCCTTCCGCGGCGGTTACCTCGGCCGGGACGCCGGCGTCCTGGGGCTCGCCGCGCGATCCGCGGTGCGGCGCCACCTGCGCGTACCCCCCGGCGCGCACTTCTTCCCGTTCCCCTACCCGTACCGCTGTGCCTTCGGCACCCGGCACGCCGACCCCGACGAGTGCGGGCGCGAGGCCCTGGCGTTCCTCGATCGCGCCCTGCGGGATCCCGCGTCCGGGATCGGCGAGGTGGCGGCCATCGTGGTCGAGCCGGTGCAGGGCAACGCCGGCGTGATCATCCCGCCCCCATCGTTCCTGCTCGGTCTGCGCCGCCTGTGCGACGAGTTCGGCATTCTGCTGGTGTTCGACGAGATCCAGTGCGGTTTCGGGCGGACCGGCCGGCTCTGGGCGGCCGAGCACTGGGGGGTGGTGCCGGATCTGATGACGGTGGGCAAGGGCATCGGGGGTGGGCTCGCGGTCAGCGCCGTCCTCGGACGCGAGGCGCCCATGCGCGCACTCGACCCCGGCCAGCACACCTCGACGTTCCTCACCAACGCCCTGACGCATGCCGCCGCCCTCGCGGCCCTGGACGTGATGACCGAGGAGAAGCTCTGGGAGCAGTCAGCCGAACTGGGCGCGCTCCTCCTCTCCGGCCTGTCCGCGCGGCTCGGGAGCCATCCCCACGTCGGCGAGGTGCGTGGGCTCGGGCTGTTCATCGCTATTGAGATGGTGGCCGACCGCGAGACCCGGGAATCCGCCCCGACGCTGGCCGCCGGGGTGCTGCAGCGGGGCCGGGACGCCGGCCTGATCCTGGGACTGTCCGGCCACGACGGCAACGTCGTCAAGCTCGCACCGCCTCTCATCATCAGCCACGAGCAGATCGAGGTGGCCATCGACCTCCTCGCGTCGGTGCTCCACCGCTGACCATCCGGAGCGGAGGTGGTTCATGCCTGAAATGGTGCTCAACTACATCAACGGCAAGTGGGCCCGGGCCGCCTCGGGTCGGACCTTCCAGAGCCTCAACCCCGCCACCGGTCAGCCCGTGGCGACCACAGAGGACTCGGGCGTGGAAGACGTCGAGCAGGCCGTCGCTGCCGCCCGGGCCGCCTTCGACTCCGGGGAGTGGAGCCGGCGGCCCGGCCGCGCCCGCGCGGCGGTCCTGCTCAAGCTTGCGGACCTGCTGGAGGCCAGCGCCGAGCGCTTCGGGCGCTTGATTGCCGTGGAGATGGGCAAGCCGATCCGGTTCGGCCTGGAGCGCGAGGTGCACGCCGCGGTGGACCGGCTGCGGTTCTTCGCGGGGGCCGCGCGCCTGGTCAGCGGCGACGTGACCATGGCGGCCCCCGACCACCTGCTCAACCTGGTCCTGAAGGAGCCCGTCGGGGTCTGCGCCCTCATCACGCCCTGGAACGACCCGGTGGACCTGCCGCTCCGCAAGATCGGCGCCGCGCTGGCGGCCGGGTGCACGTTCGTCCTCAAGCCGTCGAGCCTCTCCCCGGCGGCGACGATGGAGCTGTTCCGGCTCTTCGAGCAGATCCCGGATCTGCCCCCCGGGGTGGCTAACGGCCTCACGGGGCAGGGCACGGTCATCGGCGAGGCGCTGGCCGCCCATCCGCTCGTCGACAAGATCTCGTTCACCGGCAGCACCCAGACCGGCAAGCGGCTCATGGAGCTGGGCGCGCGCAACTTCAAGCGCCTGTCGCTGGAGTGCGGCGGCAAGGCCCCGACCATCGTCTTCGGCGACGCCAACCTCGACAAGGCCCTGGAGGCGGTCAAGTTCGGCATCTTCCTCTACGCTGGCCAGTCCTGCACCGCGGGGTCGCGGCTGCTGGTGGAGCGACGCGTTCACCGCGAGTTCCTGGAGCGCCTCACGGCGGCCACCGGCACCCTCCGCATCGGCGACCCGCTGGACTCGACGGCCCACATCGGGCCGTTGGTGTCCGAGCGGCAGATGAACACCGTCCTGGAGTACATCGAGTCGGGCAAGCGGGAGGGAGCGCGGCTGGTCCTTGGCGGAGGGCGCATGCGGAACGGGCTCTACGCGCGCGGCTGGTACCTGGAACCCACCATCTTCGACGAGGCCCGGCCTGAGATGCGTATCGCCCGCGAAGAGATCTTCGGGCCGGTGCTGACGGTGATCCCGTTCGACACCGAGGACGACGCCATCCGGATCGCCAACGACAACCCCTTCGGCCTGGCGGCCGCGGTCTGGACCGACGACGTGAACCGGGCGATCCGCGTGGCCAGGCGTGTCCGGACCGGGGACGTGTGGGTCAACACCCACTACATCCGTCTGGCCGAGTCGCCGTTCGGCGGGATGAAGGAGTCTGGCCTCGGCCGCGAGCTGGGGATGGCGGGGGTCGACGCGTACCTGGAGACCAAGCGCGTCTGTTTCGATACCGCGCCAGCGTTCCACATCAAGTGAGATTGGCCGGAGGGGACCTGAACGGCCTCCTCCCGGACCTCCCCCAGGGAGAGTGGCGGCGGCCGGACTCCCCACCCTTTGTCAAGCGACTTTTTCAAGGGGCCGCCGTTGAGCCGGGTCATAGAGCGTTCGCGTTTTGAGCATGG
>Ga0137796_10000833_pt1 | contig 18524 bp, 20 predicted proteins | sample OV2TP3_FD_97704 | JGI IMG/M metagenome (GOLD analysis project Ga0137796, IMG submission 97704) | reverse complement strand
GTAGATAATATGAGCGTGCGCCCTTCCGATTCGACCGCTGCGGTCGAATCGGCTACAAGGGGGAGAGCTGAGAACAACTCTTCACCAAGGAGGTGCGCATGCAATACGTGGGGATTGACTATGCCAAGCTCCGTTCGCATTTCACCGTGATGACGCCGGAGGGCCACGTCGTGAAACGCGGGTATGTGGCGAACACGCCGGACGCGCTGGCGACGTTCATGGGCGCCCTGCCCACGGATCAGCGGGCGGTGGTCATTGAGGCGTGTCGGAACTGGACGGTGATCCATGACCTGATCGAGCCCTATGCCCAGGCGATCACGCTGGCGCATCCATTGAAGGTGAAGGCGATTGCCTCGGCGCGGATCAAGACCGATGCGATTGACTCGCGGACGTTGACGGACCTCTTGCGGGCGGACCTGATTCCGGCGGCGCACATTCGGCCTCCGGCGGTGCGGGCGCGGCAGCACGTGTTGCGGCAGCGGGCCTTCTGCACGAAGCTGCGGACCAGTGTGCGCAACCAGATCCATACGCTCCTGGACCGCCAGGCCCCAGCGCTGCGGGCGGCGTATCACGCGTTCAAGGATGTGTTCACCAAAGCCGGGCGGGAGTGGATGCAGGCGGTGGTCCTGCCGGAGGCCGAGCGGGCGCTCCTGACCCGCTACTTAGCCGCGGAGCAGACGTTGGCCGAGCAGGTGGCGGCTACGACTGCGGAGGTGACGGCCTGGGTCTCGACAGATCGCGCCATGCAGTTGGTGGACTCGATTCCGGGCATCGGGGCCGTGCTGGCCGCGCTGATTGCGGTGGAGATCGACGGCATCGGGCGGTTCTGGTGTGCGGGGCAGTTGGCCTCCTACGCCGGGCTGGTCCCCTCCACCCATAGCACGGGGACAGTCACGCGGCATGGGCCGATCACCAAGCAGGGCAATCGGTGGTTGCGCTGGGCGTTGGTCGAAGCCGTGTGGCCGGCGATTCGCGCCAATGCGGCGTTGCGCCGGTTCTACGAGCGGATCAAAGCCCGGCGGGGGGCCAATCCGGCGAAGGTGGCCACTGCCCGGAAGTTGTGCGCCCTGGTCTTTCAGGTGCTGACGCGCCAGACGCCCTTCGAGGTCACGCGGCGTGTGGTGCACGCGACGTAACCCGGGCTCCCCGGTCGCCTCGACCGCCCCTGAGGGGCGGGGCCCACGCGGTCCCGACGCCCTGTGACTGTAGATTGAGGGACCGGGGATCCCACATTATCGTGCGGGCCGCTGGGCCACCCAGGAGGTGGCGGGCCTGCGGATAGAAGCGTGATTGCAGCCTGGGTACACCACCCCACTCGACGAGGGGATGGCCAGGAGGAGTGTCGCCTCAGAGCGACTCACGGAAGATGGCGGTAGAGGAAATGCAGATTCAATGCGGTTGACAGGCGCACGCTCATAGAAGGGGCGGGATTCATCCCGCCCTCTTCGTTGTGGGTCTTCAATGTGGCGGGTCCTGTCACCGAATCACCCTGACGTGCTCTTGGCCTTTCGCCGTCGCAGCCCCGCAGACTCGGCTGTAGGCCATTCCGCTCCGCCAGGGTCCCATTCGGTGCCACCCGCTACCTTGACATCCCCAAAGGTCGGAGTATAATTCAGAACATAACCTGCTGCGACTGCCTCTTGATGCTAGGCGGGCATTGTGCCTGACCGGCATTACAGCATAGGCGGAAGCGGCGAAGAGCCGAAGGCCTGGTGGAAGATCCGGGACCTAGGCGAAGGAGGATACAATGCCCGCAAAGACTACGTCCGCGTCCCACCTTCCTGCAGTCGTTCCCCTCGGTCAAAATCCGGTCAACCCCATGCAGGCGCGCCAGTATGCTATGGAGTCAAGCCCGGGAATCCTGGCTGTCGTTCTGGAGCTTACCGAGAATGCTAGAGATAACGCCACCGAGGTTGCCCTCATCATCGACATCGAAAAAAGCCATCTCGACAAGGGGCGGCACTATTTGGTTCCGAAGCGGATCATCTGCGAAGACAACGGTTCCGGGTTGACGCATGCAGAGTTCCTGAACCGCTTCTGCGCCGCTTTTGCTGACTCTGAAAGCCACCATGAAACTGATCGTGCGGGCCGCAACGGCGTTGGCACGAAGACCTATCTCTCTGTTGCAGGCAAGGTCTTGGTTGCCACAACGACGGGACGGGTTACAGAAGGCCTCGACGAGCACAGTGAAGTTCTCGGCCGTCAGATCCCAGCCGGCTTCGTTCTTCCCCGCGATGGTGATCCTGACACAGTGTGGCGCAAGTACGAGTTCAAACTGCATAACCGTGGTGCTGTGGCAACGGAATGGACGGTTGCTGACGCGAAAGAGATGGGGACCAAGGTGGAGTTGGTCAATCTTCTCCCCGGTGTCGAGATCTGTCACGAGACGATGATCGAGCGGCTCTCATACTGCAGAGAATGGCTCAGTCACGCGTCTCACAGCTTGACAGTATCTCTTATTGGGAACGTGCCTGAAACCATGAAAAGCCAGCGGCGACTCGCGGTACGCCATTGGGAGCATCCCGATAAGCGCTGGCTTACGGAGGCCCAGGGCCGCTCAGATAAACCGATAACGATCTATGACCAGACAACCAAAGAAACTCATAGTGTTCCTCCGCCGAATGATCTCCCGGGCATTCTTGAGATGGACTTCCGCGTGGTAGGCCGTGGTTCAAACGAGCAGATGCAGAATCTAGACCGGCCGGCACTTCTGCTGGAGATCGCCGGTGCTCTCCCCTACGCTCCGAACACTGAAGGGACGCAAAGCAGCCGCACGCTGCCGTTTCTCACGTTTGTGGGGCTCGAACACGCCAGCTCCATCGGGGCTTTCTGCAACACGATTTGCGGCTACGCCCGCATAAACGCGATGCCTTTAAAGGAGGCCCTCCGCAACAACAAGACGACACTTGCGACTGGACCAGGAGCCGAGTCTGTTGAGGCATTGCGGCGGTATCTCTATGAGGTCTTAAAGCATCTGCATCGGGCATGGTACAACGCGACAAGAACGTCGATTGATGAGGCGACGTGTGAGGCTGTTCGAGAGGCGGCGGAGGAGGTAAATTGCGCCCTGAAGGGGGTGAATAAGTCCCCATTCAAAGAGGGTGACATCCCTGGTGGCACGCGCAAAACCAAGAACGGCAAGCCACTGATGCCGACGCGTCGGCATCGGTGGGAGTGTGGTGCCTGCGGAAAGCGATGGCTTGCCGATGCCGGCTTCACACCGAAGGCTTGCGCTGAGACTTGCGCGACCAGCGGGCGAGGTGACGGTTGCGGCTCGAAGGAGATCAGCCTCTCCAAGAACCAGCCGCGGATTGCGGACTGTGACATCCGCATTGAGGAGTTGGGCGACCAAAAGCTTCCGGCGGTGTTTCAGTTCGAGAAAGCCGGGGAAGAGGTGGATTTGCCGATTGTCCGTGTGAACCTCAAGAGCCCTCGGTACATTGAACTGCGGGGGCTCGGTACGATGTCGCAGCAGGCACAGAGAAAGCTCAAGCAGTATCTCGTGGATGTCTCCCTCGCAGCCATTGCGGAATTCTACTCCAAGACGAAAGGCACGGACTTCGTCGAGGAGTGGGGCGAGCTCTACTTCAACCGGATGCTTCGCCTGCAAGGCATCAAGCAGTACCAGTACCAGCTCGAGAAACTGCTCGAAACGAGTTCCGCCAAAGACGAGGAGAAGGCCCTTCAATCGGCCTAACGCAACAAGATCGGGGCGGCCGCGATGACGCGGCCGCCCACTTCCTATTAGGTAAATTCTGCGAATGGGGCCTCGGGGAGTGTCTGATCCATTTCATCTGTCCTTAGATCGTTTTTCGGTGAAAAGAGGAGAGTCTAAATGGCGTTCTCATTAGACTTAAGCGTCTTAATTAAGGATCCCATTTATGGCTATGTAGAGCTCACAGAGCTTGAAAGAAGGGTTATCGAGACGTCCATATTTCAAAGACTCCGCTTCATTACCCAGAATGGTCTTGCCTTTTACACATATCCTGCTCTCCGCGGGACTAGATTTGAGCACTCTATTGGCGTGTGCCATTTAGCTGGTCGAGTCATGAATGCTATAGTTGAGCACTCTCAGGAAGAGACTCTGAGAAAGTTTCTATCTGGCTATTGTTCTTCCCTCCAAGCTGTGCTCCCAGAGAAAACCTATAAGGAACTCACGACTCATTGTAATGTTCCACATGAAGGATTTGCTAAGCTCTCAAAGTGTGAATTGAGAGACTTGGCTAACTTTATGGCACAGCTCATTCGGCTGGTTGCTTTACTCCATGACATAGGCCACCTGCCTTTTTCACATCTCGGAGAAGAGGCCTTAGAACCATTCGTCGAAGAGTTGCTGGGCAAGGAAGACTTTAGGGAATATCAGGACCTCGGCTGCAAACTTCACGAGTACATAGGCTACAAAATTATCACTACCGGGCTTGGTGGCTTGAAGGAGGTCTTTCAAAGTGTTGAAGACCAGTTCTACTTACAGGCTCTCCAAAGTGTTTATCGAAGCAAATATAAGAAACAGCTTCCAGACGGTAGTGTTTTGCGTCTTCTTTCAGACTTAGTTGACTCAGACATTGATGTAGATCGGGGAGACTACCTTAGGCGCGATGGCTATAACAGCGGTATTGGATTTGGGCATTACGATGTAGATCGTCTAATTGAGTCGATACGTTTCGACATTGTTAATGACGATGATGGGGAAAGGCTCATCATTGCCCCGACAGATTCTAGTATCAGCCCGGTAGAAGATTTCCTCTTAGAGCGCTATAAGCTATACAAATGGCTCTATTATCATCACAGCATCAAGTACTTCAATGCATGCTTGGCCAAATCCTTGGATAGCATCATTAGATTAAAACCATTCTTGAGTGGTCTTTACGAAGAGAAATTCAGATTGCAATATTTTCATTACACTCGTTATGTTTACGAAAATGGTTTTATTTGTAACGAGATCTGGCTCTGGGACGTATTTCAGAAGGCGTTCATTGACTTGAAAGCAATCAAAGAACCGACTCCTGAGGTCAAAGAGGCTATTGTATATCTTGATGTTATTATCAATAGGGCGAAGAGAGGGTTTTCGGTCTGGAAAACCCACCCCAGCTATTTGAAGTTTAACGAGATTCTGCAAGAGAAACTGTGTACTCCACGAAAGTCATCGTCAGCAGGTCTGCAATATCACAGAATGTTTGGCGATGACTTGAAAGCCCTCCCGCCTGATCGCTTCTTCAATGAAATCCTATGGCTTCTGAAGAACAAGGCTACGCCTGAGATTAAGCACAGTTTCTCGGAGAGGTTCTACAAGCAAGGCATTGCGGTCCCGTATCGAGAGGTGAGGGCCTTCTCTCAGGCAAATCTTAATGACTCAGACATCATAGGGCGAGTATTTCTCTCAGTAAACAAGCTGGAGCCATTCAGGGAAAGCAAGAGGCTCTCGAAGCGGGAGAACGTAGTTTCGAGTTTGGAGTTCTTGATCCGTAAACCCGAAGAAGGCAAGAAGGTTATTCGCCTGACAGACGTTTCGAGGCTGGTTAAATCTCTCTATGATGTCTGGCGATCTGATATTCAGTGCTATTTGTATTTTATTGTTACCGCCAACGAATACAGTGGATTTGCCCAGAAGGAAGGAAGAAGTCAGTTAGAGGAAAAGGTCATTCACTTGTTCTGTAATGAACTTAAGAGTTGGCTCGAGGGTAAGAGGCTTCTAACCGTTGAATCCTAGTTCCTACTGAGAATCCTAAGAAGAGGTATCTGTCCCCGTGGCCAACGGCATTTCGTAATCGACCGCGTCTTTCACGCCTCTATTCCTCCTTCATCTTCTCCGCTGATCGCTTCCGCCGCCGCCAACTCTAGAGCAGAAACGTAGCCGGTCACCAAGCCGTTAGACAACATAAATATTTAATAAAATTTAGCTTTAGTGCATATATACAATTTGTACTTGCAAATTTACTAAATTTAATTTAGTATTCTTGCATGAATAGAAAAGAAAACAGGCCCGACCGCCTGTATGCGCTAGCCGAAAGACAAGGAGGCTATTTCACCTCGGCAGACGCCTCGGCGTTGGGCTATACCACTGCTCATCAGCATTTCCACGTCAAACAGGGGAATTGGATTCGCGTAGAGCGTGGTATCTACCGCTTGAAACGCTTTCCTTCAACAGCGCATGAAGATCTCATTCGTTGGTGGCTGTGGAGTCGGAAGAAAGGAGCAATCTCATATGAATCAGCCGCTGCGCTCTATGATCTCGGTGATGTCCTCCCTTCGAAGACACACCTGACCGTGCCGCCTGGTTTCCGCAAAAAATCAGCCGCCGGCGTAGCCCTGCACAAAGCACTACTTGATGAGAAAGATGTGGAGACGCGCGAGGGCTGCCGCGTGACCACGCCTCTTCGGACCGTACTCGATCTGGCGCGAGAACATCTGGATCCGGAGAGACTGACTGCAGTGGTAAAAGATGCGACCCGAAAAGGCCTAGTGGAGAAAAGGGCGTTGCTCCACACTCTGGCGAAGATGCCTGAAGGAATTGATCCATCCACCCAGGTCACACTCCAATTGGCCGTAAGAGAAGCGTAATGCGGTACGAAACGCCAGATGCCTTTCGTCAAGCGTTGGAAGAGAGGCTCAGACAACGTGAGCGGGAGACCGGGGAACCGCTTATCCGCATGCGCAAACGCTTGGTCTTTGAACGGTACATGGTACGGCTGCAAAAGAAGGTGGATAGGCCGTGGATCGTAAAAGGAGGATTTGCCCTTGAATTGAGGTTGGGCATGCGCGCTCGTATGACCAAGGATTTGGATCTCGGCGTGGATCTGGGCTACTTCGGCAGGCGAGAATTGTCTGCCGCAGAAATCGCACAGAAATTGCGCGACGATTTGCTAGGAGAGGGGGGTGAAGGGTTTGCGTTTGTCGTTGCTGAGGGCGCGGAACAAGAACTGCCGACGCAGGGAGTGAAGTCCTATCGGTTCACTGTGGAAGCTCGCTTGGCTGGGCGCCGGTTCGAAACGATCAAGGTTGATATAGGGCTGGGTGATCCCTTGGTCCCTCCCTTTGAGGATCTCACGGGCAGCGATCTCCTTTCGTTTGCAGGTATTCCACCTCCTAGCATTCGGGCTACTTCACGCGCACAGCACCTGGCGGAAAAGGTGCATGCTTTCACTCGCCCGTTTGATGACAGAATCAACACCAGAGTAAAGGATCTGGCCGATATTATGCTGCTGATGGATGTTGGCCTTCCAGACCCACCTGCGGTCAAGGATGCTGTAAGCGCAATTTTCACGTCGAGACAGAGCCATGGCATTCCCGCTCGGATTGAGCTTCCGCCGGGCTCATGGACGGCAACGTATAACACCATGGCGACAGATCTACGTTTGCATGAGGCGACGCTCGAAGGCGCCACCGATCGCCTGAACGGCTATTGGAAAATTCTCTTCCCTCCTGCCTGAACGCTTCCGCCGCGGTCAACTCTAGAGCAGAAACGTAGCCGATCCTCTCCGCTGCCGAGACGCGGACAGGCCCCGGTCGGAAGGGGGCCAGTCCCCGCGCCGTTAGACGAATCCCTGCCTTCGGGTGTCTCAACAAAAAGAGCGGTTCTCTGGGGCAACGGCTTTCGAGCGATTGTTGTGAGATTCAAGCTATCGCACCACGCACGGCGCCGGTTGGAGAGACGGGGAATTCCCCTGGCTCGGCTTGATCCTGTCTTGAACACTCCCCAGCAAGTGATTCCGGAACAGGGCGGCAGGCACGTCTACCAGTCACAAGTGGATCCCGGGGATGGCAAGATGGTCCTGTTGCGTGCTATCGTGGTGGACGACATGGATCCCGCTGTCGTGGTTACCGTGTATCAGACCAAGCAATTCCGGAAATTTTGGAGGCAGCCTTGAAAGTTACCTATGACCCGGAAGTGGATGTTCTGTACATCCTGTTGCGTGACGCGCCGGTCGAGGAGAGCGACGAGGACAAGCCCGGCGTGATTCTGGACTACGATAAGGCGGGTAACATCGTTGGGATCGAGATTCTGGACGCCTCCCAGAGGACCGAGAATCCGCGCTCGGTCGAATACGCCATAGAGAAAGAGAAAGTAGGGCAGGCGAAGAAAAGGGCAGGCCGTCTTTCGCGATGAAGCTGACCTATGATCCTCGACACAACATTGCGTACATCCGGCTGCACCCCAAGGCGGCCCAGGTGAAGACCGTTCGTGTCAGTGATGAACTGAATGTGGATCTGGCCCCCGATGGAACCGTGTATGGCATTGAATTGCTCAATGCCAATGCGCAACTTGCCCAGGAAGACGGCGGCCAATTCGTCATGCTGAACGAAGCCACCGGCCAGCAGACCGAAGTCAAGCTGCCGCTTTCCTAGACCCGAACCTCCTGCTTCTCTCTTCCGCCGCCGCCAAATCAGAAATCCGAGCGCAGCACGCGGCGCCCCTACAGCGGATCGAAGACGGGGACAGGCCCCAGTTGGAAGGGGGCCTGTCCCCTGCGGATTGCTTTGCCGATCAGGCTGGCATACATTTCTGCTGTTATGACGCTCGTTATTGGAGAGAAGGAACTCAAGGACCTCCTGGTCACGATTGATCCGGAGATTCTGAGCGGCGCGCCTGTGTTCCGCGGCACGCGGGTGCCCGTGGACGCGCTCATCAGCAACCTGGAAGCCTTCCTGACGCTGGATGAGTTTCTGGAGAACTTTCCCACCGTGACTCGTGAGCAGGCCTTGCAAGTCCTCGAATTCTCCAAGGCGATGAGGAGCCCCTCACGATGAATACCAAGCAAGCAGTCCAGGACCTGCTGAAAAAGCTTCCCGATAACTGCACGTTGGACGATCTGCAATATCACCTGTACGTCTTGCAGGCGGTCGAGCGCGGGCGCGAGGAGATTGCGGCCGGTAAGAAGCTCAGCCACGAGGAGGTCAAGCACGAGCTGAGGGCCAAGTGGCAGAGCGGCCGCGCGCAGTATCTGGATCCCAGGCGCACGGACCGACCCTGACGAGATAGTCGCCTACATCGCCGGAGATTCCCTCCAAGCGGCTCTTGCCTCTCTGGAAGAAGCGTTCACCGCTTGCTCTATGAGATTCATGAACAGGAAGTTCATGTGCTCGCCGTTCTTCATGGCGCACGAGAGTTTAAGCCGTAACCCCTCCCTCTGATCTCTTCCGCCGCCGCAAACTCATCAGAGCAGGAACGTAGCCGGTCCCCGCGCCGTTAGACGAATCTCCGCCTTCGGGTGTCTCATCTACAAAGGCGCTAGTTTCCCTGTTGCGGAAGGCTGTAGAGATGTGTATAATTCTGTGAAATATACACATGAATCGGAAAGGAGGTTTCGGTGCGCACCAATATTGTCATTGATGATTGCCTCATCGAGCAGGCCATGCGGGCTTCCGGGGCCAGGACCAAACGGGCAGCGGTCGAAGCCGGCTTGCGATTGTTGATTGATGTCAAAGGACAGGCCGGCATTCGGCGGCTCCGCGGCAAAGTGGCCTGGGAGGGCAATCTCGGCGAGATGCGCGCAGGTCGGGTCCGGACTGCGTCGTGATCATCGTCGATACGACGGTCTGGGTTGACTATCTGCGGGGCGTTGCCACGCCCCAGGCAGGGTGGCTTGATGCAAATCTGTTAATCGAGCGCCTGGGTGTGACCGACCTGATACTCTGCGAAGTCCTTCAAGGGGTGAAGGATGACGACAACTTTCAGGCCGTTCAACGAGAGTTACTCAAGTGCGAAGTGTTCTCGACCGGCGGCATCGAGTTGGCCGTTGATTCCGCCAGGAACTATCGAAGGCTTCGAGTGCAAGGTCGTACGGTTCGGCGAACCAGCGACTGCTTGATCGCGACATTCTGTCTCCGAAACGGCCATGCGCTGCTTCATAACGACCGGGATTATGATCCCTTCGAGCAGGTCCTCGGCCTGACGGTCATTCACCCGTGATTTGATAGACCCCCGCTTCTCTCTTCCGCCGCCTCGGTCAACAGATCAGAAAGGCGGGCTCAGCACGCAGCGCCCCTACATCGGAGCGAAGACTGGGACAGGCCCCGGTCGGAAGGGGCCAGTGGCTTGGCGATCGGGAGTGTGGTAGTACTTAAGAGCTCGATGAGATCGCACGGGAAGAAGGCAAAACCGTCAGCAGAAAAAGAATCGTGACCGAGCTGGACCTGCGCAAGGACCTGGCTGCCCGGTGAGAGTCGTCTTTGACACCAACATCTTCATCTCAGCTCTGGCTATTCTAGGTTCTCAGGCTGAAAAGGCCGTGTTTAGAGTCCTCGACGGGCGCCGATACCTTGCTGATCTCCAATGCGATTCTCGACGAACTGTTATCCACCTTACTCAGATTTGAAACATCGGAGGATGCCATGATGCGTCGTCTTATGGCAGTGACAGTGGTAGTGGTGTCGGTGCTCGCAGGGGCCGTGAATACGGCGCAATCAGCGGGCTCGGAGTCCGTCAGCGCCGTGTTCAAGCGGGTGGATGCGTCGGTGGTCGTGATCCAGACCCGGCATGAACGGGTCGTCACCGGGCCCGGCCAGCGGTTCACGGACCTTGCCGGCATGGGCTCGGGGGTGCTCATTTCGAAGGACGGGAAGGTGATGACCGCTTCGCACGTGGTGCACAGCGCCGATGCGGTCACGGTCCAGTTCCCAGACGGCGAGGTCGTCCCGGCGAAGGTCCTGTCTTCGGAGCGCTTTGCCGATGTGGCCCTCCTTCAGCTCGAACGGGTTCCGGCCTCGGCCCTTGTGGCTGAGCTCGCCGACTCGGATTCCATGGAGGTCGGCGACAGGGTCTTCGTGGTCGGCGCTCCTGCCGGCATGAGCCACACCCTGACGGTCGGCCACATCAGCGCGCGGCGGAACCCCGGCTATAGCGGGCTTTCCCAGGTCGAGTTCTTCCAGACGGACGCAGCGATCAACCAGGGGAACTCCGGCGGACCAATGTTCAACATGGGCGGCAAGGTCGTCGGGATCGTGAGCCACATCATCTCGAAGTCGGGTGGCTCCGAGGGCCTGGGATTCGCCACGACGTCCAACGCGGCTTGGCAGCTCCTGCTCGAGCAGAGCCCGTTCTGGAGCGGTATCGAGGGGTTCCTGCTGGCCGGGCCGCTCGCCAGGGCGTTCAACGTGCCACAGAGCGCCGGCCTCCTCGTCCAGCGTGTCGTGCGCCAGTCGCCGGCGCAGATGCTCGGGTTGCGGGCGGGAGCGTTGGCGGCCGTCATCGAAGGCCAGCCTGTGGTCATCGGCGGGGACATCATCCTGGAGGTCCAGGATGTCCGTATCATCGCGGACCCCGCCTGGTACTCGGTTGTCCGCGAACGAGTGAGCAAACTCGCCCCGGGAGACACGGTCCAGGTCACGATTCTGCGGGAAGGGAGCAAGGAAACGCTGATGATGAAGGTCCCCGCGTCGCGCTAGCGGGCATAAGTATCTCAAGAGCGACGGCAGGCCGGGGGCGGGTTGGCGGATGTGAACCGCAACAAAAATCATCTTGACATTGTCTTTATTTAGACTTAGTATAATCAACAAATGAAAAAGGGAGCGGACATTCTCGCGGAGAAGGCCCTCAAGGTCACGGCGCAGCGTGCGGCCGTGATGGAGTTCCTGCACGGGAACATGGACCATCCGTCGGCTGAAGAGATCTTGGCGAAGGTGCGGAAAAAGTTCCCGTATATTTCACGGGCCACGGTCTACAACACCGTCAAGGCGTTGACGAAGGCCGGTGCGATCCGGGAAGTGATGGCCGAGCAGGGCAAAGCGCGGTTCGATCCGAACGTGTCGCAACATCACCACTTCAAATGCATCAAGTGCGGCAAGGTCGAGGACATGCCCTATGGGATCCTGACCGCGGAGCAGGTGAAGGGGCGGGTGTCAGGTCATCAAGTGGAAGGTGTGCATGTCCTGATCGAAGGAACATGCCTGAAGTGTAGTTAAAATTTTTTGCGTCATAATTAGATCGAGTCTAATTATAGACTAACTATCTATAGCAAAAGCGTCCGAGAGTTTGAAAGGAGGAAGCCATGCGTAAGCGAATGTCGATCGTACTGGTTGCGAGTCTGGTGAACGGTCTGGTCGCGATCGGGATCAGCGCCGCGGCGTCGAAAGACAAGGTCTCTGCGCCGACCCTTCCCTTCGGGTTGGATCAGGATGCCTACACTGTTCCCGCGGACAATCCGATGACCGCGGAAAAGATCGAACTGGGCCGTCTGCTCTTCTTCGACAAGCGGCTGTCGCGGAACAACACCATCGCCTGTGCCACGTGTCACATGCCGGCGCTCGCCTTCACGGATGGACAGCCCGTCTCGATGGGCATCCATCGTCAACAGGGAACCCGCAGTGCCCCGGCCTCCATTAACCGGGCGTTCAGCAAGGCGCAGTTCTGGGACGGCCGAGCCGCGACCCTGGAAGACCAATCCATCGGGCCGTTCGTGAATCCAATCGAGCACGGGTTCGTGGATTACAACGAGATGCTCGCCAAGTTGAACACGATCGAGGGGTACAAGAAACTGTTCAAGCAGGTGTTCGGCACGGAGATTACGATCAAGGAGGTTGGGAAAGCCATCGCCTCGTTCCAGCGGACGATTCTCTCCGGGAACAGTCCGGGGGATCGCTATGATTTCGGCGTGGATGAGATGGCTGTGTCCGATTCGGCAAAGCGCGGGATTGTGCTATTCCGGGAGAAAGCGCGCTGTGCGCGCTGTCACTCCGGGTTCAATTTCACGGATGAGAAGTTCCACAACATCGGCATCGGCTGGGACACCGACAGACCGGACATAGGGCGTTATGTCGTCACCAAGGACCCGGACGACATGGGGGCCTTTAAGACCCCGACCCTGAGGGAAATCTCCCGGACCGCGCCCTATATGCACGACGGCCGGTTCGGCACGTTGGAGGAAGTCGTGGAGTTCTATAACAAAGCCGGGATCAAGAATCCGTTTCAAGACAACCTGATCATCCCCCTCGAGCTCACCGCGCAAGAAAAGAAGGACCTGGTGGCGTTCTTGCGCTCGCTGAATGGCGAGGGGTGGCAACAGATCGCGGCTCCGACTGAGTTTCCCCAGTAATCGCTGCGCTTCGGAAGAACGTGCCCGGCGGCCCCGGGTACGTTCTCTGAGAAGTGACCGAGACATGTTCAGGCTTCATCTTCTATCACGGGAATAGCTGGCTGAAACGGTGTCCGACGCCGAGTCTGCATCCCTCGTGGTAAACTCCGCATGCGATGTCTTCCCAGGTAACCCAAGAGAGCCCAGATCTGCTGCTCCAGATCGAAAAACTCGTCCACGGCGGCAAGGGGCTGGCGCACGACGGGGCGATGGCGACCTTCATTGAGGGCGTGCTGCCGGGCGAGGAGGTCCGCGTCCAGTTGGGACGTGTGCGGAAGGGGTACGCGGAAGGGCGGCTCCTTGAAATTCTCAAGCCCTCACCTGACCGGACGGTTCCACCCTGCCCAGTCTATGGCCGTTGCGGCGGGTGTCAGCTTCAACACGCGAGCGCACCGGCCCAGCTTGAGTTGAAACGAACCATCCTGGCTGAGACGTTGGCTCGGCTCGGTGGGCTGACCGACCTCAACGTCCCACCTTTGGTGGCGTCCGCTGAGGTCTATGGCTACCGCAGCCGCGCGAGGTTGGCCGTATTCCGTCCCGCGCATGGGCCTGCGAGCCTGGCTTATTACGAGGAGGGGAGCCATCGGCCGGTGCCGATCGCTCAATGTCCCTTGCTCGCGCCGCGCTTGAATGAGGCGATGACGCACATCAATCGCCTCCTTGCGACGTCGCCGCCTCACGCGATGGCGCTGGAGGAGGTTCGTCTTGGTCTCTCGTACACGACCGGCGAGGTGGTGATCGTGTACACTTCGGCCCGCGCCTCGCGGAAGCAGGCCGCTGCTTGGTTTGCGCGTGTTCGGACAGGGTTGGCAGGGGTGAAGGGGCAGGCAGTGATCGTGGGAAGGGGCCGGGGGTCGCGTCGAGAGGTAGAAGGCGAGACCATGCTCACCGAGCAGGTGGGAGGCTTCACGTTCCGGTTCAGCGACCGAGCCTTTGCGCAGGCCAATTGGAAGTTAAACCAGACCTTGGTCGAGAACGTCACCGCCTGGGCGCTGGACGGAAAGGGCAGCGTGCCGCTGCGTGTCCTGGAACTGTATGCCGGGATCGGCAACTTCGGCCTTCCGATCGCCAGAGCGGGAGCCCTGGTGACGTTGGTGGAGGGGAACCCGGCGGCTTTGGCGGATGCCCGATACAACGCGCGGGTGAACCACATCGCTCGCTGTCGCTTCCGATCGGGGCCGGCCGAAACGATCCTGGAGGCTTGCGCGCCGGGAGAGTACGACCTCGTCCTGCTGGACCCGCCCAGGAGCGGCCTCAGTAAGGAAGCCCTCGCAAGGCTCGTTCATCTCAGGCCGGGCCGGGTCCTGTATCTTTCATGCGACCCACCGACGCTCGCGCGAGACCTCAGGGCGATGGCAGAGGCGGGATATCGGGTGACGCGGCTTCAAGGCTACGACATGTTTCCGCAGACCATGCACATCGAGACCATCGTGGAACTTCTCGGAGATTAATGCGAAGGCCGACCGTCGGCGTACTCAAGGGCGCGCTCCCGGCTCATCCAAGCATCGAGCATCTCGACCTTAAAGCGCCACTGCCCACCGACTTTGTATGCGGGAAGGCGGTGATCCTTGACAAGCCGATAGATGGTCCGTTCGGTGACGGCCAAGTACGTGGCCACCTCCTTCACGGTCATGAGCGGGTTCGCCTGCCGATCCTGTTTCTCCAGCAACATGGGCTTCCCTCCTCTTCAGGCCCCGCTACGTGCCTGCTCCGCGTCTTCGTATGCGCGAGCCTTCATGACTATCAGCGAGCAAAGCCAATGCCAGGGACTCCAGGTACAGGATGGTACGGCTTTTCAATGCGATAGAGGCGCGATTGGGATTCCATTCATTGTACAGGCTGTCGGTTTTGGGTAATCCGCTTCCGTTAGTGCGCAAAAAACGTCAGAATGGCCTGAATCTCGGCCCATGATGCCGTCTCCTCGCGTTGACCTGGTCTGACCGTTCCAGTAAGATGCCTTGCCCTTCCGTACAAGGGTGGGGGGACAAAATCGGCGGCACTGACAGGAGTACGGCCCAGCGGTGGACTACAAGAAAGCCGGAGTTGATATTGATGCCGGAAACGAGTTCATTCGGCGGATCACGCCGCTCGTCCGGTCCACGTTCCGTCCTGAAGTCTTGACCGATATCGGGGGGTTCGGCGGTCTGTTCCGGTTTGATCCCAAGCGTTACCGAGACCCCGTGCTGGTTTCGGGAACGGACGGCGTGGGGACCAAACTCAAAGTCGCCTCCTTGGCCGGAAGGCACGATACGGTCGGGATTGACGTCGTGGCGATGTGCGTAAACGACGTGGCGGTGTGTGGGGCGGAACCTCTCTTCTTTCTGGATTATCTGGCGCTCGGGAAGCTGGCGGTCGGCCAAGGCGAGGCAATCATTTCCGGGATCGCCGAAGGGTGTCGCCAGGCGGGGTGCGCGCTGATCGGCGGAGAAACGGCCGAGATGCCGGACTTCTATCCTCCCGGCGAGTACGACCTGGCGGGCTTCGCGGTCGGGGTCGTGGAGCGCGAGCGCCTGCTCGACGGCAGTCGTGTCAAGCCCGGCGATGTCCTGATCGGCCTGGCCTCGTCGGGGCTGCACAGTAACGGTTTCTCGCTTGTCCGGCGCGTGTTGCTGGAGGAAGGCAAAAGGGCCCTCGATGAGCGGCCGCCGGGCTTGGATGCGACGCTGGGCGAGGTCTTACTGCGCCCCACGCGAATCTACGTCAAGACGATCCTGGCCTTGGTTGAGTCCTGCGAGATCCGCGCCATCGCCCACATCACGGGGGGCGGACTGACGGAGAACATTCCCAGGGTCCTTCCCGCGGGATGCAGGGCGGTCATTACGCGCAGAGCTTGGAATCCCCCGCCCATTTTTGATCTGATCCAATCACGCGGACATGTGGAGGCGGACGAGATGGCGCGGGTGTTCAATCTGGGAATCGGGCTGGTCGTGATCGTATCCTCCGCATGGAGCAAGGACGTGATCCGTCTCGCCGGCGACCGAGGCGACCGCGCCATTCAGATCGGCGTGGTCGAAGCAGGCGAGCACGGGGTGCGCTATGTCTGACCGCAAGGTCCGATTGGGCGTCCTGGCCTCCGGACGGGGGTCCAACCTCCAGGCCATCATCGAGGGCATCGAGAAGGGCCGGCTCGATGCGATCCTCGCCGTGGTCGTCAGCAACAAGGCCGATGCTCCCGCCCTCGATCGCGCGCGGAACCACGGTGCTCCGGCTGTCTTCCTTGATCCCAAGGCAGCGCCGGACCGCGAAGCCTATGATAAAGTGATAATGGATTGCCTGCGCAAGCATGATGTCGAGCTGGTGGCGCTGGCGGGCTACATGAAGATCGTCACGTCGGTCCTGATCGCCGCCTACCCCAACCGCATCATGAACATCCACCCTTCCCTCCTCCCGGCCTTCCCCGGGCTCGCGGCCCAGCAACAGGCCCTCGACTGGGGGGTTAAGACGGCGGGCTGCACGGTCCATTTCGTGACGGAGGGGGTGGATAGCGGGCCGATCATTCGGCAGGCGGCCGTGCCGGTCCAAGAAGGCGACACGGCGGAAAACCTTGCGGCGCGCATTCTCGTCGAGGAGCACCGGATCTATCCCGAGGCCATCCAACTCTATGCGGAGGGTCGCCTCACGGTCGAGGGACGGCGGGTGCATGTTCGGTGAAGGGTCGTGTATAATGCGCGTCAAACGAGTGGGAAACGGCGGGGGGTTAGCTCAGCTGGGAGAGCACGACGTTCGCAACGTCGGGGTCGGGGGTTCAAATCCCCTACCCTCCACCAATTGTCAGTTCGCCGCCTGGCGGCCACGAGCCGCCAGGCGTTTTCATAGTCAAGCCGCACGGTTCGGCCCGCCAGCCGAAGGTTCGAGCCAATCCGGCTCGTCCACTCCTTGAGCGAGTCCAGATTCTCCGTGGAAGCCACGGAATGGGCCTGGTGAGCCGCGCGGACGAACCGCGCCAGCGGTTCGAGCCAGTGAGTCCCCTTCCGCTCAACCTCCGCGAGCCGCGCTGCACCAGCCGACTTCTCCAGTAACAACTTTTCCTTTCGCTTGGCGTATTCCTCCCGTGAAGTGACCCCATCCAGGTGCGCGTCAAGAAGCCGATCGAGCTTCGTCTCCAGCGCGGCGAGCTTGTCTTTCAACGGTTGAGCGGCAGCGCCCGACGCCTGGGCTTCTGTGTGCTTCCACTCCTCGATCTGTTTGAGCATCTTCTCCGCCCAGGCGTCGGGCAGGGAGGCGGTTTGAACGGCCAGCCGAAGCTGAGCGGCAAGGGCCTCTTCGCGGACGTAGGGCTGGGAGCACGGCCCCTTCTTCTTGGAGCAGCGGTAATAGTGATGGCCCTTCTGCCGCTCAGCGGTGATGGCGCCGCCGCACTCCCCGCAGCGAAGTAGCCCGATGAACGGGAACAGGTGTGTGCGCTTCTCGTGCGCCTTGCCACGCCGCGCCATCACCTGCTGGACCCGTTCAAACAGCTCCCGGGGAATCAGTGGCTCATGGGAACCCTGGTACAGCTCGCCTTTGAAACGGAACATCCCAATGTAGAACGGGTTCATGAGCAGGCGCTTCACATGGGCGAGCACCGGGGGCCTCCCACCGCGCGTCACCAGGCCCGACGACGCGACAAGGGTTCTGATCTGCTGGAGTGTGTACCGCCCTGACGCGTACGCCTCGAACATCTGGCGGGCGAGCGGCGCCGTCGCCGGGTCCACCACGATGGTACGGAGCCGGGGCTCGTTCAAATACCCGACCGGAGGTTTGCCGGGGAACTCGCCCCGGCGGAGCTTCTGGCGGAGCCCCCGCCAGATGTTCTCGATGAGATTGTCCACATAGTATTTCGACTGCCCAAACGCGATCGTCAGCATGAACTTGCCCTGCGGCGTGTTTTCAAACCAGAACGTGGGGAACTTGAGCGACGAGAGTTTGCCCGTATCTAAGAGATAGACGATCCGCCCGCCATCCACGGAGTTTCGGGCCAAGCGGTCCGGGTGCCAGGCGAGGAGGCCCGCGGGGCCCTCGCGCTCGGCCAACTCGATCATCCGGTTGAAGACGGGACGGCCCGGAACCTTGGCCGACATGGACTCGGTGAACTCCTGAGCGACGGTGAGCCGCTCCTTCTGGGCAAACTCTCGGAGCTCGGTGAGCTGGCTCTCGATGGACAGGATCTGCCGGTCGTCCTCGTCGGTGGATTTCCGGGCATACAGGAAGTATTTCGGCGGGTTCATAGGGGGTTGACCTCCTCGATCGCGTTTGGGCAGTCCCCTTGTCGCGTCATAACTCTGGACTTGCTCAACGGAGTGGGCTCCGGATTGGCTGACGGCTGTTGCGAAGCAACGGCCCACCTCGGCTGGCGGGCCGAACCGTGCGGCTTGACTATGAAAACGCCTGGCGGCTCGTGGCCGCCAGGCGGCGAACTGACAATTGGTGGACCCTCCTGGCCCAAGTTCGAACCTATTTTGAACGCCTGTAGTCGCA
>Ga0137796_10000832_pt1 | contig 18537 bp, 23 predicted proteins | sample OV2TP3_FD_97704 | JGI IMG/M metagenome (GOLD analysis project Ga0137796, IMG submission 97704) | reverse complement strand
TTGGAGAAAGAAAAAAATAAAACAAAATTAGGATTGTATGGATTTTCTTTAGGTGGTGCAGTCGCTTTGATGACAAACCATAAAAATGTAAAAGCAATTGTAACAGACAGCGCTTATGCAAGATTAAGTAATATGGTAAAGCACATGTACAGCCCTTTTTTACTTCTTAAATTTCCCTTGGCTTATCTGACAAAACTTTACGGATTGATATTTTTGGGAATAAACATCGATGATGTCAATCCAGTTGATAACATAAAAAATATCAAAATTCCAATTTTTATTATTCACGCGGAAAAAGATTCGCAAATTCCTCTAAAAGAGGCGTATTTATTGCACGAAGCGAATAAAAAAACAGAGCTTTGGATTGTTAATGGCGCAGACCATGGTATGAGTCATACTATAAATCCTAAAGAATATGAAAAAAGAGTTGTTAAGTTTTTTGAGGAGAATGTGAAATAAAATTTTAGTGTGCCATTTTTAAGTGACAAAAATAGAAAGATATAAAAATTAATCACAAATCCATCAAGTATTTGGATTTAGTGAGCCATATGAATCAAGCATTGCCGTCCTACGTTGTAACTGCCAAAGCACACAGAGATTTATACTATAGCGAGGCAAGATTTCGCAATGCCAGAGATTTAGTTGTTGAATGTGGATTTGCAGAGGCACCGCAAGCTCAGGATGATCAACTGGCAGTTTTTTTAGCAGACCGTGACATTCAACACGACGCTACATTGGAGCAGTTGGTTAGGAAGAGTGAGCCAAAAGTGGTTCTTCTGGGAGCATCATTCTATTTTTCACGAAAGTTTTTCACAACAAGCCATGATTGTAGAGTTGATATTGAAAATCCTGTTCCTTTAATTCAGATTGTTTTTAATGCACTTGCAGCATCCGATGATAAGCATGCAGCCACCTTTCTGGGAGAATTGAGTGCGCTATCAAGCGGAGTATCATCAAATCAAAGAAAAATTGTTGCAGCTACATCGGTTATTTTACCAAAGGTGACCGACGCGTATGTCTCATCTCTGGGAGAATTGGAATCCAAGCATAAGGTGGGAAGTACGCTATATATAAATGCAAAGGAGCAACTTGATAGAAATCAAAGATCCCTTCTTGATAAAGTGATAGGGAACTTAAAACACGTTATTGCAACGTACCAAGAACCGTCGCTGAAGGAATTCAATAAATATAGCGGATTTAATGGACAGAGACAAGAAATGGAATTGCATGAAATAAGCATTGAATACATTAGAGAATTAGCTGGAAGACATGGTAAAAATTATGCAGCAGCTATTAGAGAATTGGAGGAAGCAGCGGGTACGTTAGTTATCGTAACCAATCACAGGGAGAGAAATGCCGATGAAATAAAACTGAACGTTGGTACTGGCAGCTTAGAAAATCCCCAGACAAACCAATTTATATACAGGAAGGCAGGCAGCAATGGTATATATGAAATGCTGCTGGCAATTTGCGACCATATCAGTAGAAATCCCCTGCTTCCCCCAGAATCAAGAACAACTACTTCAATATCCAGACAAAGGATTGTTTCCTATCAAACGAAAGGTTAAAGTCAATTAAATAATTTCAAGTGTAAAGAATATATTTAGACTATGACCCGGCGCCAGCAAATTATAGAAATTCTTGAAACTCAAAAAAGTACAGCGCAGCATCTTGCGAATACATTTGAAACTACATTAAACGATATTCTTGAAGACCTAGAACATATTGAGAAATCGATAAAGCCGAGAAAACTTAAAATAATTCCTGCGTATTGCAAGAGCTGCAATTTTGTTTTCAAAGAAAGGAGCAAGGTAATCAAGCCAAGCAATTGCCCAAGGAGCAGAAGCGAATGGGTAGAAGTGCAGACGTTTTGGGTTGAATGATTTCTTGCTGGGATTACAAACATTTAAATGCAAAATTTAGTTACTTGAATATATAACTGATAAAAATGCAACAAGCACCACTACATGAGAGAATTGAACTACATGACCCTAAACTTGGAGTAGTTAGAGCTGTAAGGAGATTAGAATGTGGTGTTTACTTGATTGATTCAGAATCCTTGCCTCCTGATGAAAGGCACATGAGATTAGAAGATCCTGGTAATGCTTATTTAGTACAAGTGAATCGTTTCGTTGTTAATAATGTGGGGAAAAATTGGCGCATAGAATTAGCAGATGTCTTATGCCTATATGCTCATGGAAGTTATACGCCTAATTCCAACTGGACTGTTAAAAGCCCAAGCAATCCACAGGTGCATAAAACTCCAATTGAAATAATAATAAGAAGGATTTTAGAAGAAGGGTTAAGTGTGGATATAGTAATTGCATGCAATCCAAAAGGTGCGGATTTGCATTTTACCGACATAATATATTCTCATGGAAATCCAAAATTAGAAGGTATGCCCATGGCTGGTCTGGGAAAAGAAATGGAACCGCCACATCATTTATTTGGAAATTTGAGGTTGAGCGAGAAGTTTAGTGATACGCTTCCTCAAAGATTTCACACTCAAAGAATTTATAGAGATCCTTTTGCAGGCATAGAAATAAATTTTCAATAAGTTTATATAACAAATTTGCTCTCTCCAATTCTATGATCAAAGCAGTTATCTTCGACCTGGACAACACCTTGATAGACTTCATGACTATGAAGAAGCTCAGCTGTGAAGCAGCAATTTCTGCAATGATTGATGCTGGCTTGAATATTGACAAAAGCAAGGCGATAAAGGAGTTGTTTAGTTTATACGATAAATATGGACTGGAAGAAAAGACTATATTTCAAAAATTTCTAAGAAAACTGACAAGAAAGATTGATTATGAAATTCTGGCAAGCGGCATTGTTGCTTATAGAAGAGTAAGAGCTGGTTTTCTAGAGCCATATCCGCATGTTGGTGAGGTTTTGTTTGAGCTGAAAAAAAGGGGCATAAAGCTTGCAATCGTCTCAGATGCACCAAGGCTTAAAGCATGGATAAGGCTTGTTTCAATGAAAATAAACCATTTTTTTGACGTAGTTGTGACTTTTGACGACACAAAAGTGTTCAAGCCAAGTCTTGAGCCTTTTAAGATAGCATTTAAAAAGCTAAGATTGAAGCCGCAGGAATGTTTAATGGTGGGTGATAGGCCTGAAAGGGACATTAAAGGTGCTAAAAAGCTAGGCATGCTTACGTGCTTTGCAAAGTATGGCAATCCAAGCGCTAAATCTGAAGCTGATTATGAGATAAATGATATTAAGGAACTGCTGGAGATTGTGGAGTAATTCTAAACCCTAAAGTAACAAATCACTCGTAAAAAAAACCAAATCTTTATATATAAGCGGTTATATGAACCATTCATAGGTTTAAAATCCTAGATTTTGTTAAAACTTTGAGGTGTATGCGAAATGGCAAGAGGAAGATGCATGAAGTGCAGGAAGGAAGTTGAAATCAAGGATGGCAAAGAAGTCACGATGAAGAATGGTATGAGGGCTATGAAGGGTGTCTGCGGAACTTGCGGAACAAAAGTATTTAGAATTCTTGGAAAGGCTAAATAAGCCTTTATTTTATATTTTCTATATGCAATTTATAAATTCTATAAAGATTATATAGGCAATCTATAAATATATAATCGTAGTTATAGTTTAGCTTGGGGGTGCGTAGCTGCAAAACTCATTTACAGTTATAGCTAAAAACCAAAACCTTGCCAAAAATTGATTAACGCTAAATCCTTATTATGGGGGAGCGCAAGTTAACTCATAACACCTTTAGCTAAACGTCAACTTTGGTGAAATTTAAATCTCTGCTTGCGTAAGGGGCTTAAACAAAAATTGGATTTAGCTGCGACTGAACAGCTTATGCTGGTTGAGCGTAACAGCGAAGCCCCTAACTTTATTTTCTCTTCATCTTCGGCAGAATTTTATAAGCAAAAATAGCAGCAATCGCTATAATTACCCAAAAGAAAATTTCATTAATAATTTTCAACGCAAGAAAAACAAGATTTAGGATCAAAAGGAAAATAATAGCTGTGACTAGAATTCTCAGAAATTTTTTATCTTCCATTTATTATTTCTTCAAAATTCTCTTCTTCATCCGCATAAAAACTAAGCCATTCCTTGTTTCAATTTGCTTATGGGTATAAATATTGCCATCAATTGTAATATAATCTACTTTATCATTATCAGAAAATGTCTGCAATATGTCCACCCCCACGTATGAGTTTTGTTGTTGAATTGCTATAAAAAACTTTTGGTTTGTCGTATAGAAATTAGTATACTGGGGTATTATTTTCTTTAAAGGAATTTGGAACATATCGCAAGAACCATAAGCCGAGAGCAAAAAATATTATCAATGAAATTAAAGCAATTGAGTAGCTGTAGCTTGCAGCCAAATATCCAAATATGACAGGACCTAAAACCCCTGAGAGTTTATCAGTCAATTCAAAAAATCCGAAATACTCTGCCATTTTGTTTTTTGGTGCAAGCTCGATTAATTTTGGACGCGAGGCAGTGGCAGTCATGCCTATTGCAATCCCGCCTACGCTTCCCATCACTATAAAGTTGGTTACACTTGTCAATTTTAATAAAAATATAATAACAATAATCCACAAAACTCCAGAAGCAGCCAAGACTTTTTTAGCTCCAATTTTATCTACTAATTTACCAGAAAAAAATGCACCTAATGAAGCTGCTACTGCAAAAATTGCGTAAATATAAAAAAACTTCTGAACGCTTAAACCAATTGTGTCTCTGCCATAAAGAAATAAAAATATTATGATGGCGTTGATGGCATCATTGTAAAAAAGCGAAGAAAATAAGAATGAAATTAATCCTTTTTGAGCTCTTAATTTTATGAAAGTATTTTTTATATCTCTAAGTGAATCAACAATATGTTTTTTTAATGAATGTGTTTTGGCATAAACCTTCTCCTTAATAATCAAGAATATTATTAAGGAAAATAAGAAAAACAAGAGGGCAGTAGTCAATAGCATTGCCTTTGTTCCTGCCAAAGTTTCCCACCCAATAATTTTTAGAATAGGGTAAGCAATTATAAGGCTTATAATTGTTCCAATGTATCCCATTCCAACTCCAATGCCAGCAACTTTGCCTATATTCTTGCCTGTGCTTACTCTTGGGAGAAGAGCATGGTACATAGTAAGAGCAGCATGATAGCAGAAATTTGCTATAAGGCCGAATAGCAATGCAGCATAAAGCCCAGCAAATGCAACTAAAAAAGTAAATACGCAGCAAATCACTGTAAAAAAAATGATAAATGGCATTCTTCTCCTCAATTTGTCAGAAATAGAGCCAAGAATTGGCACAACAAAGGCAACTAGAAGCATAGAAGCTCCAAAAACAAGTCCAATTTGAAATTCATTGCCACCAAGAAAGTTCTTAATATAAAATGGAAAAAAGAATGTAACAAACAATGCAGAAAAGATCGTATTGGCTAAATCATAAGACGCCCAGGCAAAAACTTCTTTGAATTTCATATGATATAAAAATAAATTCATCTCTTTGCCTTCGCGTCTCTTTCCCTGATAAACCTCTGAGGAGGCCTTCTATAGTGGCGCCAGAACTCGCTTATTCGCTGCTCGTCTTGCCTTCTGGATTGAACCAGCTCTTCAGGCAATTCAGGCATTGAAAATGTCATAGAGCCTGGCTTATCCTTCCTGAACTTGGCATATCGCTCTCTTTTAATATTGACTTTTTTGCCTTTGTTTTTGTTTTTTTTCTTTCCCATAATAAAGAGTAGAATTAAACTTATATTTAAGAATTATGCGGAGGACAGGCTCACATACTAGTAGTTCAATGCGGTGACAAAATTAATATACGAAAATTCTATAAAGTGCCCAATAAACCAATAAACCGAAACATTTAAATAAGTAAGCATACGTAACTTACTTAGGTGATTAAAAATGACAAACATGACACTCGCAGTTCCAGAGGATCTGCATGCGATTATGAAAAAATATGATACAATAAAGTGGAGCGAAATAGCCCGTAAGGCATTATGGAACCAAGCGAGAAAGTTAGAATTAATGGACAAGCTGCTTGCAAAGAGTGAATTGACTGAAGAAGATGCCGAAAGAATAGGCCACAAGATAAAACATGGAATAGCAAAAAGGCACGGATTGGTTAAATGAAAATAACTGTGGATACAAATAGGGTAATTGCAGCCTTGGTGAAAGACAGCACTACGCGAAAAATAATATTTAACGGGAATTTTGAATTTGTGACTCCAGATTGCACAATAGCAGAAATTCAAGAGCACAAAGAAGAACTAAAAGTCAAAACAAACCTTAATGATGATGAATTCAATATTCTTTTGGCTTTGGTATTTGAAAATATTGCAATTATTCCAAAGTCAGATTATAAATCTTATCTGGATGAATGCAAAAATGACATAAGTGATGAAGATGATATTCCGGTGCTTGCTGTAGCCATCGCCACAAAAGCTGAAGCTATTTGGGCACACGACCCGCACTTCAAGGAACAGAAGAAAGTGAAAGTGTTTACAAATATTGATTTGTTGAATATAAATGCTAAGGATAAAGAATAATGCGGAGGACAGGATTCGATTGCAGACCCCCAAGCTTCGCTTGAGAATTACCTGCGTAGGCACTAAGCCAATAGGTGTCTTCACTTCATTGCATTCAAAGAATGCTCGTAACACCAGAAGCGCCTAAGCCTATCCCGTTTGACCGCTCCGGCACCTCCGCAATAACAAATTAGATAAGATGATTCTTTAAAAATATTGCTAAAAAAATTAAATCTGGCTTCGCCATCAATTTGTGCTCGGCAAAAAATGTGGTAAATAAGCGAGCGAAAGAGTTGAACGCGAGCTTGCGAGCGTTCTCGCAAGCAAATCGAGCTTTCGCATTTCACACACTATTTTTTGCCTCGCCTATAAATTCAATAATAAAATCAATCAACTGGTTACCTCCCTTGCATATCCATCTAGAGGTCTTTGCAGTTTTTTGAAATTTTTATTCGTCATTGAAAATTATTTTTATTGAATAATTCTTTATTGAAATCAGTTCATTGAATTAACCAGAATTCAAAAATCTCCTATCGAAACTTCTTCGCCCAAGTGTAATCCCTAATTCTTCTGCTTTTCCCAAAACCGCAAGACGCACATTTTCCCTTGTTTAGATTCATTGTCCTTTTGCCGCATCTTCTGCAATAAATCATATTCTTCTTTCCGGACTTTTTGCCCATTGAAGCAGTTCCTTTCATTTTGCTTTAAAACCCCAAGAAATCTAATCAGTTGATATAATGGTAATTGTATCTCCTCTAATAAAGACAACACCAAGTTTCCTTGTAACTTCTCCATTTACCCTCTCTTCAGCATCCTCAAGCACAATGTTAATATGAATATCAAAAGACTTTAATTTTCCAATATATTGCTTGTTATTCTTTAATTCTACTAATATTCTTTTGTCTCTTGCCTTATTTAATGCATCTAACGGTCTTGCAGGCTCCATAAATTAAAACACCTCGAAATTGATAGCCGGTAGAAACCACGGTTGTTTATAAATGTTTCCCAATCTTATTTTTTGCTGGTTAATTCTTCAGGCACGTCATAATCATGCCAAAATACCCTTTTGTCTTCTACTGCCGATTTTAGGGATTTTTCCACATTAGAAAGCTGGCCTTTTCCGCTTTTCACTTCAACAAATACAACTTCATTAATATTTTTCTCGTCCATTCCCCTAAACACGACAAAATCGACTGGCTTCCCAATAAATCTTGCTTCTGTAGGCTTATAAGGGAAATTAGGCAAATACGGCGCAATCTGTTCGCTGAATTGCCCGGTAAGAACAGCTCTTGACTGCTTTATTGCTTCCTGCCTTATATCAGGAATCTTGTCTTCATTTTGTTTTTTACCAATATATTTTCCAACAAAATATCCAATGAAGAGAAAAACAAGCAAAAAAACAATTATTCCAACGAATTCGAAAAATTCCATTTGGAAAATGTTAATCTAGTGGAATAAATAATTATCGATTCAGTTACAAATTCATATATGGAAACCTTTATATATTCTTATTTTCAAGAAAGTTTTTATGAAACCAGAAGACTTTATACATATTCCCTCTGCTGCTCTCTCACCACATTACATACAATACAAAGGAGTATTTGATATGGACGATCTTTACCAAAGCATTGCTGATTTCTTTAAGCGGAAAAAATTCAAATTTTATGAAAAGCAGCAGCGTTACAGAAAGCCAGGCCCATTTGGACCTGAAATACTTTATCAATTTGAAGCCTTAAGAGAAGTTGAAGATTATTATCAATGGAGAATTAACGTGAACATTGAGACTTTTGATATACATGATGTTGATGTAGTTTTGAAAGACGGCACCAAGAAAAAAATGACAAAAGGAAGGATATGGGTACAAATGTGGGCCACTACCGAAGTGGACTATAGCAAATATTGGGAAAAAAATGCTTTTCTTGCACATTTAAAGAGTTTTTATAATAAATATGTAGTCAGAAAAAGGCTTGAAGGCGTGTGGTGGGATGAGATGTACTATAATGTTCTTTTGCAGCTTCATGCATTGATTCGGGAGAGACTGAAGATGGCATCTGAAGTTTATGAACACAGGCATTTTGATAGAGTACACTAATATACAAAAGAGGTTAGCATGGGACATCTAAAGATAATTGTTGATCACGAGAAAATTGATTATAGCGGTCCATTAGACGTGAATGACTTATTTAGAATGATTGACAACTTTGTCTTTGAAAAAGGCTTTGATAAGAGACAAGACAAGGATTTTGAGCAGAATACGGAAAAAGGCAAATTTGTTGAATGGCAGATATCTCCGTGGAAGAAAATAACTGACTATATAAGATACATTATAAAAGTCAGGATCCTTGGATATGACTTGGTAAAGATTGATGCGAAGCAGAATGGCAAAAAAACAAAAATTGATTATGGTAGAATAATTATCGTTATTGATGGATTTATGGAGCATGATTATGACAATTACTGGGATGACAAGCCATTTCTATTTTTTTTAAGGACAGTTTATGATTATTTTGTGTTTAAAGCCTATACCGAAAGATTTGAGCAGAGGCTTGTTCATGACATAAACAATCTTCACGATAACATAGAAAAACTGTTCAATCTTTACCGGCATTATACAGTGATATCAAGACAAGGGCCATAAAATGTCAGAAATATACTTTGAATTTATTGAGCTAGGGACAGAATCCAAAATAGTTTGTAATTGCACTATATTTCTGATCATGATCAAAAATTACTGGTTAAGTTTGCGAAAGCAACTTGAACTAGTGACCTAAAGAGTGATTTTTGACATGTCAGAAAAAAAACAAGTACTTTATGATCTTAGAACATCTTACACAGGGCCCTTTGTAGCTGAAGATTTCTATGCTGAGGTTGATAATTGGACAAGGGAAAAGGGCTTTGAGAAAGAGCCAAAGAAAAAGATGGAGCATGTAACTAAAAATGGCAAGAAGATTGAATGGATTATTGAAGCTAATAGCCACTTGGATGATTTGCATCATGGCGTTGTTGTTTTAAGGGTATTGATGGATAATGTCAAAGAAGTTGTTATTAAAAAAAATGGAAAGAAAATCAGAGTTAATAATGGCGATGTATTCGTGGACATAAACTGCTTTATACAGTCGCATTTGCATGCAAGCTTCTATCAAGTCAAGCCAATTTATTATTTTTTTAGAACTCTTGTAGACAGATTTATTTATAATTTCTGGTCTGACAAGTATGATGGCATTGTAAATTCCGATGGCAGAGACTTATATAAAAGAATCAGGTCGTTCTTTGAATTGCAGAAGTATAAGTATGAATAGGGATTTTTTTAAATTTTTAAATAATTTATTTTGAAAAAATTTATTGGAATTGCCCTATTGTCAAGGGCAAGAAGAACTAAGTGAAATAGCTGAAGGATAACTTTAAGTAAAAAATCAATCAAAAATTTTAAATCCGCCTTCGGCAAATTTTAGTGCTCGAGTGAAATGTGAGCGAGTTCGCAGTGAAATGCGAGAGCTCGCCTCTCGCTCGCTCATCTCAAAGCTCACTCGCATGTCACACGCTTTTCTGCCATATCGCTCGGGCTCGCCTATGGCTCGCCTATTATTCAATAATTAAATTCAATAATTAAAAATAAATTCATCACAACATTTAAATAATGTTTTCTAAAACAAATTTGTAGCCAGGCAAATTGCGGGGGTAATTCCCAAGTTATTGCTTTTGAATCCTTAGAGCGAAGCCTGGCCAAACGCGCAGGAGCATTTAGCTGCGAAACTTAAGGCCAGAATGGAACACCCATTCGTAAGTGGGATATCCTGTTCCTTAGTGGATCCGAGGGTTCAAATCCCTTCCCCCGCATTTTTTTAACTATTTGAAAATAGTGAAATATAGAAAAGTTTATATTATTTTAGAATTTCTTTGCTATTATGCCTACACCTTCAGTTACAGAAACACAAGTTAAAGCTTTAGAATTTCAAACTGAACAAGCCTATTGAGCATTGCAAAAAGCAGTTAAAACTCGAGAATCCCTATACTTAACATGGGCCAGGGATTTGTATAGAGGGCTCAATTATTCTTTATATCAAATCGATAAAGAATGGAGAACCTGTAATAGAAATTCAAAAATGTCCAGACATTTGGAAAGATACGCACTTCAGGGTTTATTAGGTCAAGGATTTATGATAGGCAATGTAGAATATACTTTGCCACATCAAACACTACCTCCTGTAGAACGCCATAAGATTTTTGATACATTAAAAAGAATAATAGATCAGCGAGGAAGGACTTCCTATCGACATATTTCAGACGCATCAATGAGTTTAGTAACTGAGAGAAGATTTGATGTTATATTAGATGCGATGGGTTATATAAGGTCACATTATCCAAAACCATCTTTGGAAGTCAAGTGAAGCCTTGACACAACTTTTAAATATTATTCTTTTTTCTGATATCTTTATGCCTCTGTAGCATAGCAGCCATTGCGTTGCCTTGGTATAATTCTTGACAATTAGGCAAAGGTCGGGGGTGCAAATCCCCTCAGAGGCTTATTCTATTAAGAACTCGGCACAACATCAGAATCCTGTACACTATTTACAGCAATCTGTTCAAACCTGTACACATTACCATTAGACTCTGCCTTCAAAGGTATTCCATAAAATAAGTCTACCCAAATTGTGCCTTTTTCAGTCTCAAGCTTCCATGTGCTTCTTGAATCAATGACTTCTTCACCGACTTTTGTTGCTTGAATTACATCAACCCAGTCAAATACTGTCATTATATAAGCATCGTCATAAATTAAATCTTGCTTTTTGCCCTTATATGTGCAATAAGCTGCTTCGCAATATGATTTAGCAGTTTTAGTTTTTGAATCTATAAATATTGAATCAACTGATTCAGGCCTATCCAGGAATTTTGTTTCTTGCGACGGCTTATACTTTATCTTTGCATCCTTAATGTAAAATTCGTAGAAACTACTTCCAGTTTTTGGGCCTCGGTATTTGTAATAAATGCTTTTAATTCTTGTTTTGTGCTTGGACAGCAAATCCCTGATTTCAGGTTCTATCTCGTCTCTCAGTGGCATAATTTTCTGGACTTCTTCTTTTGGCTTGGGTATTTCTGCATTGGTTGGAGCCTGCTGCTGAGGCGATGTTACAGTAGGAGCTTGATATTTTTCCGCACAGGCTACTATAAAAACAAGAATAAGAATAGTTAATAAAACTAAATGACGAGGCTTCATTTTGCAATAAGTATATATTTGATATTTAAAAATTTTCCTATATTGACTATTTCATTCGAAAACTTTTTATATATCTAACTTTATGAAATAAAAGATGGCAAGAATTAAGAGTGTAATGCTGACAGACGTGCCAACATTAAAAAAAGAGGGAAAAATTGAGGAAGCAGCCAGATTGCTCAGCAAGAGCCAGAACGGCTGCGTTGTTATCCTCGAAAATAATTTTCCTATTGGAATTGTGACCGAGCTTGACATAATAAAGAAAGTTGCTAGTGACAAAACCAATCTTAGCGAAACTGTAACACGGCTAATGTCTTCTCCTGTAACTATAATGGCTCCAAGTACGAAGCTAGATGAGGCATTAAAGGTGATTGATACGAAAAGGTTCAGGAAATATCCAGTTGTTGAGAACAACAAGTTGATTGGCCTTGTTACAAAGAAGGATGTGGTTCACGCGATAAGCGATAATATAAGGCTGCATAGAAATATACAAAATGTTGTGCTAGTGTTGTTTGTCTTGTTTGAGTTTTTTGTTTTTGTTTTTTCCAAATATGTACCTTTCGGTGCTTAATATGATCAAAGTTAAAAACATAATGACAAAAGCGGTTATCACAATCTCTTCAAATTCTAGTATTAAAGAGGCTGCTAAACTTATGAACTCAAAATCAGTTAGCAGCCTGGTTGTGGTGGAAAAAAACATGCCTGTCGCGATAGTAAGTGAAAAAGACATTATAAATGGCATTATCTCAAAAGAAAATAAAGTGAAAGAAATAATGGACAGGGAATTTATAATAATATCACCAATTACAAAATTCCTTGAAATCAGCAAGCACTTAAGAGAAAAGAAAATTAGGGTTTTTCCGGTTGTTCAGGACAATAACTTAATTGGATTGGTGACTGAGACAGATATGATAGAGGCTACTAGAGATTTTACAAGGTTTCATCAAATAGTACAGGAAATTATTTTGACAGTTTTCGGATTAGCAACAGCATTCTTTTTATTTTACTTCAGTCCTCTAAGGGCTTCAATATTAGGTTAAAAGATTATTAGAAAATTATAAATACCACAGTGAAACCTTAGACATTGAGGGCCTGTGGTCTAGCGGTTATGACATCGCCTCGACATCAACATCAGAAATGTTAAGAAGCTTGTATAAAAAATCTCTGCTGTTTTTTGAAACGGCGAAGATCAGCAGTTCAAATCTGCTCAGGCCCATTATGAACGCGAAAAGTTGGTGAGAATATTAAGCTGAAATTTTATCCAAGGATATTTTTTATAGCATTGTATCTTTTAATTTTGATGCTGGTATTCTTTATAACAAAGCCTTTTTTGTCTGCACTCCTTACTGGTGCTATAATAGCCTATTTATCATATCCATTGTATCTTAAAGCTTTGCCATATGCCAAAAATAAGAATATTACTGCGTCCTTAGTGTCTATTTTCATAGTGCTTCTCTTTACAATTCCATTCATTATTCTTGTCGGGCTGATTGCGCAGGAAGCTTATTACACATACCAGACTTTGAGTGATCAAAAGCTTGGGACAAACTTTCTAAACGTGGTTTGCAAGGATGAAAACTGGTTGTTGTGCAAGACTACCAACTTTTTTGTCAGCTTCTTGCCTAACAAGAATTTAGATTATTACCTTCAAACTACAATAGAAAAAATAACAGGTTTTATTATTTTCAACGCTTCCAGCTTTGTAGCTTCAATTCCAACAATATTATTGAATTTTTTTGTAATGATATTTGTTGTCTTTTACCTCCTTAAGGATGGAGATATTATATCCAAAAGGATAAAAAATATAATTCCATTGAAAGAATCGCACAAGCAGCAAGTGATTGAGAGATTTCATAATATAACTTACGCTGTATTCTATGGGAATATTTCACTTGCAGTGCTGCAGGGGATCCTGGGAATCATAGGTTTTTTTGTATTGGGCGTGCCATCGCCGCTTTTATGGGGCTTTGTAATGATGCTTTTTGCCTTGATACCTTATTTTGGCACAGCGATAATTTGGCTGCCTGCTGCGTTAAACCTCATATTTATTGGCTATCTTCAAAATAGCAGTGCATCAACCATTAAAGGAATCATCCTCATAGTTTATGGAGTACTTATTATCAGCACTATTGACAATGTACTAAAGCCGAAAATAATTGGCTCTAAAGCCCAGGTGCATCCTATTCTTGTACTTCTTGGTGTTTTAGGCGGCCTAAATCTATTTGGATTTATAGGCTTAATACTTGGTCCAGTGATGCTTGCGTTGCTTATGACTTTCATAAATATATATGAGAAAGAAAAAACGGAAATAGAAAAATATTTTTGATTGTTAAATTTCACTAGCTTGCTGTAGCCAATATCAATAAAATGAAACTTAAAGTTAAAGACATAGATATTTCAAGCGGAGGGCCATTAATTGCCATCATGCACCATAAAGACGCGGAAATACTGGACCTGCATGTTATGGACAGGATAAAAATAAAAAAAGGAAACAAGATAGAAACAGTTGTTGTCGACATCGCTCAAAGCAGCAATCTTATATCAAGGCGGAAGATAGGCGTTTTTGAGGAAGTAATTAAATCAATGAATTTAAAGAATAATGATACGGTAGATGTAGCAATTGCGCGAAAGCCGCTGTCTATAGATTACATTAAGAAAAAACTTGATGGGCAGCAATTAAACAAAGAAGAAATCAACCAAATAGTATGGGACATTGTGCATAATAAGTTAAGTCAAATTGAATTGACTTATTTTGTCGCAGCTTGCTACACCAACGTCATGAGCACAGATGAAACAATTTTACTCACAAAAGCTATGGTTAAACATGGAAATGTGCTCAAATTGAACAAGTATCCTGTAATCGATAAGCATTGTATTGGTGGCATTCCAGGAAACAGAACAACTATGGTTATAGTGCCAATAATCGCAGCTGCAGGTTATTTTATGCCAAAAACGAGCTCAAGGTCTGTAACAAGCCCCGCTGGAACTGCTGATGTAATGGAAGTCTTGGCAAACGTTTCATTTCCAATAAACAAAATGAAAGACATTGTGCTCAAGACAAATGGCTGCATTGTTTGGGGTGGCTCATTAAATCTTGCGCCTGCAGACGACAAGATTATTAACGTAGAAAGGCCTTTGGAAATTGACGCAGAAAGTCAACTGCTGGCTTCTATAATGGCAAAAAAGCATTCTGTTTCTAGCACCCACATCCTGATAGATGTTCCTGTCGGTAATTATGCAAAGGTGAAAAATAATTTCGAGGCGCGCAGACTTAAGAAAGAATTTGAAAAAATAGGAAAAAAACTGAGAAAAACAGTGAGAGTCTTAATAACTGATGGAAGCCAGCCTATTGGAAATGGTATAGGACCTGCGTTAGAGGCACGAGATGTGCTATGGGTTCTGAAAAGGGACCCTCGCAGGCCTATTGATTTGGAAAAAAAATGTTTAAAGTTGTGTGCAAATATTTTTAACATGATCGGATTGAAAAATGGTCATAGAAAGGCTTTTGAAATTCTAGCATCTGGAAAAGCTTATGAAAAAATGATTGAAATAATTAAAGCGCAGAATGGCAAGGAAACAGCAGCAGAGGATATAAAAATTGGCAAATTTTGTTGTGATTTAACAACATCAAAGAGCGGAATTGTCAAATCAATCTATAATTTGTTCATTTCCAGAATCGCACGGATAGCTGGTGCACCTCATGACAAAGGAGCTGGAATATATTTACATAAACATGTTGGTGAAAAAGTAAGAAGAGGAGAAAAATTGATTACAATCTATTCCGAAAGCAAGCATGAGTTTAAATATGCTGTAGATTTTGCGAAAAGCAATAAGGTTTTTGTAGTGAAATGAAAGCTAATTCAAAAACACACTTCGAAAACAAAACCGCAAGCTTTATATAGACCAGACATTTACCATTTCTTGATATTTTTAATAGAATCATAAATTGGAGGTGGGTTTAAAATGGCTCAGCAAGTACAACCAATATTTATATTGCCGGAAGGCACGCAGAGAAGCATCGGCAGAGATGCGCAAAGAACCAATATAATGGCTGCAAAAGTTGTTGCAGAAACTGTTAGAACCACTCTTGGTCCGAAAGGCATGGACAAGATGATTGTTGATTCTTTAGGTGATGTTACTGTTACAAATGACGGTGTTACAATTCTTGAGGAAATGCAAATTGAGCATCCATCAGCAAAGATGATTGTTGAAGTTGCAAAAACTCAAGAAGATGAAGTTGGCGATGGTACCACAACAGCAGTCGTTCTTGCAGGCGAGCTTTTGAAAAATGCTGAAGCTTTGTTAGATCAAGATGTTCATCCAGCAGTAATTGCTCGAGGCTATAGATTAGCGGCTAATAAAGCATTGGAAGTTCTCGATGAAATGGCAGAAAAAATAACTTCAAGAGACGAAAACATTCTGAAGCAAATAGCGATGACTGCGATGACGGGCAAAGGCGCAGAGTACGCCAAAGAAAAATTAAGCGAGCTTGCTGTAAAGGCTGTGAAGTTAGTGGCTGAAGATGACGATACAGTTGATAAAGATAACATAAAGATAGAAAAGAGATCAGGCGGCTCAGTTGATGACTCTGAGCTTATTAGAGGTATAGTAGTTGATAAGGAAAGAGTCCATTCAAGCATGCCAAGGCTAGTGAGAAACGCGAAGATCGCTTTGATTGATAAAGAAATAGAAATAAAGAAAACGGAAATCGATGCAAAGATAGAAATCACTTCACCCGATCAATTGCAGGCATTCCTTGACCAAGAGGAAAAAATGCTGAAGGATATGGTTGAGCAAATAGCAAATTCTGGGGCAAATGTTTTGGTATGCCAAAAAGGGATTGATGATGTTGCGCAGCATTTCCTTGCTAAAAAGGGAATCTATGCAGTAAGAAGGGTTTCTGATTCTGACATAAAAAAGATTGCAAAGGCAACTGGTGGAAAAGTTGTAAGCAATCTTCACGACTTGGGTAAGGACGATTTGGGATTTGCAGGCGCTGTTGAAGAAAGAAAAATAGGTGATGACGAATTTACCTATATAGTTGAATGCAAGAACCCAAAGGCAGTGACCATGCTGGTGAGAGGTGGCACAGAACATGTAACAAATGAAATTGAAAGAGCATTAACTGATGCTGTTGGCGATGTTGCAGCATCGTTGAAAGATGGCAAAGTTGTGGCAGGTGCAGGAGCCCCAGAAGTTGAGCTTGCCATGGCCTTAAGAAAATATGCAGAATCGCTAAGTGGAAGGGAACAGCTTGCTGTTCAGGCATTTGCCAACTCTATGGAAATTATACCAAGAACTTTAATAGAGAATGCTGGACTAGATCCAATAGACATAATGACAGAACTCAAATCAGCGCATTCTAAAAAGCAGAAATGGCATGGCATCGATGTTTTCACAGGCAAGGTAAATGATTCTTGGAAAAAAGGTGTTATTGAGCCATTGAAGATAAAGACACAAGCAGTAAGCTCAGCAAGTGAAGTTGCAATTATGATTTTAAGGATTGATGATGTCATTGCATCTGCTGGCTCAAAAGACAAAGGACCGAAGATGCCGCCCGGTATGGGAGGAATGAGCGGAGAAGAGATGGGGTATTAGATTTTTAATTGTATTTATTGATTTTATTTTTAACGCAATCGTTAATGTACATTCGTTACTGAGTTCTTAATATTGCTTTAGAGCAAGTTACATTTTAATTTGTTTTACTAGTCCTACTTGCCCTTGATAAGATAGAATGATAATAATTGATTATCCATAAAAAATATTTAAAGAATTTAAATCACTACTAAAAATCTTATTCCCTGAATTTGTAAAGATAAGAATTCTTTCCGTGACCTGACTTATGAGGATATTTAAAGCTTACAGCAGAGCTATCCCTTAACTTTTTTAAACAGGTTGTTACAGAACCTAGTGATGAACTTAGCTTAGTGGCTATGTCTTTTGATGTAAACCACTTATTTCGATTTCTTTTCAGAAATGTATAGACCTCTTGTTGTCCCACAGTATTGCTTACAGGTATAACTATTATTTAAGACTTTTTAGTTGGATATTCAAAAACACTTCTATTTTTTTCAAAACCTTTAAATAGCACCTCAACTATTCTTTTAAGTTCATCGCCTCCAGTTCAATATAAGCTAGATATGTCGGAAATTTCTATTGTTATTCAATAACAAAAATTTTCGAGCATGCTCAAAAATCGCAACACTTTTCAATTAAATTTGCGATTTTTGACATACCAAATTCTACGATACGTATTGAAGGCTGATGGCCAAAGGAGTCTTTGGCAAGGGGGTTTCAGAATTAATCTTCTGATACCCATTTGTGCTTAATGTGTGCATTAAGTACGTGTAAACAACTAAGTTTCAGCCCAATAAGTGTGACTAGCGACCAAAAGAAAGGAAGGATCGAAAAATAAAAAAGTCGGCTGAGTCAAAGATGTCAAAATCTGCGATTCAATAAATCCTGTTGATCCTGCAGGAGGTTGCTGCTATTGGGGTTCGACTAAGCCATGCAAGTCTTTCCGCAAGGAAGGCAAACTGCTCAGTAACACGTCGATAATCTGCCCTTAGGTCTGGGATAACCTTGGGAAACTGAGGATAAAACCGGATAGGGAAATCCAACTGGAAGGTGGATTTCCTCAAAAGTGTCAAATGCGAGTGAGCTCGTTCAATGCGAACTCGCTCACAATTCACTGCCTAAGGATGAGTCGGCGGCGGATTAGGTTGTTGGTGAGGTAATGGCTCACCAAGCCGAAGATCCGTAGGGGCCTTGAGAGAGGTAGCCCCGAGAAGGGCACTGAGATACTGGCCCTAGCTCC
>Ga0137796_10000829_pt1 | contig 18572 bp, 13 predicted proteins | sample OV2TP3_FD_97704 | JGI IMG/M metagenome (GOLD analysis project Ga0137796, IMG submission 97704) | reverse complement strand
TTTCATCCCGCTGCACGCGGAAAGAGCCATCGCCAGCGCCGCCGCCACCGTCCATCGTTTCATCTGCTTCTCCTTTCCATGCGAGAATCGTACCCATCTCTTAGTTGGGGATTCAGGTCCCGCTCTCTATTCGAAGTACGAAACAACCTCACCGTAGACTGGGCCGGCCGCGGGCGGGCGAATCGGGGAGCCGCGGGGACGGGCCGGATCGCGAACGCAAGGACGGCCGCCCCTCCCAGGAAAAAAGTCACGAGAAGCGTTTCTACCGCGCAAACCGCCGGGACCACGGTCGCCGCCACGAAGAGGAATCCCGCCGCCTTTCCCATCCGACCCACGGCCAAGAAGCCGCCCACAAGGCCGACGATGGAGGCCCCGATCAGACACCACGCCGCCCGCACCCGCCGGTCGAGTTGCTCGAATTCGTTCGAGAGGGCACCGCCGGCGACTTGCCGCACCTCCTCCACTTCGGCACGGCGCTCGAAACAGTCCGAGAGCCACTTCGCTCCGAGTGAACCGCTCAGGACTCCGCCAATGAGTCCGAAAACGAGAGCGGCGAATCGCATCGAACCCTCCTTTGAATGACGCCCCCACGGTTTTGTATTGCGAAAATGGCATTTGATAAAAAGCGCGTCCTTCATTAGAATTCGCGCTCTATTTGGTCGGGGGAGCGTGAGGTGGTTCATGCGCTCCGGGGCGTGGGTAGACCGAGTATGCGAGGCGATGCGCGAGTTCGAACGCGGGCTCGCACGATACGAGCGGTTCGAGGAGTTGGGGCGGGGCGGGATGGCGGTCGTCTATCGCGCCCGCGATCATCGCCTCCAGCGGGACGTCGCCCTGAAGGTGATGCGGGAGGACCTCCAATCGGATCCCGCCGACAGAATCCGATTCCGGCGTGAGGCGGAGGCGGCCGCACGTCTTTCCCACCCCAACGTCGTCACCCTACTCGATTCAGGCGAGGATGAAGGCCGCCTGTTCCTCGTCATGGAATGGGTCAAGGGTCGTCCGTTACACCAGGTCTCCCGTCCCGATGCCGCGATTCTCGAGAAAGCGGCCCGCGGCGTCCACCACGCCCACCGGAACGGGATCATCCATCGGGATCTGAAGCCGGCCAACATCCTGATCACGGAGTCGGGCGAACCGAAGATTTCCGACTTCGGGGTGGCGCATCTGTCCGACTCCACCCGCCTCACTCAGAACGGAATGCTCCTGGGAACGCCCGCCTACATGGCTCCGGAGCAGGTGCGCGGAGAAACGGTGACTCCTCGTACCGATGTGTACGCCCTCGGGGCGATTCTCTACGAAATCCTGACCGGCCGACCTCCTCACGAAGGGGAATCTCCGACGGAGGTCTTCTCGAGGATCCTGCATCAGGACCCGATCGCACCGCGAGAGGTCCGTCCCCGAATCCATCGGGATTTGGAGACCATCTGTCTTCGCGCGCTGGAAAAGGATCCTGCGGGCCGATATGCGACGGCCGAGGAATTGGCGGAGGATCTCGGGAGATACCGCGAAGGAAAGCCGATTCAGGCGCGCCCGCTCGGGCGTCTCCGCCGTGTCTTCCGACGGCATCGAGAGAAACTCCTCGTCGGAGCCACCATCAGCGCGATCGTCCTCGGAGTGTTCTTCGGCGTCGCGCTTCCGCACTATCGGAAGCGGCAGAGCGTCCGGGAGAATCTGAGAGAGGCCGTGCGGCTGGAATCCGAGGGGAACATCCCCGCCGCGCGGGATGTGCTCATCGCGGTTCTCCAAGTGGATGGAAGCAACCGGGAAGCTCGCCGCTCTCTCGCGCGAATCGATCACGCTCTGCACGAGGCGCAAGAAAAATCCGAGCGGCAGAAGGTCTCCTTTCAGCAGCTCTTGGTCAAGTCCAAATGTGCGATGCGGGCGCTGCAACGCTGGGCCTTGCTCCAACCTGCGATCCGTCGGATGGAAGCGATCTACTACGATTCCTCTCTCACCCTGGAGGAGCGTCGTCGTCGTTGCGAGAGTCCCTGGAAGGAGATCGAACGCTTCATCGAGGAGACCCCAAGCGACGCGATCTCCCAGGGAACGATGCGCGCCCTCGCCGGTTGGGCTCGGCGGCTCGCGGGACATGAAGAGGAAGGACTCCGATGGATGCGGGGATCGGTCGGGATCGCCCCCGAGCTCCCCTATGGCTCCCTGATGGAGTCGCTGGTCCTCCTTTCGGAATACCTTTTGGCCGTGCCCATGCCGACCTTCGCCGCGGGAATCTCGGGATTCAGCCGTGGCGCTCCTTCCGTGGAGTCTCCGCGGATGCGCTCGCTTCGCGGTCGCATCGAGTCCCTCTTGGAACCCGCCCGAAACGCACCCCTCCTGGGACAGGCCGATGCCGGGGGTTTCTCCATGGCGGTGGTCGGAGTTCATGCTCTCCAAGTCGGCGACTTGGCCCGCGCGGAGGAGGCCCTTACCCAAGCCCTCACGGCCCCGGATCTCAAGTCCTTCGAATCGAATCTTCTCCTAGCGCGGTCGCGAGCGAGGTTTCTCCAGTCTCGATTTGCCTGCGGGTTCGCCGACCTCGAACGGGTCCTCTCGGCGCGACCCGATCAGGCGACCTTGTACTCCTACTACGGCCACTGGAAATATGAGGAATCTCTTCAACGGATCAAGGCTTCTCAGGACCCGTGTCCGGCCCTATACGAACTGGTCGGGCGGATGTCCGAAGTCCTCGCTCGACGTCCCGGCTTTTCCGAAGCCCGCGTAGCCCGGGGTATCGGCCACTTTGTTCTGGGCAAGGAGATGTACCGGAGACGAGGGGACTCTCGTCCGTACCTTGCCCTTTCGCTTGCGGATTTCGCCGCGGCACAGGCCGAGGGAAAGGACTACAGCGCTTTCCTCGGGTACTCTCATTTGCAATCGGCGGTCGTCGAAGATGACCTGGGTCTCGATTCGCTCCAGAGTTATCGTCGCGCTCTGCTCGACCTCGGAGTCTGGGTCTCGAGCCACCCCGAGGACGACGGGGCTCGGCAATACATGGCCGACGCGATCCTCAGCATCAGTCAGAGGAGCGGATCGCGGGAGTGGCATCCATGGGCCATCGCCGAATGCAGCGTCGTAGTAGCCAGGACAGAGGCGGCCTACGCTTACGAGCATCGTGGAATCGCCCACCTCGAGTCCGCCTACTCCACATGGCTCCGGAAACTCGATGCGAGAAGTTCGGCGAGCTCGGCGGTCGCCGACTTCACCGCCGCCTTGGAGCGGGGGGGAGAACCCTTCCGCAATCGGAGTCTTCGGGCGATGGCACGTGCGCTCCTGGGTCACGCGCGGCAGAAGCACGGCGAGGATGCGCGGACTTCCTATCTCGGCGCCGTCGCGGACGCCACGGAAGGACTCCGGCTGGACTCCACGTGGGTGTACGGATACACCACTCGAGGCGAGAGCTATGCCGGACTCGCGCGTTTGGATCGGCGGTCCGCGGCGGGCTGGTACTCCAAGGCGCTCCAAGACTTCCATGAGGCCTTGCGACGGGCTCCTCACGACGAAGAGCTTCTTTCCAGTCGCGCTCAGATCTATCTCGACCTCGGAGACGCCGGCATCGATCCGCAACGATCTTTCGAAGCGGCCCTGGCGGATCTCCGGCGGCTTCCGCAGAATTGGGAGACCCTGTACCGCCAAGGGAGAGCCCTCGAGGCGCTCGGGAGACGCGAGGAGGCGATCCGGGCGTACGAAGCCTCGAAGAAGACCGCCCCCGATCCGGAGGAGATTCAACCTCACTTGGATCGACTGAGGTCAAAAACCTGATGAACTCGATCCTCTTCGATCGTTAGAATCCCCGCCTTGTTCGACGTCGATACGAGTCTGGGGGGACGCTCGCGGGAATTCCCGGAAACAACGTGGGGATTGGTCTGCCGCGTCAGTCATCCGAAACCGGAAGAGCGGCTCGCAGGGTTGGAAACGCTCTGCCGGAGGTACTGGAAGCCGGTCTATTACTTTTGCCGAGGGGCTTGGGCCAAAACGAACGAGGAAGCGAAGGACCTGACCCAGGATTTTTTTTCCTGGCTCCTCGAGGGAGAAGTCCTTTCTCGCTACGCCCCGGGCCGAGGCAGCTTTCGAGCCTATTTGAAGGGACTCTTGCGAAATTTCTCCGGCAACCAACATCAGGCGATGAACCGGATCAAACGAGGCGGAGGGGCTCGCCGCTTCTCGCTCCCGGAAGAAGCCGCCGCGATCGTCCCCGATCCGCGAGCTCGAACCCCGGAAGAGGAGTTCGACCGCGTCTGGCTGGCCGAAGTGGTCCGATTGGCGACGGAACGCGCTCGAGCGGATCTCGGGGAATCCATCCCCTGGAAGGTCTTCGAAGAGTACGACCTTCGGGACGCTCCGGAACGCCCCACCTATGAGGAGGTCGCCCGCCGGTTGGGGCTGAAGGAGAGCGACGTGCGCAACCACCTCTACTCGATCCGCGGCAAGGTGCGGGAGTTCATCCGGGAGGCTCTGCGGGAGACGGTTGGGAGCGAAGAGGAAGTACAGGAGGAGTGGAATGTCCTCTTCGGATCCTAGCGAGCCCTGGATCGACCGGGTCTGCGATGCGATCCGAGAACCCGAGGGATCCCTCTCCCGGTACGAACGCCTCGAAGAGTTGGGCCGCGGCGGAATGGCCGTCGTCTACCGCGCGTTCGATCGCCGGTTGAACCGCGAGGTGGCGCTCAAAGAACTTCGGGACGACCTGGAGATCCGGCTCGAGGACCGCGCCCGATTCCGTCGCGAAGCCGAGGCTGCCGCGAAACTCTCCCATCCGAACGTGGTCTCCGTCTTGGATGCCGGGGAAGAGAACGGGCGTCTTTTTCTCGTCATGGAACTGGTGGAAGGCGCGTCTCTCCAGCGCCTCCTCGAACGGGAGAAGCCTTCTCTGGAGATCCTCGAGAAGGCGGCTCGAGGCGTGCATCATGCCCATCTCGCCGGAATCGTTCACCGGGACCTGAAGCCGTCCAACATCCTCCTCACGGGAAAGGGGGAGCCGAAAATCTCCGACTTCGGTATCGCGCATCTGGCCGGAGCGACGGCCCTCACTCAAACCGGAATGCTCCTCGGAACTCCTCAGTACATGGCGCCGGAGCAGGTGCTCGGCCGGACTCGGGAAGTCGGTCCCCGAACGGATGTGTACGCCCTCGGAGCCATCCTCTACGAATGGCTGGCGGATCGGCCGGTACACCAAGCGGAATCGATGGCGGAACTTTTCGGGAAGATCGCGAACGAGAGGCCCGTTCCCCCCCGAGAAATCGATCCCTCGATTCCGGGGGCGCTCGAGACGATATGCCTGAAGTCGCTCGAGAAGGACCCAGCCTTGCGCACCTCCACGGCCGAGGCCTTCGCCGAGGATCTGCGCCGCCACCGCGAGGGAATCCCGATTCAGGCACGCCCCGTCACGGTCCTGACTCGGGTGTGGAGATCGGTGGTTCGTCGGCGCTGGTTGGCGGCGGCGCTCGCGGCGATTCTGCTGGCGGGAGCCGCCTTCGGAATGGCGGCCTCCCTCTCCGCCTACCGCCGATCCCGCCAAGTGCGGATGCGGATGGAGCTCGCCATCCGCTTCGAGAACGAAGGGAATTACGAGGACGCTCAGGAAGCGATCGCGCTGATCCTTCATCTCGACCGAGACAACCCGGAGGCGATGGCGGCCCTGACCCGGGTCCGCGCCAAGCTCGAGGTGCGCCGGAAGATTCGGGAGGAGGAGGAGAAGAAGAGCGCGGCCGAAAAGGAAGAAGCGGACCGGCGGCGGCGGAAATGCGCAAAGGTCGACACGATTCTCAAGCAATGGTCGGCCCTGGAGCCGACGCTGCGATCCTTCGAAGCGTCGCAGTACGATCCCACCGGGCCCCGGGATCGCGCGGGCGAATCCTTGAAGGCCCTCTGGAAGGCGGCGGAAGGAGGAAACACCGAAGCGGCCATGGTGCGGGCCCTGACGGGCTGGGCAGAATGGTGGAGCGGTCCCAGCGAGCACATCGCGTGGCAACTCATGGGCCAAGCCGCGGAGTTCGATCCCGAGATTCCGTACGGATATCTGATGGAGGCGTTCACCCACTTGGCTCGATGGTCGGAGGACCCCGCGTGGCCGGAGATCGCCGAACCCTGCGAGGTCGTCCGTTGGGAGTACGGAAACGAGATCGATGACGCTCGCAAGGCGCTTTCCAAGATCGGTCCGCTCCTCAAGGAAGCGATGGCCGCGAGGATTTGGGGCAACGAAGCCGGCGCTCCCTATCGCGACGCCGCTCAGGGGATGGAAGCCCTGTTGGCGGGGAACTTCACGGCGGCGGAACTTCATTTCGACCGCGCCGTTGCGGCTCCGGAGTTCGTCGTGTTTCGAAGGGATTTTCTCTTCGCGCTCTCCAAGGTACGCCGCGTCCTCGGCAAGTATGAGGAGGGGATGACGGAATTGGCCGAGGTCGCGCGGGTCCGCCCCCGTTCGCCCCAGGTCTTGTGCGCCCTCGGGATGATGGATTTGGCGAAAGCCCGCCAGGAGATCCTGAACCGCGGAGAACCGATCGAACTCCTAAATCGGGCGTTTCGTCGGTTTTCCGAGGCCCTCGAACGCGACTCGAGATTCACTCCCGCGGAGCTCTGTCTCGGGAATCTCCAGGTGTATCGAGCCCTCGCACGGGGAAATCCGCCCTATGCGGCCGGCTCCCTGGAGAAAGCCATCCAGCGCTACGTCTCTGCCATGAAGGAGGGGTGGGGATGGGCCACCGCGTACCACAATCGCGGATCGATTCTCCTTACGAATCATCGAGAGGCGGCGCTCTTCCGAGCCCGGATCCCCGCCTATGAGTGCGGCCGGCTGTATCTCGAATGGGGAAAACTCCATCCGAGCTCGGATGGAGGCGTGATTCACGCCTTGGCCCAACTGGAGCGAGGACTCCAATCTCAGCCGGACCATTTCGCGATGCGCATTGCCGCGGTCGAGGCGCGACTCTTTTTAGCCGAGCGCGCCCTGGCCAAGGGAGCGGATGCCGTGCCTCTATGCGAAAAGGCGATCGAAGACCTGACACGCGCCATCGCCGCCGCGCCGAAGGAGGCGCCGACGGTTCTTTCTACTCGAGCCTTGGCGCATCTGCGGCTGGCTCAAGCGAAGGCGGCTCGCTCGATCGACCCCATCTCCTCCTTCCAAAATGCGCTGGCCGATTGCGAAGAGGCCCTCCGTCTCTCTCCCCGTCTGGTGGCAGCGATCGCCAACCGAGCCCGTACCGAGGCTGGGTGGGGGCGGTGGCTGAGCGCGCAGGGGCGGGATTTCGGGGAACAGCTGACTTCGGCCCGCACCTCCTACTCCGAGGCGATTCAGTTGTCGCCGAAGCGAGGGGATCTCCTGTTCGAACGTGCCGCCGTCTCGATCGATTTGGGGAAGGTCGCTCGCGTTCCCGGAGATACCCCATACTCGTATTACGACGCGGCCGTGGAAGACCTGACCCATGCGTTGCGGCAAGCTCGGACCCTGGAGAGTCTGCTCCTTCGAGCCGAAGCCTATTTCCTTCTGACCGAAGCTCCGAAGGGTCGGAAAAGCACCCCTCTTCAGTACGCCGCCGACGCTTTGCGGGATGCCCTGGACGCCGTCTACCTGGATCGGAAGTCCATTCTCGCGGCTTTTCTAAGGGGCCGCATCCTTCTGCAGCAGGGAGCGCTGGCGGAGGCAGAGGGTCTCGATTGGCCGGACACCTACTCCGATGCGGTTCTTTCCTTACAGGAAGCAGTCAAGTTGGACCCGAACCATTGGAAGGCCCACGCCCTCCTGGGGTCCGCCCACGAACGGAAGAAGGAATACGCGCAGGCCGCCGCATCCTACCGGAGATCGCTGGAGCTCCATCCCGATCAGCCGGAAACTCGAACGGCACTCGAGCGGGTTCAAAAGGCGTGGGCGAAGGAAAAACAATGAACCGCGGTCGCATCCTCTCGCTCCAGCCCACGGCGACGGAAATGGCCTTCGCCCTCGGACTCGGACCTCAGGTCGTAGGCGTCTCCCACGAGTGCACCTACCCACGAGCGGCGCAAAAACTCCCGATCGTTTCCAAAAGCGTCGTCGACCCCGAGCGAATGTCGAGCGCGGAAATCGACCGCGTCGTAACGGAGGCGAACCACGCGGGCGAAAGCCTGTACCGCATCGACCGCGCGCTCGTTCGGCGGCTCAAACCGACCGTCATCCTGACGCAGAGCCTCTGCGACGTCTGAGCGACCTCCCCGCGAGATGTCGAGCAGGTGCTCGACCTGGTGAAGCCGGCTCCCGCCGTAGTATCGCTCCATGCCCACGACTTCGAGGGGATGTTCCGCGACCTTCATCTCCTCGCGGAGGCGACGGGCACGAATGCGACTCCATTGGAGCGGCGACTTCGCCGGCGCATCGACGCGGTGGTGCGGGAGACTCAGGGCGCCCGCCTCGCGAACGTATTCTGCCTCGAGTGGCTGGATCCGCCCTATTCCAGCGGCCATTGGGTGCCGGAGATGGTCGAGATGGCGGGGGGACGGGACCGCCTCGCGCGATCGCGCCGGGACTCGCGGCGCCTGTCGTGGGAGGAAATCGCGGCCGTCGGTCCCGAAAAATTGATCCTGATGCCTTGCGGGTTTACAATGGCCCGGACCCGGCGGGAGCTGCCCGTCGTGACCCGCCGCCCGGAATGGCTCGAACTCCCCGCGGTGCAGGCGGGAGAAGTCTATCTTGCGGATGGACCGTCGTACTTCAACGGCGCGGGGCCGAGGCTCGTGGACGGGCTCGAGATTCTCGCCGAAATCCTGCATCCCGACCGTTTCCCAAGGCGAAGGCGCCGAGGGTGGATCAAGATAGGAGCACTTCATGGTCGAGAAAACCTGGTCCGCCGAAAGCGAGTTTGAGTTCCACACCCTGCCCGAGAAGCTTCACCGGCGGATCCTCGACTGGAAAGACAAGAATTTCAAGGACGAGTACGACTATCTCCTCAAACATTGGGACGAACACTACCGGCAGGAACCGTTCCGATTGGTCGCCAAGCTCGGATCCCTTCGAAGCCCCCTCATCGAGGTGGGAAAATTCAAGGGCCGCGAAAAATTCCACCGGGCGGCCGAGCTCGACGAAGAGATGATCGCCCAATCGGCCAAGATCATCAAGGCCCAGTGCTCCACCGAGCTCGGATCGATCCAACAGCATCGCGGATCCCTCTACAAGGCTCAGGATCCTCGAAGCCAGTTCAACATGATGAGGATCATGGCGGAGGAGTTCCGCCACGCGTACCAGATGCTCTTCGTGCTGGCCGACGACGATTGGACCAAGGTCGGAAAGGACATCGCGGCGGAAACGGCGGAGGCGCTTCTCGGAATGGAGACCGGCGAGCACGTGCTCGACGCCTTCAATCTCTTCTTCGATTCGTTCGTGGACAACGTCGCCTTCACCTCGATCATCGACCGCGTCGGAAAGTACCAGCTCGAAATGCAGCGGACGTTCTCGTACGGACCCATGGCCCGCTCCATGGGACCCATGCTCTACGAGGAGGCGTTCCACATGGCCAGCGGGGTGAATCCGATGCGCCAGTGGGCCGCGGACGCGGCGCGCGGGACGGGAAACGTCTCCACCGAGATGCTCCAGAAGCACATCAACAAGTGGGTCCCGCGAGGGCTCGAGATGTTCGGCGACGAGCGCGGCGGAAAGACGGTCGTCGAGTTCGGATTCAAGGACAAGGCCAACGGCGAGGCCGCACGCCAATACCACGAAGAAATCAAGATCGAGCTCATCGACTCGATGAACTTCGAAGCGCTCAAGGTGTTCGATCCGAAGGTCTCGCGCACGGACGCGCCGGCGATCGCCGACCGCATCCTGGCCGAAGGCGAGCGGCATCAGGGTTGCCGTCCGGAACATCTGGTCCACCTTCCGGCCTTTCAATTCTTCCGCCGCCGCGGGACCCATTCCTTCGAGATGAACGACTCGCGGGGCAATCGGCTGTCCAAGATCGACGACTACCTCCTCTATCTTCGGCGCAATCTTCCGGAGGGCTACGTCACCGGGCCCGACTTCCAACGGTACGGCGAAAACCTCCGGCAGGCGCTCGCCGGAAAGGACGTGAAGGAGGAGGGGCTTCCCTTCTACGGATAGACGTGGACGAGATCTCCGCGTCCCGTCGCTCGATGGCCCGTCCCCTCATCTGGGTCGGGATCGCTTCCATTCTGGCGGTGCTGGGCGTCGGATTCGGCCTTTGGTGGGTCAGTCGTCCCGGTGTCCGCGTGGCCCCCGCCGGCGTCGCCCTGGACGGAAAGATCCACGTCCTCGGAGGGGAGCGGCGCGTCTTCAAGACGGCGGACCGAATTCACTCCGTCTACGACCCCGTCCAACGCGTCTGGGGCTACCGCGCTCCGATGCGGGTTTCTCGGATGTTCCACGCCGCCGTCGAGCATGACGGTCACTTGTTTGTTCTGGGGGGCCTCAACGGTTCGGTGGGGTTTCTCGCCGGCGCAGAAGAATACGATCCGAAGGACGATCGCTGGTCCGCTTGCCCCAATCTCCCGACACCCCGGAACCGTTTGTCCGCCGCTGTGGTCGCCGGGCGGATCTACGCCATCGGCGGAATGGACGCGGCGGGGAACAGTCGAGCCGTGGAGGCGTACGACACCTCGCAGCGACGCTGGACTCGGAGGGCAGACCTGCCGACGGCGCGCCACGGACATGTCGCGCTCACCTTCGGGGGGCGAATCTACGTCCTCGGGGGGTACGCCCCGGAGCCGTGCGCCACCGTGGAGATCTACGATCCGGAGCAGGATCGATGGTCGGCCGGGCCTGCTCTTGCCGTAGCGCGGGGCTTCTTCGGGGCGGCCGTCATCGGAGCCCGAATCGTCGTTGTGGGCGGGCAGATACCTCAGCCTGCTCCCACCGAGATTCTGGAGGACGGAAGGTGGCGGCTCGGAGCGCCCATCCCTGTTCCACGTTCGCGATTCGCGTGTGCCGCCCTGGGAGAGCGGGTATACGTTCTGGGCGGAGAAGGGGAGCAGGTGCAGAGAGTCCTCGTGTACAATTCCTCCGGCGACGCTTGGGAGTAAGAATGTCGAAAGCGAAGTGGATCGTCGGGGCCGTCCTCCTGGCCTTCGTCATTTTCCTCGTCCTGGCGAATCTCGAGGATTCCCACTTCTCCCTCTTTCCCGGCGTGGAAGTGAAGATGCCGCTCTTCATGCTGGTTCTCGTCGCGTATGCGGGAGGGGCGGCCACCGCGGCGATCTTCCTGTGGTTTCGTTCCGGAAAGAAAAAGCCCGAGCCGGCGAAAAGCGAGCCGCCCGTTTAACGCAGCGCCGCCAAGGCCTCGATCAGCGCCTGTCTTGCGTCCGGATCCTTCTCGGCCTTGTAGGCCTCGTCCAGCACCGCGCGAAGGGTTTCGTCGCGGAGACTCCCCAGCACGATCGCGGCCGGTTTCCGTTGGCGGGGCGATTCGTGCTTCAGCATCGCCACAAGCTTTTCCCGCACTTCTCTTGCGCCGACCCGAATGAGGGCATCCGCGGCCATGCGCGCGACTCCCGAATCCGGATCTCCCAAGATCGCCAATAGAGGCTCCCGCGCCCGTCCGTCTTTCTTGTCCCCGAGTTCGAAGGCCGCCTTGAGCCGTACGGTCGCATCGGGCGATTGAAGCGCCAGGATCGCCGCCTCTACGTCGTCCTTCGGCCCACCCCGGCGTCCCCCGTCGAGCAACTCCTCGAGACGCCGGTTGTGCTCTCCTACGATGCGGCCCAGCTCCGCGATCGACCCGCTCGTCGATCCCAGGCCGGGACGAAAGACCGCTACCACCCGATCGAGATACTGCCGTTGGAGCGCCTCGCGCGCCTCGGCCCCCACTTCGCGGTCCGAGACGAGGACGCCCAGAGCGTAGAACGCCCGCACGTCGGGGACCGCCTTGAAGTAGCGGATCGCCTCGAGCCGCGTTTCCTTGTTCGAGAGGAGCGGGATCACGCGGGGAACGACCGAAGCGTCCTTCCGTGAGGCGAACCATCGGATCGCCCGCGAGCGAAGGGGCCCGGGCTCATCCAAGTAGGCCGCCAGCGCCTCCCGTCCCTCGGTCCAGCCGTCGAGCTTTCCGCTCTCGAAGGCGGCCATCGCCGATTCGCGGATCTTCGGGTCCCGGTCGGACATCAATCCGACCGCGAGGGCGCTCGCCCGGGACCGATCGCGCCCCGTCCATCGCCCGCCCATGCCGTCGAACAGTGCGGCGGCGGCCGTCGCCCGCATCGCGGGATCGCGCGCGTTTCGTTCCAAGATGTCCAGTTCGCTCTTCCGGACGACGAGAATCACGACCGCGATCGCGAGCAAGGCCGCTCCGGAAACGCCGGCCACCACGAGAGAAGCCGCGCGGTGCCGACGCAGATGGCGCATCATCTTCTCGCGGCTCGCGATGGGCCGGGCCCGCACCGGTTCGCCGCGCAGGTAGCGGTCCAGATCGTCCGCAAGCTCGGCGGCGCTCCGATAGCGATCCTTCTTCAGCTTCTCGAGAGCCTTCATGCCGATGGCGGACAAATCGCCGGGGATCAGGCGATTCAATTTCACCGGTTCGGTGGTGTATTCGTACACCACCTTATGGATCGTATCCGCGACGCTCGCCCCCTCGAAGGGCGGATGGCCCGTCAGGAGCCAGTAGAGGATCGCCCCCAGGGAATAGACGTCGCTTTGCGCGTCGATCTCGTGGATCCGCCCCTCGGCCTGCTCGGGGCTCATATAGGCCGGAGTACCCAGCACCTCGCCCGTGACGGAGATCATCGAACCGGATCCCATCTCCTTGGCCAGCCCGAAATCGGTGACCCGGGGCGTCCCTTCCCGATCGATCATGATGTTGGCGGGTTTGAGGTCGCGGTGGACGATGCCCTTCGTGTGCGCGTAGTGGATCGCGCGGGCGACGTCTCGGAGAATCTCGGCGCCGCGCCTCGGAGGAATGGGGCCTTCGAAGATCAGCTTGTCGAGCCCCGTCCCCTCGACCAGGTCCATGGTGAAAAAGGGAAGCCGCTTGTACGTCCCGATCTCATGGACCGAAACGATGTTGGGATGTCGGAGCGCCGCGGCCGCGCGAGCCTCGCGTTCGAATCGGTGCGCGAACTCCGGTTCCGCCGCGGGGCCCGGGAGCATCATCTTGATCGCCACGGGCCGCCCCAGCCCCTCCTGTCGTCCTTTGTAGATCACCCCCATCCCCCCGCGCCCGACTTCGCCCTCGATGACGTACCGCCCCAACCGGACGGGAATCTCCCAGGTGCGCTTCGGCGCCTCTCCGTCCATCTCGAGCCGTACCTCGAGCGCCGTTCCGCACTTCTTGCACTTGTACGACGCGCGGGGCTTCGGATCCCGAACACGATAGGACTGGGCGCAGGAAGGACATCCGTACGGCACTTCGGCCACACTCGCCTCCTCGCCCAGTATACCCGATCGCCTTAGCGACTTTGGACTTCATCCCCGCCCTTTGCTAGACTCGAAGCCATCCCGGCGAAGACCGACGATGACCGAAGAGGCGAAGAAAGACCGTTATCTCAACACGGTCATCGGCAAGTGCCTCCTCCTCAAGCTCATTGGCAAGGGGGGAATGGGGAACGTCTATCTCGGCCACCATCAATTCCTTCAGAAGAAGGTCGCCGTGAAGTTGCTCCCGCCCGACTTCACCCGGAATCAGGAGTTTCTGGACCGATTTCATCGCGAGGCCATCGCCGCGGCCAAGATCGAACATCCGAACATCGCCCAAGTCCATGACGTCGGCAGCGAGAACGACTGCTACTACATCGTCATGACCTACGTGGAGGGCCAAACCCTTCAGGACACGCTCGACGGCCTCAAAGAGCCCATGGACCCAAGGGAGTCCGCCCGCATCGCCCTGGAAGTGGCCCGAGGCCTCAAGGCGGCGCACGACGAGCGCATCGTTCATCGGGACATCAAGCCGGCGAACATCCTCGTTTCCACGAAGGGCGAGGTGAAAATCACCGATTTCGGGCTGGCGTTCGACGTGGAAGGCGAGACCCAACTCACCCGCGCCGGCGCCATCATGGGGACTCCCCATTTTCTCTCTCCTGAGCAGGCCGACGGCAAGCGCGCGGATGCGAGGAGCGATCTCTATTCGCTCGGCGTCGTGCTGTACTACATGGCCGCCGGCAAGAAGCCCTTCGTCGGAGAGAGCACGATGGCCATTCTGTACAAACACCTTCACCAGCCCGTCGAGCCTCCGCAAAAAGTCAACCCCAAGCTCCCGCCGCCGTTGGGGGAGATCATTCTGAAGTTGTTGCAGAAGAGTCCCGAGAAACGCCATCCGAAAGCGGACGATCTGATCCGGGACCTCGAACACTTCCTGGCCGCTCCCGAATCCGCGTCGAAGCGCTCGGGTTCCAGCGCCTCGCTCCATTCCGTGGGCGCCCATCCTCGAAAGTCCTCGATCCTTCGGCCGGTCGATCCCAACCTTCATACGCCGCCCCTCCGCAAATCGCGTCCGCTCTCGGATCTGAACCTCCGGCGCCGATCGCGTTTGATCCCGATCTTGATCGTCTCCGCCGTCGTGTGCATCGTGGGAGGGATCGCGCTGGCCGTCCTCCTCAACACTCCTCCGAAAGAGGACCGGAAGAATTCGGACTCGACGCACCAACCGCCTCCCAAGGATGCGGTCGCCGAACTCTGGAAGAAGGCGAAGGAGGCCGAGGAGGCGGGCCGATTCCCGGAGGCCCTGCGGCTGTACAAGGAGATTCTGGCCAAGAAGGACACTCCCGAAATCCGCAGTTCGATCGAACGGGTCGAAGCGCGCCTCCGAGAACTTGTCGAAGAGGAGGATTGGAAGACCGCGTCGGGGGCGAACACCGAGAAGTCGTACGAGGCCTTTCTCCAGAAGCACCCGAACGGAAAGCGAGCGGAAGAGGCCAAGAAGGCGCTGGCGGCCTTGCGCCCCCCCTGGACGCTCGAGCCCGATTTCGAACGCGTGTACTTGGAGCCGAAGGACGGCGCGCAGATTTTCGTCTGCGATCATCTGCGGCCGTACATGGAGCTCGGTCCCGATTCGATGACGTTGAGTTATCCCAACGAAGCCCCGGGCCCCGAGAACGAGTTCCACGGGATCTGGCACAAGCGCCTCGACTCCGTGGATTTCATCTTCCGTGGCGAGATCTACCTCGAACGGGGAAGACCCATCCTCGTGGGCCATTTCCCTTCCTCGCAGCTCCACGAGCCGGGACGAGCCGAGTACGTCCGATTCTCGCTGGAGGGATCGCCTTCGATGCTGTGGGTTCCGTTCGAATTCCAGATCGTCGGAGAGCAGGTGACGCTGTCGATCCAGGGCCAGGAGCCGCTTCGTCAGGGGCTCTACCCCAACCAGTCCACCTTCGGCCATGTCGGATTCCGGCTGCACAAGGGCGACAAACTCCGGGTCCGCCGGCTGCGACTGAAGGTCCTCAAGCAGGCCAACCTCGACGAGATCCGCGAGAAGATGCGCCGCTCGCGGGAGGAGGAGGCGGCGCGGCGGGAACTCCAGCGTGTCCAGACCTTGGCGAACGAGTCGCGCCCGCAGCTTCTCCAACGACGGCCGGGGCCTCTCCGCGCCAAGATCGACGCCTTGCGCGGAGAGCTCAAGAGCGAGCGCGTGCTCCAGGAGCTCGAGTCGCTGCACGCCCGCGTCGAGGCGTGCGAGCGCGTTCTGGCGGGGTTCTTCGACCACTGCCGCGCCAACCGAGAGAGGGAGCTGGAGATCCCCACGCGGTCGGCCGTTCGAAAAGGGGTGGTACGAAGCGTGGGAGAGCGCTTCGTGCTCCTGGGCGGGACGCAGATTCCGCTCGAGGAGGTTCTGCCCGGGACCGTAGCCGACTTCGCCCAAGCTTCGAACGGGGCCAGCCGGCTTCAGCAGGGGCTCTTCCTCCTGGTGGAGGGCGCGGGCGGCCCGGCGATGGAACGGATGATCGTCGGAACGGGGCTCCTCGCCGGCGCCGAGCCTTATCTGGACGAGCTGGTCGACACGGTGGCGACCGAGGCGCTCCGGTTCGCCGAGAGGAAGCAGACTCGAGAGGCCGAAGCCCTCCTTCAACGGCTGGCCGCGCTGGAGCGGCTTCTCACCGCCGCCCATCTGAAGAGAATCGACGACGTGCGCGCGGAACTGTCCAAGGACAAGTTCGAGAGGATGCGCCAGGATGCGGGCGTGCTTCTGCAAAGGAAGAAGCTCAAGGAAGGTCGAGATCTCCTCCTGGCCATCCTCAAGGATCCTCTCTCCGGAAAAGTCGCGCCGACCGCGGCGAAGGACTTATATGCTTCGATTCTCTTCGACGAAACGTGGACGTCGGGGCTGGCGCGAACGGACCTGGCGGACTGGAATCTCGACGAGGCGGCGCGTCGGGACGCGAAGGTCCAAACCGGCGAGATCCAGCTGGAAACCACGGTGGCCTTCCTGGGGCCGAAAGAGCTCAGGAACGCGCGGGGGATTTCGGTCGAGGTTCAGGTCAACCAGTTTCGCGGCGTCGGGGGCGTGGGGCTCTATTGGGCCTGGAAGGACAAGGACAATCTTCGCAAGATGGAGATGCAAGCCAACCAAGTCCTGGTCGCGCTCGTGGAGGGAGGAAAGGAAAAGCTGGCCGGGCAGCTTCCGCTGACGTCGTCGCCGACCGGGAAGTGGATGCGACTGGCGATGTTCGAGTACGGCGATTGCCTGCTGGTGTTCTTCAACGGGGAGCTCGTCCATCGCGGAGATCCCGCGAAGGGGGATCCCTTCCGCGGCGCGAGCGGACTCTTCGTCTCCAACGCAAACGCGAAGATCCGGAAGGTGGAACTCTGGTCCCTCGCCAAGTGATCGCGATCGTCGGCTTCGGCCAGATGGGGGCGTCGCTCGCCGCCGCATGGCGGCCCCGCGGAATCCGCATCGTCGCGATCGACCTTCGACCCGACGTGCGCCGCGAGGCCTTGGAACGAGGTTGGGCCGACGTCGCCTCGGATCGGTTGGAGTCGTGCGCGGAGGCGGACGCCGTACTCCTCGCCGTCCCGGTCCGAACGTGTATCGGGATCTTGCCCGAGGTCGCGTCCACGATGTCCCCCGGCGCGCTCCTCCTCGATGTCGCGAGCACCAAGGGGGCCGTTTTGGAGGCGTGGCGATCGTGCGGAAGCCGCTCCCCGTACGTCAGTCTTCATCCCCTCGCCGGAAATGAGGGCGCCGGGATCGCCTCCGCGAGTCCTTCCCTTTTCCGAGACGCGCCCTGCCTCGTCCTTCCCGTGGAGGCCTCCGGGGCCGTCGTGGGCGAGGCGGAGGATCTCGTGAGAACAGCGGGGGCCCGGCCGATCCGGATCGAGTCCGCCGCGAAGCACGACTCCGCCGTGGCCGTCACCATCCATCTCCCCCATGCGCTGGCGTATGCCCTGACCCAGGTCGCCCGCGAGAGCGGAACGGATCTCTCGCTCGCGGGCCGGAGTTTCCGAGATTCCACCCGCGTGGCGCTGAGCGACGTCACTATGGTGCGGGATTTTCTCCTCACGAACGGCGAAGCGACCGCGGCGGCGATCGATCGGCTCATCGCTCAACTGGGGAGACTGCGGGAATCCCTCACGTCGGGGGACGAGGACTCTCTCTCTCGCCTGATGGAAGAGTCGAAAGAGATCCGCCGGGCGCTCTAGCCCGCGGATAGGGAAAGGGCGTCCCGTCGCCGAGACGCCCCTTCGCGACGAACTCTACTTGTCCTTCTCGCCGAGCATCTTCATGTACTCTTTGATCATCTCGCGGTACTCGGGGGGATATTGGTCGATGTCGCGACCGCTGTGGAGGATGTTCTCCCGGATCCGCGCGGGCAGGTCGCCCCACCGGCCGGTGCGATCGGCGTCGGAGCGGAACTTCGAGGGCGGATCGGTCCGATTCGGATCGTAGGGCTTTTGGGCGGGATTGTTCGAGTTCTTCGGCCGATTCGCCTGGTTCTGGCCCTGCTTGTTCTTCTGTTCTTCCTTCTGCCGCTGACACGAGCGGCACGAACCGCTCCCTCAGGACTTGGCCCGCTTGATGATCTCGTTCAGCTTCTCGATCGTGTCCTGCTGCTTCTTGTCCGTCTTCTGCAGCATCCGCTGAATGAGCTCGAGGATTTTCTTCTGAAGGATCGCGGGGTTCTTCTTTTCCTCTTCCCTGAGGAGCTCCTCCAGTTTCTTCAGGATCTCCGCCTCGGCCTCGAGGGACTTGCCGCGGCTGGAGTCGTTCAGGAGCTCTTCGCTCTTGAGCATGAGCTCTTGCGCCTCTTTGAGGAGCCGCATCGCCTCCTCGGGGGTGAGGTCCTTTTCGTCCCCCTGCTCGGGCTTGTACTTGTCCTCGTCTTTCTTCTCCTGCGCCCACGCCACGCCCGCGGCGAGCGCGAACGCCAGGAAACCCGTCGCCCATCGTTTCATCATTCGGTCCTCCATCGGAATTCTATCACCCGTTCCGGTCTCATTTCTCTTCCTTCTCCTCTTTTTCTTCCTTCTCGCGCTCCTTCTTCTCCTTGTCGAACTTCTCGATGAACTTCTTCAGGATCTCCCCGAGACGGCCCTGCTCCTCGGACAGCCGACGCAGCACGGACTTCTCGGATTCCGTCAGGTCCTCCCGTTCCTTGCTGTACCGGCGCTGGAACTCCTGGGTCTTTTTCTGGAGATCCTCCTGGATCTTCTTCATCAGGTTGAGCTG